>Ga0182024_10002106_pt1 | contig 50005 bp, 41 predicted proteins | sample P32metaG_FD_120480 | JGI IMG/M metagenome (GOLD analysis project Ga0182024, IMG submission 120480) | Permafrost microbial communities from Stordalen Mire, Sweden - P3-2 metaG (Illumina Assembly) | ecosystem: Environmental > Terrestrial > Soil > Wetlands > Permafrost | place: Sweden: Stordalen...
AGATCCCTCGAGTCACCGAAACGGTGGCTCGAGGGATTCTGTCTTTGAACGCGCGGGACCTGTTCGGAATCCGACTGCGAATAAGAGGTGCCTCCCGTGCTCTGTCAAGTAGTGACCGTCGTCCCCTGCAGTTCATTGACCGAGCTGTCGGGCAACGGCCGCATGTCCTGTCCGTTTGATCCGCCGCGTAATCGTGCGCCCTCAGATCGCAGACAAACTCGGCAAGCCCGCCATCGATGACCGTGGTGTTCGCCCAGGTCTGGCCGGGCGTCGTCGAGGTCACCACGGACTTCTCGACGCCGTTGATGAAGCTGGCGAACGGCTCGTAGTCAACGCCCGTGTCCTTGCCGGCATCGCCAGCTTCGAGGAGACCTACCTGACCTCGGACTCACTCATGACACCGGTTCCTGGATGGATGGTCGCCGAATAGCCGGCGCGGTGTGCACTGCGCGAGGAGACGCCGAGCGACCCAGGGGCGAGCAGTTGGCGAGCGACCGGGTGACCGAGCGGGTCGGCCTGCTCGCCAGCTTCGCTGCTTTGGCCTCCGCCCGGTCGGCGTTCGAAACCCTTGGCGGCGAACCTCTCAGTGCTCTGTCGAGAGGGACCTCTTACGGCTTGGCGAAGAAGTAAGCCGTGCCGGTAATGGACATCGTATACGGCAGGTTGTCATTGGCGAGCACATTTGACTGGCCCTGCACTGAGGTAGCTCCCGAAATGGGGCTCACGGCGCTTATCGTTATGAGCCGAGGGAGCTTGTAGATGTCCGCCAGGAATGTGAGACAGTCCTTATGGGGCCCTTTGAGCGTGATGGAGACGGGGATGGAGCCGATCACTGCACCCTTCGCGGGGGGTGCCGTCGTGTCATCGATGAGCGACTGGATGGAGACGCCCGTCCACTTGGAGAGGTTGTAGAGCGACGTCGTCAACGGACCGGCCTCTGCGACAGGCGGAACCGCCGCAGCGAAGATGGCGAGGTCTCTCACGTCGCGTTTGACCAGGACAGAATGAGACTTGTCAGTCTGGAGCTGAAGCTGCAGCGTCTGCAGGTGAGCGGTGAGCGATTGCTCCTGCTGGTTGATTGTCGTGAGTTTGGCGGCCTCTGGCGACATCCAGCCCAAATACCATACCGCCAGCAGCACGATCACCGCGAGCAGCGAGATGAGGATGGGGGGTCTCTTCAGGGACTCGAGCCTGAGGGATTGTAGGTGCTTCACTTGATGACCTCGAATTCCTTGAGTCGCGAAGACTGGATCGTGCCGAGGACGCTGATCACGGCGGAGTACGTGACCTGCCCGCTCACGTCGGCCACGAAAGCCGACCACGATGTGACCTGCAATGCTCGCGACTTGACGAGCTGGTTGACCCAGATCTCGAAGTACGGCAGGTTCTTCGGCGTGTAGACCGTCAGAGCGAGGGAGCCGATCTGCTGGTCCTGCGGCGGGATCACAACCGGCACCTTTGCCGCCGTCGTTGTGGCCCCCGCGGTCGCCGCGGCCGCCGCGGGCGGCGCGACGAGAGGCGGAGTGGCAGTTCCCGAGAGCGTGGTCACGATGCCGCCGGGCGGCGTGTTCCGGGCCAGCGCCGCGAAGACGAGAGGCCAGTTGACCTCGTGGGCGACGATGGGTGACAGTTCGCCCTGTTGAGACTGGAGCTGGCTGAACTGCCTTGCTACGACGTCGTACTTCGTGATCTGGAGCTCGGTGGAGGCGATGTTGGCGTGGACTTGAGCGACGCCGTTCTCGGCTCTATGCACCGTCAGGTACTTCATGACTCCGAGCCCGACAAGTGCCACCACGATGAGTATCGCCGCCTTGACCACCATGCGGTCGGTGCGGACAGCCTTACGCCGCTTCAGGATCTCGGGCGGGAGCAGGTCGAGCGGCTTGACCCCGGCGCGCTCGGGAATGGCCAGTCCAAGAACGACCGAGACGAGAGGCTCGCGCCGCCCGGCCTCCTCTTCGGAAAGATCGAGCTCCGTGCAGTCGACCCGTGAGAGGGCGTCCCCGGGGATGACATCTGCCCGCAAATTGTTCTGCAGACGCTCGAGCAGCCCGTTCAGTCGGGACCCCCCGCCGGTGAGGGTGACTCGCCTGATCTCTGCCCGGCCTGGCAGCGTGGAGTAGTACTCGATGGAGCTGCGGATCTCGCCTACCAGCGGAGTCGAGGCGTCTTCAGCCGCCGCGATTGCGGCCCGAATCTTTGGTCCGGGCTGGTCGAGATTGCGCTTCATGCTCTCGGCGTCGTCGATGGGCAGATCGAGCGCCCCGGCGATGGCCGCCGTGACCGAGTCCCCGCCTTGGGCGATGGTGCGGACGAAATGCGGCACACCGTTCTCGTGGACGATCACGGTGGTGAGGCCGGCACCGATTGCCACGATGGCTTCCGGAACCGCATCGTCGTGCACCGCAGCCCCCGAGAGGTTGCACAACGAGCGGATCATCGCCGTCGAGGTGAGGTCGATGCTGACCGCGGTCAGGCCCGCCCCTTCGACGGCCTCGAGCAGAGGCTCGACAAGATCACGATGGACAGCTGCCAACAGGACTCTGCGGATTCGCGAGCCGTCTGGGGCGGTCAAGTCTTCGAGTGGACGGGCGGCGACGAGTGTCTTCTCCACCGGGAAGGGGATGACGTCGAGAGCCTGCAGCCGGACGGCAGAGTCGAGCTCGGCGTCGGACACGTAGGGCATGTCGAGCTCTCTCGTGATCGCTCTCAGCCCGGCAACGCCGAGATGGACTTCCTTTATGTTGAATTCGCCCTCTTTGATGCACCGCTGTATCGCCGCAGCCACTGTCGGCACGTCGATGATGCCTCCGTCGACGACCGCACCGGGCGGCAGGCGCACCTGGCCCAGCTTGACGAGCCTCGCCTGGCCGCCACTGCCGGCGACGACTTCGGCTATACGGACCGCGCTGTTGCTGACCTCGAGACCAACGCGCCTCGAGGTTCTCGCCGCCGCAATCCAAGAGATCCCGCCCCTTCCCCGGGATGGCATCTTCATCGTGCTCAGCGCCCGATTCAGTTGGGTCCTCGCCGCAGGGAACGATGCCCTCGCGGTTGAATCAGCCGGCGTGCCTGTGCCCGCCGCCGAAGTTCCCTTCACCGGGGTGCCCCGCAGCCTCGGCTTCAGCCATTCGGGCCAGCTCCTACCTAGCGGGCCCTGTGGTGGATCACCTGCCGGCTTTTCCGTACTGGCAGATGCAGCACCAGCAGCTGGGCGCGGGCGTCGCAGTCTCGGCTTCATCCATTCCGACACATTCCGGCCGGCTGGGGCTGGCACTGCATCAGCGGCGGGTTCTTGCGCATCGGCCACCGGTGACCGGCGATCAGCCGGGCTCGGGCGCCGCAGTCTCGGTTTCATCCATTCCGGCACGCTCATGCCGAGCTCCCTTTGTTCTGGATCACCTTGTAGATGTCGAACATCGGCAGGTACATGGCGATCACGATGGCGCCGATGCAGACTCCCATCGTGACGATCAGCAATGGCTCGAGCACCGACGTGAGGCTCTCGATCGTCGAGTCGACTTCGTTGTCGTAGAACTCGGCGACCTTCTCGAGCATGGCGTCGAGGGCACCGGACTCCTCGCCGGTCTCGATCATCTGCGTGACCATGCGCGGCATGACGTCGTACTGCGCCAGCGTCGCGGAGAGGGCCTGCCCCTGGCGGACCCCTTCCCGCGCCCCCCGCACGGCCTTGGCGATGATTTCGTTGCCGGCGGTCGAAGCCACGATGTCGAGCGCCTCGATTATGGGCACGCCGGAGGACAGCAACGATGACAGGGTGGCCGTGAAACGGGCCAGAGCAATTTTGTGGGTGAGCGCCCCGAATACCGGCGGACGCATCTTAAACGCATCCCATTTTTCCCGGCCAAGCGGGGTCTTGATCCACTTCCTGAACAGGACCACGGAAATGACGGTGACGGCGATGACCACGAGCAGCCAAATGCTCGCCATGATGTCGGAGATGTCGATGACGATCAGGGTGGGGAGCGGAAGAGGCGATCCGAGAGATGTGAACAGGTGCTTGAAGATCGGCACCACGAAGAGCATCAGGGCTGTGACTATTACGACCACGAGGCTCATCACGATGGCCGGATAGGCCATTGCTGAGCGGACCTTGGCCCGAAGCTCGACCTGCTTCTCGAGCGTCGTGGAGAGCTTCAAGAGCACGAGGTCGAGCGAGCCCCCCACCTCGCCGGCCTTTACCATGGAGATGTAGATGGGCGGGAAGATCTTGGGGAGCTTCTCCAGCGCCGCCGACAGCAGGGTGCCCTGCTCGACGTCCGATCGCACTTGCAGCATGGCTTCGCGAAGCGGCTTTGACTCGATCTGGTCCGCGAGCACGCCGAGCGCCCGGACGAGCGACAGACCGGCGGCCACCATCGTCGCCAGCTGGCGGCTCATCAACGCAACTTCCTTCAGCTTCACACGGTCGCTCAGCCCGGGAATGTTGATCGACATGTTGAAGTTGACGCCGGCGATCGGCTCGATCTCTATCGGAGCAAAGCCCATCTCGCGCAGCTTCGCCGCCACGAGTCCCATGTTGTCGCCCTCGAGTTGGCCCTCGATGAGCTGCCCGTCGCGGTCGCGGACCTTGTAGTCGAACGTCGTGGCTGCCATCAGTTGGCCTCAAGTGGTCGCATTTGTTCAGCCCTTTAGATGGTCGCGGAGCTCGGACGGGTCGTGGCAGCGGTCGTAGGCGACCGCCTCAGTGATTCGGCCGGCCTTGACCGCCCGGGACAGCCCCTGGTCCATCGTCTGCATCCCCTGGACTGAGCCGGTCTGCATCAGCGAGTAGATCTGGTGTGTCTTGGCCGAGCGGATCAGGTTGCGGATTGCCGGGTTGCACACCATCACCTCCGCCACCGCCACCCGCCCCGCCCCGCCGGTGTTGATGATCAGCTGCTGGGTGACGACCGCCTCCAGGCAGCTGGCGAGCTGGATGCGCACCTGGCCCTGCTGGGCCGTGGGGAAGACGTCGATGATGCGGTCGATGGTCTGGGGAGCGTCCTGTGTGTGGAGGGTGGCGAAGACGAGGTGGCCGGTCTCGGCGGCGGTGAGGGCCGTCGAGATCGTCTCGAGATCGCGCATCTCTCCCACGAGGATGACGTCAGGATCCTGGCGGAGCACATGGCGCAGCGCCTCCGAGAAAGACTCGGTGTCGGTGCCGACCTCGCGTTGGTTGATGATGGCGCGCTTGTGGGTGTGGAGGAACTCGATCGGATCCTCGACGGTCATGATGTGCAGCGCCTTCGTCGTGTTGATGATGTCGACGAGGGCAGCGAGCGACGTCGACTTGCCCGAGCCCGTCGGCCCGGTCACGAGGACGAGCCCGCGACGCAGCTCGGCGAAGCCGGCCACGACGTCGGGCAGCCCGAGCGAGTGGAAGGCCGGGATGGAGTGCGGGATGGCTCTCAGCACGGCACCGACCGAACCCCGCTGCTGGAAGACATTGACCCTGAAGCGGCCGACGCCGTGGATCATGTGGGCGGCGTCGAGCTCCTTTGTTGCCTCGAAACGCTCCCGGTAGTTCTGGGTGAGGATCCGGAAGATCATCTCCCGGATCTGGTCGTTGTCGAGACGAGGGAGGCCCTCGATAGGGCGAAGTGACCCGTCTACGCGGATGGTAGGCGGCAGCTGGTTGGTGAGGTGGAGGTCGGAAGCGCCGCTCTCGACCGCATAGGTCAGCAGGGAGTCGAGGTCGAGGTCGGGCACCCCCGCTGCCTTCTGCGGCTCATACTCGACTCGCTGCCGCTCGCTCCCAGAGGCGACCGCTTCCTCGGGGTACGCAGCGACGGCGCCACCTGCGGCCAGCGGACCTGGCGTGCCGCCGGCATCGGTCCCGTTCGGAGGAGGCGGTACGTCAGCCGGGCCGCCCTCGAGGGGCCGCCAACCTGCCGTCGGTGGCGGTGCGGTGGAGGGAGAGTCCGTCAGGCGGGGGAAGACTGCGTCCATGATCCGCTCGATGCCGGTCGGATCGGCGAGCACGTACCCGGAGATCTCAATCCCGAGGAGACCCGACAGTCCCCGCATCGCCTCATTCGAAAGCGGCTCGGCACTGGCGAGGGTCAGGCGATCCTCCTCCAGCCGGTAGCCGATCGCCCCGTTCTCCCGGGCCACCATTTCCGGCACGAGCCTGAAGGCCTCGGCCATCGGGCGCTCCTCGAAGATGTCTACCGTCCTCACGCCGGCGAGGTCCGAGAGCTCGGCCAGGACGACCCGCGGATTGGCGAATCGCCCCTCCACGAGGATCACCGCCACCGGCTTCGACTGCTTTCCCGCCTCGATCAGCGCCTCCTCGCCGGTGAGGCCGGCGATGACGCCTTCCTCAACGAGGCGAGCGACGAGGCGACGAGACCAATCGGTCGCCACTCCGGTTCGGACCAGACTCATGCGACCACCCTTATGACTTCCTCTAGGCTCGTGAGGCCGAGGGCTGCCTTGCGCAGTCCGTCGTGCCGCAGGGGAATGGTTCCTTGCTCCACGCCGATCCGCTGTATCTCCTCGGCCGAGGCGGTGGCGGTGATGGCCCGCTCGACCTCCTCGCTGACGATGAGAAGCTCGTGGAGGGCTATCCGGCCCCGGTAGCCGGTGCGGCTGCAGGCCTGGCAGCCGACCGCCCTGCGAAAGCGGGGACCACCTTGGGCGGGGGCATCGCTGTCGTCCCACCCGACGATGGCGAGCTCCTCGGCGGTCGGCTCCTGCGGCTCGTTGCAGTTGTCGCACAGCTGGCGGGCCAGCCTCTGGGCGACGATGCAGTCGAGCGCCGAGGCGACCAGGAACGCCTCGACCCCCATCTCCACCAGGCGCATCGGTGTGCCGGCGGCATCGTTGGTGTGCAGGCTGGAGAGCACGAGATGGCCCGTCATGGCGGCCTCGACGCCCATGATGGCCGTCTCCCGGTCGCGCATCTCGCCGACGAGGATGATGTCCGGGTCGGCGCGCAGGATCGAGCGGAGGGCACGGGCGAAGGTCAGCCCTGCCTTCGGGTTGACCTGCACCTGGTTCACGCCCGGAAGCTGGTACTCGACTGGATCCTCGACCGTGATGAGGTTGCGCTCGGGCGAGTTGAGGGCATTCAGCGTCGAGTACAGGGTCGTGGACTTGCCCGAGCCCGTGGGGCCGGTGATCAAGATCGTCCCGTACGGCTTGCGATAAGCCACCTGATAACGCCGATTGACCTCCGGCAAGAAGCCCAGATCGCTCAGATCCATCATTGCGTTCGTCTTGTCGAGTATCCGCAGGACGACCTTCTCGCCGTGGACGGTCGGGAGCGTAGCGACACGAAGATCGATCTCGCGCTTGCCGGCCGTGAGCGAGATCCGGCCGTCCTGAGGGATGCGATGCTCGGCGATGTCAAGGTTCGCCATCACCTTGAGCCGCGTCGTCACCCCGCCCTGAATCGACTTCGGCGAACGGGTGATGTCGTGCAGCACGCCGTCGATCCGGAAGCGGACGCGGAGGTCATCGGCCGCCGGTTCGACGTGGACGTCGGAGGCCCGCTCCTGCAGAGCCTGGCGCAGGATCAGGTTGACGTATTTGACGATCGGCGCGTCCTCGACAACAGCATGCAGGTCGGTGAGCTCGAGCGTCGTCGCGCTGAGCTCGGCGGCCGATTGGTTGGCGACGGCACTGCGGGCCGCATTATCAGCTTCCGTGTCGTGCCTGTACATCCGGGATATGTAGTCGATGATCTGACGAGGGCTCGAGACGACTGTCTCCACGTCGCCGCCGAGGACCGTGCGGAGGTCGTCGAGGGCGAACACATTCGACGGGTTCGCCATGGCGACGATGGGGTGGTCGCCGCGAAAGCCGATCGCCAGCAACTGGTGGCGGCGAGCCATCGTCTCGGGTAGCAGGTTGATAGCTCTCGAGTCGATGGGGAAGTCATTCAGGTCGACGAACTCGAGTCCGGCCTCATCGGCCATCCAGCGGATGAGGTCCTCCTCCGAGACGAGACCGAGCTCCTTCAGGATCACTCCAAGGGAGCGACCGGTGGCGCCCGATTCGCGTAGCGCCGCCGCCATCTCCTCTCTGCTGACCAGTCCCGAGGCGACGAGGACCTCCGCCAGCGCCGCCTTCGGCGCAGGCTTCGGCGCCTCTGGCAGCTCTCGAGTCTCGACGCCCTGCTTGTGAGCGAGAGCCTCCGCCATGACCTCCAACGGGTCTGCCGGTAGCTCGGCCGCGTCGGCTGCCGCTTCGGCCACCGCTCTCAGCGCATCGTCCACCGTGTCATTGGCGACGCGCTCCGCATCGCCGACGGCCTGCTGGGCGTCACCGACGGCCTGAGCGGCAGTGTCGAGGCGGCCACCGGACCGGCCGGCAGCACCGCCGTCGGCGGCCTGCCCGAGATCACCCGTCGGCTCGACGTCACCGGTGTTCACGGCCGAGTCGGCGTCCGGGCTGGCGGGCTTGTCGCCACTGGGCTCGCTCTGCGCTGGTGCGGCGACAACGGCCGAGGCTGCCGGCTCAGCGGCCGGCTCTTTGCTGCCGTTCCCGGACCCGCTGACGGCGTTGGCGGATTCCTTGACGTACGCGTGCTCGATGAAGGCGTCTATCTGAGACTGGGCGACGACAACGGCGTGGAGGTCCTGGCCGACGGCGGTGCGGACGTCGTCCATGGCGAGGAAGTTGTCGGGTGTTGCCACTGCCACCACAGGCGTCCCGTACTTCCAGCCGATGGCGAGAGCGTGGTAGCGGCGCGCCACCGACTCGGGGAGCAGCCCGGTGGCGGTGCCGTTCACCGGGTAACGATCGAGATCGACGTACTCGAGACCCACCTGGCGCGCGAGCGCCTTCGCCGCGTCGGCCTCGGACCTTGACGGCCCCGCCCGGCCAGTCCGATCCTGCTCGACGGTGCTCATGGCAGCCGGTCGCTTCGCTTGGCGCGGGCGATGGCCATCGCTACGAGGCGGAAGGCTCCTTGCCCCTGCCCTGAGATGATCACCTGGTTCTCCCGTCACCCGCGCGCTATCGCCGGGTCAGCCATATTTCGCGCTCTCTGCGTTTATTCCACTACTCAGTGTAGTCTACGAACGGTGATCCGTCCCGCGGGGCACCATTCGAGGTCTTCATGAACGTTTCAGAGACGCACGCTGCCGCTGCCGTCATCGCCGGCCTTTTCGGTCTTCCACTCGGCTCCTTCGCCGGTGTGGTCACCGATCGCGTGCCGCGGTCCGAATCGGTTGTGCAGCCGCGGTCCCACTGCACGAGCTGCGGCAGGACGCTCGGGGCGGCTGACAATCTGCCCGTGGTCTCCTACCTCCTGCTGCGAGGCCGGTGCCGCGCCTGCAAGGCGAAGATCCCCCCCCGCGACTTAACGATCGAGATCGCCACGGCGCTGGCGTTTGCCGCCATCGCCTGGCGCCTGCCGACGGTGTGGGCCATCCCGTCCTACTGCGCTCTTGTGGTGGGCCTCGTGGCGCTGTCGGCGATCGACCTCGAGCACCAGCGACTCCCGACCGGGGTGCTGTACTGGACCATCGCCGTGGCCACGCCGCTTCTCGTGCTGGGCTCGGCTGTTTCCGACCGCTGGGACAGCCTCATCCCGGCCGTCATCGGAGCAGCGGCCGGCTTCCTCGTGTTTTTCGGGATCTGGTTCGCCGTGCCGCGGGGCATGGGCTTCGGAGACGTTCGCCTGGCCGGGCTGTGCGGGGGCTGGCTCGGGTGGCTCGGCGCATCCGTCATCCCGGTGGGTTTCCTGGCGGCTTTCGTGCTCGCCGGCGTGCCGGCAATAGCGATGGTCGTCACGCGCAAGGCCGACCGCAAGACCAAGATTGCCTTCGGGCCCTACCTGGCGCTCGGGACGGTGGTGGCGATCTGCTTCGGGCGCACTATTGCCCACGGTTGGGCCTCGATCTGAGCTCAGCGGGCGGCGCTCGGCATGAGCCCTCGTTGCTGCAGTGCGACGCGGAGATCGTGCGGGTTGGAAGAAGACTCCATCGCCGCACTCAGGTCGATGATGCCCTGCTCGAGCAGGTTCACCAACGACTGGTCGAAGGTCTGCATGCCGTAGTACTCCCCCTCCCGGATGACCTGGGCGATGTCGGCGCCCTTGGTGGGGTCGATGATCGTCTGCTGGATGCGACCGTTGACGACCATGACCTCGAGCGCCGGGACACGGCCTGTGCCGTCGGCGGTGGGCACGAGCCGCTGGCAGATCGTCCCCTTCAAGGACCCGGCCAACGTGATCCGTGCCTGGCGATGCTGGTTCGCCGGGAAGAAGTCGACGATCCGGTTGATCGTCTCGACGGCATCGACGGTGTGCAGCGTCGAGAGGACGAGGTGGCCGGTCTCGGCGGCGGAGAGGGCGGTCGCCACAGTCTCGGGGTCGCGCATCTCGCCGATGAGGATGACGTCCGGGTCCTCGCGCATGGCCGAGCGGAGGGCGACGAGGAAGCCCTGGGTGTCGAAGCCCACCTCGCGTTGGCTGATAGAGGCCAACTCGTCCCGGTGGAGCACCTCGATCGGATCCTCGACAGTCACGATGTGGCACTCGCGGGTGTGGTTGACGTGGTCGATCATCGCCGCCAGCGTCGTCGTCTTGCCTGAGCCGGTCGGTCCTGTGACGAGCACGAGTCCCCGCTGCTCGTCGGCGAGCCGCCTGACGGCCTCGGGCAGGCCGAGGGCATCGAAGGACCTGGCCCCCGACCTCACCAGCCGGAAGACCATGCCGATCGAGCCACGCTGGCGATAGGCGTTCACGCGGAAACGCCCGAGGTCAACGATGGCATAGGCGAAGTCGGCCTCCCAGGTGTCCTCGAACTTCGCCCAGATGCGCTCCGCCATTATCTCCCTGGCGATCAGCTCGAGCTCGGCCGGCTGCGGGCCGTCCTCGCCTGCTACGCGGGTCAGGTTGCCGTTCACCCGGATGCGAGGGGGCGAGCCGACCTTGAGGTGCAGGTCGGAGCCGTCGGCCTCAGCGAGGCGATGAAGCAACCGGTCGAGGTCGGAACGGTTCATGGGATCATCGCCGACCGCTATGAGGAAATCGCCGACGGCTATGAGCAACCGGTCCCGGGACGGGGGCGCCAGGGATCGTCAAACTCTCGGCCAGCTCGTGCAATGCTGTCACGTAGAGTGACTTTAGCATCACGAAGTGTGCTGGGATTCCGCCCGGCTCCACGCTCGTCGTGCGTTGGCAGGTAACGACAGCCGCCGATCGTCATGCGATCGGAACAGAAATGTGTTTGGATTCTCAGGCAGAAACGGCATGATCATGCCATGACCCCCACTAAATCCCCGGCCGCATCCTTCGCGGTGGGGGGCGAAACGGTGGGAGCAACCGGCGCTGCAGAGGGTTACGGGGTGGGGTACGTGTCAGATGTTCCCGCAACAGACTTTCTCGTTCTCGACTCGTGCCATAGCACTTGGTTGTTCGACATGCCGGCGAAGCGGTTCCGCCGCATCCTGAAGGGTCTCGACATCGACCCGGCGGTGGCGGCGACCGACTGGCGGAGCTATGACCGCCTGGAGCTGTCCGACGGCTCCGACGCCTTCGTGGTGCTGCTCAATCCCGCCGGCACGCGACGCATCCGGTCGTGGCGCCACGTGGACGGCTGCGAGCAGTGCGAGGGGGAGCAGACAGTCGAGTTGTCGCTGGAGGAAATCCGCCGGCTGTCGCATCCCTGAGCTACGGCCCCTGAGCTACGGCTCCATCGCCGGGACGTAGGGTGGCGTCATGACTGAACAAGGCGGCCGCACGCCTGCGGCCGAGGCCACCACCGGCCCGGTGGAGGTGGTCGCCCCGGGCAAAGCAGCGGGCAGGGCAGATGGGGTGGCGCCGGAGGTGCTCGACTCGGTCGAGAAGCCGGCCAAGGTCATGCGGATCGGCTCGATGATCAAGCAGTTGCTCGACGAGGTGCGCCAGGCCCCCCTCGACTCCGCCAGCCGGATGCGCATGAAGGAGATCTACGAGACCTCTGTCCGGGAGCTCGCCGGCGGGCTGTCGCCGGACCTCGCCGCCGAGCTCGACCGGCTCGCACTCCCCTTCGAGACTGACATCCCGAGCGATGCCGAGCTGCGAGTCGCCCAGGCTCAGCTCGTCGGGTGGCTGGAAGGGCTCTTCCACGGCATCCAGGCGACACTGTTCGCCCAGCAGATGGCCGCCCGCAGCCAGCTCGAGGAGATGCGCCAGCGGGGTCTGCCCCCGGGATCTCCTCCCGGCCCCGAGTTCGAGGCCCGGCCCGGCACCTACCTCTGACCGACCGGCGGCTACCTGTGACCGAGGAGCCGCCCGGCGCCTACCTGTGCCGGCCCGGCACGTACGTCTGACCGAGGAGCCGCCAGGAGCCCCTCTTGCCGGCGGCGGCGGCGCGCTATGGTCAGGTGAACCGAACGACAGTGGTGTAACTCGTCCACAGCTGTGGAAGATGCCTGTGGACAGGGGGTGAGCCGGGAGTGGTAGAAGACAGAGCGGGCTCGCACCCGAGGCCGACCGCCCAGCCCTCTTTTGCCCACCTCCACACCCACACCGAGTTCTCCATGCTCGACGGCGCCGCCCGCATCCCCGAGCTCGTGGCGGCGGCGCTCGAGGACGGCCAGCCGGCGCTGGCGATCACGGACCACGGGAACATGTACGGGGTCCTCGACTTCTACAAGAACTGCCGGGCGCAGGGGATCACTCCCATCATCGGCACCGAGGCCTACATGGCGGCCAACTCCCGCCGCGAGCGCCCGGTCCGCCGGGGGCGCGTCGACGACACCGGCGGTGAAGGCGAGCGGGGGGAGAAGCTCTACTACCACCTGACCCTGCTCGCTGAGACGAACGCCGGCTACCGGAACCTGGTGAAGCTCTCCTCTGCGGCCTACCTCGAGGGCTACTACTACAAGCCCCGAGTCGACTGGGAGCTGCTCGAGCGGTACCACGAAGGCCTCATCGCCACCACGGGCTGTCTGGGCGGGGTGGTGCTGCAGGCCCTCCTCGGCGGGGACGAGCAGACGGGCCAGGCGCTCGCGGGCAGGCTGCAGGACATCTTCGGGCGCGCGAACTTCTTCGTCGAGCTGCAGGATCACGGCCTGCCGGCCCAGAGGCGGACGAACCCGCAGCTCGTCGAGATCGCCCGCTCCCTCGGGGCGCCCCTTGTGGCCACCAACGACAGCCACTACTGCCGGCGCGCTGACGCTGATGCCCACGACGCTCTGCTGTGCGTGCAGACGGGCGCCGTGCGCAGCGATCCCAACCGCTTCAAGTTCGAGGGCCAGGAGCACTACCTGAAGTCGGCGGCCGAGATGCGGCGGCTGTTCAGCGACTACGAGGGCGCCTGCGACAACACGCTCCTCATCGCAGAACGGGCCTCGGTCGAGATCGAGCTCGGGAAGCCGGCGCTGCCCCGCTTCCCTCTCCCGGCCGAGTTCTCCGCCTCGAGCTACGAGGAGGGGGCGGCCGCCTATCTCCGGCACCTGACCGTGTCCGGTGCCCACGACAGGTACGGCCCGGCGCTGCCCGAGGCGGTCGCCGAGCGGATGGAGTTCGAGCTCGGGGTGATCGCCGAGATGGGTTTCTCGGCTTATTTCCTCGTGGTATGGGACCTGATCCTCTACGCCCGCACCCACGGCATCCGGGTCGGCCCGGGGCGGGGCTCGGCGGCCGGCTGTCTCGTCGCCTACTGCCTGCGGATCGTCGACCTCGACCCGATCCGCTACGACCTCTTGTTCGAGCGCTTCCTCAATCCCGGCCGCAAACAGATGCCTGACATCGACATGGACTTCGACGAGCGCCGGCGGGGCGAGATGATCCGCTACGCCGCCGAGCGGTACGGCGCCGACCACGTCGCCCAGATAGTCACCTTCTCCACGATCAAGGCCCGGGCGGCGGTGCGGGACGCCGCCCGTGTGCTCGGCAAGCCCTACCTCGTCGGCGACCGCATCGCCAAGGCGATGCCGCCGCTCGTGATGGGGCGCGACACGCCGCTCAGCGCCTGCCTCGAAAAAGCGGTGGGTCACGAAGACGGCTACTCCGCCGCTGCCGGCCTGCGTGAGCTGTACGAGGCCGACGACGAGGCGCGAGAGGTCATCGACGTGGCCAAGGGCCTCGAGAACCTGCGTCGCCAGGACGGCATCCACGCCGCCGCCGTCGTGATCACCGACGAGCCCCTCACCGAGCATCTGCCTGTCCAGCGCAAGCCGGAGCCCGGTCAGGATCCGGCCGATGCCCCCATCGTCACGCAGTACGAAATGCACGGCGTGGAGGATCTCGGGCTGTTGAAGATGGACTTCCTCGGGCTGCGCAACCTCTCGGTGATCGAGACGGCGCTCGACCTCATCCTTGAGTCGACCGGTAGCCGCCCGGACATCGACTCCATCCCGCTCGACGACGCCCTGACGTTCGAGATGCTGCGGAGGGCAGAGACGATCGGTGTCTTCCAACTAGAGGGCGGCGCCATGCGGACGACCCTGCGGGCACTCGCCCCGACGTCATTCGACGACGTGGCGGCCCTTGTCGCCCTCTACCGGCCGGGCCCCATGGCGGCCAACATGCACCGCGACTACCCCGAGCTGAAGAACGGCCGCAAGGTCATCGCCTACCCCCACCCGGATCTGGTCAAGATCCTCGCCGACACCTACGGGCTGATGCTCTACCAGGAGTCGGTCATGCGCGTCGCCCAGCACTTCGCCGGCTACAGCCTCGAGGAGGCGGACAACCTCCGCAAGGCCTGCGGGAAGAAGGACCGCGTCCTCATCGCCGCCGAGCGGGAGCGATTCGTGAAGGGCTGCGTCGATCAGGGCTACGGCGAGGCGCTCGGCACCGAGCTGTTCGACATCATCCAGCCCTTCGCCGACTACGCCTTCGGGAAGGCGCACTCCTATGGGTACGGGCTCATCGCCTATCAGACGGCATGGCTGAAGGCGAACCATCCCGTCGAGTACCTCGCCGCCCTCCTCTCGTCGGTGAAGGACGACAAGGACCGGACGGCCGTCTACCTCGCCGAGTGCCGGTCCCTTGGCATCGAGGTCCGCGTGCCGGACGTGAACGTCTCCAAGTCGCACTTCAAGGCGCTCTCCGAGGAGAAGGTGATCAGCTTCGGTTTGTCCGCCGTCCGCAACGTCGGCCAGGCCATCGTGGAGCTCATCGTGGCGGAGCGGGAGGCGAACGGGCCCTTCGAGGACTTCTTCGACTTCTGCTGGCGGGTGGACCCGAGCGCCCTCAACAAACGCGCCGTCGAGTCGTTGGTGAAGGCCGGAGCCTTCGACTCCTTCGGGCATCCCCGCAAGGGGTTGAGCATCGTCTGCGAGGACGTCGTCGACCGGACGCTCGCCCGCCGGCGGGAGAGGGAGTTCGGCGTCTCGACGCTCTTCTCGCTGCTCGAGAACGACGGCGAGGGTGCGGGCGCCCACGCCTACGACGACACGCGACCGCCGATCCCCGATCTCGAGTTCGACAAGAACGAGCGCCTCATCTTCGAGAAGGAGATGCTCGGCCTGTACGTGAGCGACCACCCTCTTCTCGGCCTCGAGGCCGCCCTCCGCCGGGAGGCAGAGCACAGCATCCGCTCCGTGCTCGACGCAGAAGCCGCCGCCGGCGCGGGTGTCCTCGGCGACGGGACCGCCCTTGCCGGCGTCGCCGGAGTCGCGCCCTCGGCACCTGGTGGCGGCTGGCTCGGCTCGGTCACCACGGGCGGCGTCATCACCGCTCTCTCTCGCCGTTACACAAAGCGGGGCGAGCTGATGGCCACCTTCGTCCTCGAGGATCTCGACGCCACCATCGAGGTCATGGTTTTCCCGAAGACGATGACCGAGTACGGCTGCCTGCTCGAGCAGGACGCTGTCGTCGTCGTGCGGGGCCGTGTCGACAACCGGGACGAGCAGGCCAAGTTGGTGGCGATGGAGATCCGCCGGCCACAGCTCGTGGCGCTCATGCCCGGCGCCCCCGTCGAGGTGACACTGCCTCTCCACCGGCTGACCGACTCTATGGTTCAACAGCTCCGGGAGCTCGTCACCGAGCACCCGGGTTCGTCACCCGTTCACCTGCGCGTCGGCCGGAAGCTGATCAAGCTCCCGGCGCAGTTCAACGTGGATCCGCGGGGAGGGATCATCGGCGCCCTGAAGGAGCTCTTCGGCACCTCCGCCGTGGCGTCCTGACGCCGGCCGGTCCACCGGGTGGCAGCGATGCCCCGTAATCCAATAGACTGAGGGGACAGTCCTGGGGAGTCGCTCGATCGGAATCGCTTACGGTGCCTACCGGCACCGGCGAGGTGGGTGATGGTAGCACCCGAGCGTCCGACGCCCTCATGGCTGCAAACGAGGCGCGAACGCAACGGGAGCAGGACAACCACATGACCAACCCCAATCCCATCGAAGTCGCCACCAAGGACTGCACGGCGCTCACGGATTCCGAACTGGCGGAGATGGCAGATTTGTCAGCGGGTGCGCGGGCGAACTGGGAGGTAGGTTTCCTCTCCAAGCAGCAGGAGGAGTGGGTGCTTGTCACCCACGCTCGTGAGGAGGACCGGCTGCGGGGATACGCGCTCTCCACCCTGGAGCGAATCGGCGGCACGCCGAGCCTGCTCGTCGGTCTCGCCTGCTTCACGAGGACCCGCACCGGGCAGGCGGCCATGGAGGCTGTCATGCACGACCTCTACCGGAGGGCGGTGCTCGCCTTCCCCGACGAGGATGTGCTGGTCGGCGCGCGCTTTGCCTCGCCGTCCGGCTACGCATCCTTCGCCGGCCTAGACGACATCGTCCCGCGCCCGGAGCACAAGGCGACCGGGGAAGAGCGTGCCTGGGGGCGGCGTCTCGCCAAGCGCTTCGGTTTCGAGGGCCATCTCGACGACAGGAGCTTTGTCATCAGGGGTGACGGAGACCTGATGGGCCTCCTCGACTTCGAGCCGACGAGGCCCCCGAAGGACGCCGAGCAGTTCGGCCAGTGTTTCGAGCCGCTCGACGCCGAGCGTCACGACACGCTCGTAGCCTTCGGCTGGGCGATGGCGGAGGCATTGGCGGACGGATCGCTTCCTCGCTGAGAGGCAGCACCGTCCCGCATTTGCCGCCGGCCGGCGACAATCCACACTTTCGACAGTCGGATCGGCAGAAGTTGACCCGACCCCGCCGCCGGGTATCCATCCGGGCGTGACCGACTCGCCGGCTGACCAGTCCCAGGCGGACTTCTCGCCGGCCAAGCGGCTCGCCCTGGTCCTGGGCGCCGGCGGCCTCGTCGGCGTCGCGCATCACGTCGGTGTCCTGGCGGCGCTCGAGGACGAGCTCGGCTTTCGCCATGACCAGGCGGACGTGCTGATCGGGACCTCGGCCGGCAGCGCCGTCGCCGCCTATCTCGGGACCGGCTGGAGCACGGCGCAGCTGATGGAGATGGCGCCTGAGCTGCACCGGGCCGCCCCGGGACCCCTCGCCGGCACTCCGGCCGACTTCGTCCGCCGGGGGATCGGCTCAGCTTACGTGGTGGCCAGGGCCACCGTCCGGGTGCCGTCGGTGCTCTCACTGCCGCCCGTCGGGTGGCTTCGGCGAGCTTTCCCGGCCGGCCTCGTCTCAATGGGTGAAGGGAGCAGCATCCTCGAGAGGGACCTCCCTCGGAGCTGGCCCGAGCGGCAATTGTGGCTCGCCGCTTACGACCTCGTCAGCCGGTGCCGGGTCGTGCTCGGCCGGCCCGGCTCCCCTTATATGGCGCTCTCGGCGGCGGTGCGGGCCTCATGTGCCATCCCCGGCGTCTATGCCCCCGTCCGTGCCGGCGACACGATGCTCGTAGACGGCGGGGCCTGGTCCCTCACCAACGTCGATCTCGTGGCGCTGGCGGGATGCGAGATGGCGATCTGCGTCGCCCCGATGGCCTACGACCTGGCTCGGCCCCCCGAGGGACGGGACCGCCTCGTGCGGGAGGTCGCCACCCGCCTGCTCGCCCGTTCGACGGAGCGCCTGCGCCGGCTGGGCGTCAAGGTCGTGACGATCGCACCCGGGCCGGCGGAGGTGGCCGTGCACGGACTCAACCTGATGCGGGCGACCGGCCTCGAGGCGGTCGGCGACGTGGCCTACGAAGAGACCATTCTCCAGCTCCGGCGGCTCCGCTCGGCCGGGGAGCTGCACGGCCTGGTGAGCGACTCCGCCTGAAGGGGGCTCCCTCGTGCGGACCGGCTCCCTTCTGGGGTCAGATCTTCGGGCGCGCCCAAAGCAACACCTTCGGCGGGCCGCGGGCGTCGCGACCACCTGAGCCGGCCCGGTCAGATCCTCGGAAGAGCCCCGAGCACAACTTTCGGCAGTTGTCCCCGGCACGGTGGCCCGAAACCGACCACCAGCAACCGGACCACCTCGGGCCGCGGGAAGTCTTCGGCCGTTGCCCGGGCGACGAAGGCGAGCCCGTGGCGTCGCCCGCCCAGGGTGAACTCGCACCACAGGCCGTCCGGGCCACTTCCGAAACGAGGCCGCTCGTCGGGAGCGACGATGACGACCGATGGCCGTGTCCCGTCGACGTCGGTGTAGGAGACGGAAGAGGCGAGCGTCCCGAGCAGCGGCCGGCCGGCGTCCGCCGGAGTCAGGTGCCCGAGGAGGTGCCTGACAGCCTGGCGGCGTGGGCGCCGTAGGCGCACCGGCTGGGCGGCGAGCCTCACAGCCTCAGGGCGCCCAGGGTCCGGCGGCTCATCGTCCCGGCCGAGGGTGATCTCGACGGCCGAAAGGACGCGGCCGAGGCGCATGGGGGGCGCGTCCTCGTCCGGTTGTGAGTCGGAGGCCCGCGCTCGCACGAAGGCGCCCGACTCGAGATCGGCGGCCACCCAGTCCGGTCCGGGCGCCAGCACGAGGCAGCGGAGCACGGCACCCGGGCCGTCGGCTCGCAGCGTCCCGGCTTTGAAGTGACGCGACGCGGGAACGCGGGCTCGATGGAACCGGCTCACTCCGCCATCATGACCGCCTCATGCCGCCGGCGCACCGGATGCCATGAGGCAGCTGGCGGCGAGCACCGACCCCAGCTGGCGACCGAGCCTGATGTGCAGGCTTACCGGGAGGTGGCGGCGAGCACCGACTCGAGCTCGTGGCGGAGCTCGTCAGCGGACTGGCTCGGGAGGCGGCACTCGCCGTACCGGCACACGTAGCCGAGCCCCTCCTTCCGCCCTTCGAGAAGCGGCAACGGCGGCAACTGCGCCCTCGAAGTCGCGTTGGCCCAAGCGAGCACGCGGCGGGGGATGAAGGGCCGTCCCGCCTCCTGCACGAGATCGGGCCGGTCTCCGGTCACGGCCACCTCGATCGGCCCGAGTGCGTTGATCACCGCCGCCCCGAGCAGCGCCGGCACGGCCGTCGGGGCCTTCACATAAAGGGTGCTGCCGGCGGCGAGCAGCCGGCCGGCCGCCGCCGCCAGGTCGTCCCGGCCGAGCAGTGTGGCCAGGCGTACCAGGGTGCCGGCGGCGACCGAGGAGGCCGCCGGGATGACGTTGTCGTAGATCTCCCGCGGCCGCACCACGAGCTCCTCCGCGTCGCTGCCTGTCGTGAACAGGCCTCCGCTCTCGTGGTCGGCGAACAGCTCCAACAGCTGACCGGCGAGCGTGGCCGCCTTCGCCAGCCAGTCCGAGTCACCGGTGCACTCCGCCAGGCGCACGAATGCCTCCATCATCCAGGCCACATCGCTCGAGTAGCCGAGCACAACTGCCTTGGTGTCGCCTCGGTTCACGGAGCGCAGCACGCGGCCGTCGCTCCTCGAGAAGCGGGACGCGAGCAGGGCGCCGAGATCCTCGGCCGCCTGCAGCCATTCTTGTTCCCCGGTGGCGAGAGCGGCTTCGGCGAGCGTGGCGCACATCATCGCGTTCCACTCCGTGAGCACCTTGTCGTCGAGCCCCGGGCGGACCCGCCGGGAGCGGGCCTCGAACAACTTCGCCCGCGCCTCGTCCACGGCCGGCGGGCGCAGCAGCTCACCGCGCCCTGGCCGGTGGAGGAGGTTGCGGCCCTCGAAGTTGCCCTCGGGTCGCACCCCCCACCACTCGGACGCCTCGGGGGCGAGCTCCGGCCCGAGGACCTCGTTCAGCTCGTGCTGGTCCCACAGGTAGAAACGGCCCTCCTCTCCCTCCGAGTCGGCATCCTCTGCCGAGGCGAGGCCGCCCCCCGGCAGCCGGAGGTCGCGCAACACGTAGGTGACGATCTCAGTGAGCACCTGCCTCCAGCGGGCGTCCCCGGTCAACTGCCAGGCATGGAGATAGACGCGGGCGAGGAGGGCCTGGTCGTAGAGCATCTTCTCGAAGTGAGGAACCAGCCACTCCCGGTCCACCGAATACCTGGAGAAACCCCCCCCGAGGTGATCCCAAATCCCCCCACCGGCCATCGCTTCGAGGGTGGCCTCCACGACCCGCAGTGGGGACGGGTCCAGTTGCTCGCCAACACCCTCGGCGTGCGCCTGGAGAAGGAGGTCGAGCAGGAGGGGCTGGGGGAACTTCGGCGCCCGCCCGAAGCCACCGTGGAGCGGGTCGTACATCTCGGTGAGGCGCGCCGCCGCCTCCTCGAGGGACGCCCGCACTGCGCGGGGCCCGAGAGCGTCGCCGGTGCCGGCGGCGGCGAGGCCGTCGTCAGCCGGCGGGTCGTCAGCCGGGAGGTCGACGAGCGGCGGCGGCGGGGCGAGCCGGGCGGCGATCGCCTCGGACAGGGCTTCGGCCTGATGCTCGACGGCCTCCCGGCGTGTCGTCCACGCATCGGCCACCGCAGCCAGCACCGCCCGGAATTCCGGCATCCCTCGACCGGGTCGGTTGGGGAAGTAGGTGCCGGCGAAGAAAGGCCGCCCGTCGGGCAGTGCGAAGACGCTCATGGGCCAGCCGCCGTGCCCGCTCGCCGCCTGGACGGCTTCCATGTAGACGGCGTCGACGTCGGGTCGCTCCTCCCGGTCGACCTTGATGGCGACGACCAGGTCGTTCATCTCCTGTGCCGTCGTCTGATCGGCAAAGGACTCGTGCCCCATCACGTGGCACCAGTGGCAAGCCGAGTAGCCGATGGAGACGAAGATGGGACGGTCGAGCTGCCTCGCCCGGGCGAAGGCTTCCTCGCCCCAGGTGTACCAGTCGACTGGATCGTGACTGTGCTGACGCAGGTAGGGACTCGTCTCGGCGGCCAGCCGGTTTCCCGGAGGCGCGTCTGCTGTCGCCGGCGGGTCTGCTGTGGCCGGCCGGCCTGCTGTCTGGTTCGGGTCTGCTGTCGCGGGCGGGTCTGCCACGACAAGAGCGTAGGGTGACCCCGGTGGAGCTCAGCCTGAAGGGCAAGGTCGCCGTCGTCACGGGCGGATCGAGAGGCATCGGGCTGGCGACAGCAAGACGATTCGTCGAGGCGGGTGCTCAGTTGATGCTCACCTCCCGGAAAGCCGAGGCGCTCGAGGAGGCGGCAGCTTCGCTCGGCCCGACGGTGGGGTGGTTCGCCGCCAACGCCGGCGAGCCCGACCAAGCTGAGGCGTGCGTGGCTGCGACGCTGGAGCGATTCGGCGCACTCGACGTCCTCGTCAACAACGCAGGCACGAGCCCGTACTTCGGGCCGCTCGTCGAACTCGACGTCCCCCGGGCGAACAAGACGGTCCAGGTCAACCAGACAGCCGTACTTGTCTGGACCCAGCTGGCGGTGAAGGCGTGGATGGCCGAGCATGGCGGGGCGGTGCTGAACGTCGCCTCCATCGGCGGCTATGCCGTCGAGCCGTGGATCGGCTGGTACAACGTCACGAAGGCGGCCGTCATCCACCTGACCCGTCAGCTGGCCGGGGAGCTCGGGCCGGCCGTACGGGTGAACGCCATTGCACCCGGCCTCGTCCGGACCGACCTGGCGAGAGCGCTCTGGGAGCCTGGTGAGGAGACGGTGGCGGGGCGCCTGCCGCTCCGCCGCATCGGTGAGCCGGACGACATCGCCAAGGCGGCGACGTTTCTCTGCTCCGACGCCGCCTCGTGGATCACCGGCCACACCCTCGTCGTCGACGGCGGCGCCCTCGTCACCCCGGGGACCGCCGTCGGGCCCTGAGGCGCGGATCTGCCCTCGCAAGGCCGCCTCGGTATCATCACCGCAGCGCGCCGAGGGGCGCTCGACTCCGGAGGCCTCCGCATGCAGACCACTCAGACCGAGCTTGACGCCGGGCCGGTGATCGCGGACGCGCCGGTTGCTTCACCCGAGGACGAGGACACCGATCTCGTCGAGGACGAGTTGCTCGTTGAGGAGATCTCGATCGATGGAATGTGCGGGGTCTACTGAAGCCGCCACGGTGGCACCGGACAACGGCTCCTTCGATACCGGGATCGCCTACGAGCTTCATCCTGACGTCGCCCTTCGGCAGGAGCCCTTCGGCGCCCTCGCTTATCACTACGGCAACAGGCGCCTGACGTTCCTGCGCTCGCACGAGCTCGTGGAGCTGGTCAAGCAGCTCGGCGAGCATGACTGCGCCGCTTCGGCGATGAAGGCGGTAGGGATCGACGATTCCCGTCGCCGGCCCGTCGAGGCCGCCCTGGCGGCACTGGCCGCCAGCGGAGTCGTCCGTGCCCGCTGAGCGCCTCGCCGATCAACTGGCCCTCGGGCTCGACGCCCCTATCTGTCTCACCTGGGAGCTCACCTACGGCTGCAACCTCTCATGCGTCCATTGCCTGTCGAGCTCAGGACTGCGTGATCCGGAGGAGTTGTCCACCGCAGAGGCACACAGCGTCGTGGACGAGCTGGTCGCGATGCAGGTCTTTTACGTGAACATCGGCGGTGGCGAGCCGACGATCCGGCCTGACTTCGAGGAGATCATCTCGTACGCCGTTGAGCGGGGAGTGGGCGTCAAGTTCTCGACGAACGGCACGACCATGACGCCGGCACGGGCCCGCCGTCTCGCCGGCTTGGACTATCTCGACATCCAGATCAGCCTCGACGGCGCCACGCCTGCCACGAATGATCCGGTACGGGGGGCGGGGAGCTTCGCCGCTGCGGTGCGGGCGATGGAACGATTGGCCGAGGCGGCTTTCGGGCCGTTCAAGGTGAGCGTCGTCGTCACGCGCCACAACGCCGGCGAGCTCGACTCTCTCCTTTCCCTAGCAGGTTCCTTCGGCGCCGAGCTGCGCGTGACGCGCCTTCGGCCGGCCGGACGCGGGGTGAACGTCTGGGACGAGCTCCGGCCGACGGCAGCCCAGCTGCGGCAGGTGCACGGGTTCCTGTCCGACCATGCCGAGGTTCTCACAGGGGACTCGTTCTTCCACCTCGGCCCGCTCGGCAACGAGCCGCTCGCCGGGCTGAACCTGTGCGGTGCCGGACGGGTCGTCTGCCTGATCGACCCGGTAGGTGACGTCTATGCGTGCCCCTTCGTCATGCACCCCGACTTCAAGGCTGGAAGCGTCCGGGCGCCGGGAGGCTTCGCCCGGGTCTGGCGCGAGAGCGATCTGTTCACCGATCTCCGCCGGCCGGCCACGGGCGGAGCCTGCAACGCCTGCGGGGCCTATGCCGCCTGCCACGGTGGGTGCATGGCGGCAAAGTTCTTCACCGGGCTCCCGCTCGACGGCCCGGATCCGGAGTGTGTCCTCGGGCACGGTGAGGTTCTGCTGACCGCTGCCGGAGCGACCGCCGGCGCCCCGGTGCTCCGCGGCGGGGCCGCTGGCGCCCCGGGCTCGGCCGGCGCGCCAGGCGCTTCCCGGAAGTTTGTCCGCCCGGTCGTGACGCCAGGCCATACGCATCCGGGTCGCCCAGTGCCTGTCGCCTTCGGGGCCGGTCGCCTGATTCGGTGACCGGTCTCCTCGATCCGGTCAGCTTCGGCAGCCACGTCGCCTCGAACCGGGTCGTGTTCGGCCCGCACGTCACGAACCTCGGACGGGGCCGGGCGCTCTCAGAGCGGCACGCCGCCTACTACGGCGAGAGGGCGGCCGGGGGCGCCGGCCTCATAGTCGTCGAGACTGCGTCGGTCCACGAGTCGGATTGGCCGTATGAGCGGGCACCCTTGGCAAGAGACTGCCGGGCCGGCTGGACCGAGATCTCCCGGCGGTGGCAGCTCGAAGGGACGCTCGTCTTGGCCGCCATCGGACATAGCGGCGGCCAGGGGTCGAGCGCCTACAGCCAGCGTGCACTGCTGGCCCCCTCGTCTGTACCCGACGTCGTCACGCGGGAAGTACCGGTCGCCATGGAGGAGAGCGACGCGGCCGAGATCGTCGCAGCCTTCGGTGCCGCCTCGGAGATGGCGGTGACAGCCGGCTGCGCCGGCGTCGAAGTGAACGCCGGGCAATGGAGCCTGTTGCGCCAGTTCTGCTCCCCTCTCACGAACCAGCGCGACGACGAGCTCGGGGCTGACCGTTCGTTGTTCCTGCGGCGCGTCCTCGAAGCGGTCCGGGCGGCGGCAGGGATGAGGGCCGTGGTGGGCTTGCGCTGGTCCGCCGACGAGCTGGCGCCGTGGGCCGGCCTCGTTCCTGAGGCGGCCGCCTCGATGGTGGCCGAGATAGTGGCGGGAGGCGGCGTCGACTACGTCACGGTGGAGCGGGGATCCGCCTTCGGGACGGCGGCGACGGTGCCGGACGGCCACGAGCCGATGGGGTTCAATCTCGGCGCCGTCGCGGCGGTGCGGGCAGCCCTGCCTCAGGCGGTCGCCGTCGTGGCGCAGGGCTCGATCGTCGACCCGGCGATGGCGATCGAGATCGTCGAGTCCGGCCAGGCGGATCTCGTCGAGATGACCAGGGCGCTCATCGCCGATCCGTTCCTCGTGCGCAAGGTCGCCGCCGGCGAGAGCCGGCGCGTCCGCCCGTGCATCCTGTGCAACCAGCAGTGCCAGGTCAGGGACCCGCGCAACCCGCTTGTCTCGTGCGTCACCGATCCGCGTGCGGGGCACGAGACCGTCGATCCGCGGCCCCCCGGGTCGTGGGCCGTGGAAGCCGGTCCGGCACGCAACGAGCGAGGCCGGATAACGCCCGAGGTGCCGGCCTCGGCCCCGGGCGGCGGGCGAAGGACGTCGGCGAGAACGCCCAGGCTGCTCGTGGTGGGCGGAGGGCCGGCGGGCCTCGAGTGCGCCCGGGTCGCGGCCTCCGGAGGCCTCGACGTCACCGTGTTCGAGAGAGCGGCCGCTTTCGGCGGCATGGTGTCGGCAGCCTGCCGGGCGCCCGGCAGGCAGCGATTGGCCCGTTTCACGGAGTGGCTGGAGTCCGAGTGCCGGGCGGCAGGCGCCGAGCTCGTCGCCGATCACGAGGTGCTCTTGGAGGAGCTCGACTCCCACGGCGGCCCCGTCGTCTGCTGCACCGGTTCCCGGCCCGGGCGCCGGAGCTACTCACTCGGCCCGCTGGCGACGGTCCTCGAGGCGGCAGACGTCCTTCGCGCCGAGCGGCTTCCCGGTGACGGCGTGCCCAGCCCGGTAGTCGTTTGGGATCCCGTCGGCGGCCCGGGCGGAGTCGGGGCTGCCGAGATGTTGGCCGCTCTCGGCGCCCGGGTCACGCTCGTCACGCCGGACTTCGTCGCCGGCGCGCAGCTGGCCCGGTCGGGCGATCTCGCCCCGGCCAACGTGCGGCTCCGCCGCGCCGGGGTGGAAATCGTCCGCACCGCTGTCGTGCGCTTGGTGGAGCAGTTGGCCGTGCACGTGGAGGATCGTTTCTCCGGGGAGGTGCGTTCGATCGGGGCGGCGATGCTGGTCGATGCCGGCCATCGCCTCCCCGAGGACACGCTTCACAAGGCGCTCTCGGGCTACAGGCCGGCTGTTATTGCCGGCGACGCCGTCGCGCCGCGGACGGTCTACGAGGCTGTGCTCGAGGGGCGCCGCGCCGCCATGACGATCCTCGAGGAGTGCGAGCTGCTAGAGCGGGCCGCCAGCCCACCCGCTCCCGCCGCCTCCGGGGGCCGGCTGCTCGCCGGAGCCTCAGCGGGTCGCCCGTCGGCCACCGGTACGAGCTCTGACGGCCATCTCCGGCTCAGGGGACGACCGGCGGGACCGCCGAGCCAGCGCTACCCCCTGCTGTTCTCGCCGCTCGCGCTTGGCCCCGTCGTGGTGCCCAACCGCGTCGTGTTCTCGGCCCACCTCACGAACTACGCCGTCGACAACTTGGCCAGCGAACAGCACGCCGCGTACTACGCCGCCCGAGCCGCCGGCGGCGCCGGCCTCATCATCACCGAGGAGCACTCGACTCACCCGTCCGACTGGCCCTACGAGAAACTCATCCACGGCTACCTCCCACAGGTCGTGCCGACCTACCGGCGGATAACCGATGCAGTCCACCGCCACGGCGTCCCGGTCTTTGCCCAGATCAACCACAACGGCGGCCAGGCGAGCAGTATGTACAGCCGCCATCCGGTGTGGGCACCTTCACCTGTCGCCGACTCGCTCTTTCGAGAGGTGCCCCATGCCGTCGACGACGCCGAGATCGCCGAGATCATCGCCGGCTACGTCAAGGTGGCCGAGCACTGCAAGGCCGGCGGCTTCGACGGGGTGGAGTTGCAGTGCTCGCACAGTTCGATAGTGCGGGGTTTCTTGTCGCCGGCGACGAACCTGCGGACCGATCGGTACGGGGGATCACTCGAGCACAGGGCCCGGCTGTTGCTCGAGTTGCTCGTGGCCGTCCGGGGCGCTGTCGGGAGCGATCTCGCCATGGGGGTCCGGCTCTGCGGCGACGAGCTCATCGAGGACGGCACGACTATCGACGATGCCGTCGCCGTGGCCAAGCTCGTGGAGGCCCAGGGCTGCACCGACTACATCAACACCTCCATCGGCGTCGCCACCGCCACGCTGTACATGATCGAGGCGTCCATGCACGTCCCGCCGGGCTACGCCGGCTTCATACCGTCGGCGATCCGCGACGCGGTCTCGCTGCCGGTGGTGGGCGTGGGGCGCTTCAAGGACCCCCTGCAGGCGGAGCGGGCGCTCGAGCAGGGCTCCTGCGATCTCGTCGGGGTAGTCCGGGGCCAGATCGCCGATCCCGACTTCGCCGGCAAGGCACGGTCGGGGCACACGCAGTCGATCAGGCTCTGCCTGTCGTGCAACCAGGAGTGCGTGGGCCGGATGGGCCTCAACCGGTGGCTGGGGTGCATCGAGAACCCGGTCACCGGGCGCGAGGCGGAGCTCGCAGGCCCCGATCATCGGGGCCCCGGCAGCGCCAACGGGGCTCGTCCGGGTGGTCGGAAGGTAGTCGTGATCGGAGCGGGGCCGGCGGGTCTGCAGGCGGCCATAGCGGCGGCCCGCCGCGGTCACCTCGTCACGGTGCTCGAGCGCGCGCCGGAGCCGGGGGGACAGGTTCGCCTGGCGGCATCGATTCCGAACCGGGCAGAGTTCGGCGACCTGATCCGAAATCAGCTCGTCGAGTGCCGGGAGCTCGACGTCGACGTGCAGCTCGGCGTGGAGGTGACGGCGGGCGTTATCATCAGCCGGCGCCCGGACATGGTCGTCGTCGCCACCGGATCGCGGCCCCGGCGCCCGTTTTGGATGGGTGACGCTCTCGCCGAGGGCATCGCGGTTTCCGACGTGACCGAGGTTCTCACGGCGAAGAACGACGTCTCTCCGGGCATCTCGGCCCCGGCCGAGGTTGAGAGAGTGCTTGTCGTGGACGAGGTGGGTTTCCACCAGGCGACGAGCACGGCCGAGCTGCTCGCCGACCGGGGGTGCTCGGTCGAGATCGTGTCGCCGGCGATGGTGGTCGGCCAGGATCTGGGCATCACGCTCGACCTGGAGGGCTTCCAGATGCGGGCGGCGGCGAAGGGGATCCGTCAGGCGACGGACCGCGTGGTCATCGGAGCCGCTGAGGGGGCGCTCCTGCTGCTGCACCACCCCACCGGCGAGGTGGAGAGGCGGGAGGTCGACTCGGCCGTGCTGGCCCTCCCCGCTGAGCCGGACGACGAGCTGTACTTCGAACTGCGGCGGCGGTCTCCCGGCCTCGCAGTGCACCGGGCCGGCGATTGCGTCGCTCCCCGGAGGGCGGACGCCGCCGTGATCGAGGGGGAGCGGGCAGGGTCGTCGTGCTGAGGAGGGCACTTGCAGTCGTCCCGGTGCGGGAGGGCGAGCTGGCGACCGGAGGGGACGAGGTGCTCGCCGAGGCCGGCGGCAGCGGCCTGCTCGTCGGCAGCGGAGCGCGGAGCCTCGCCGAGTCTCTGCTGGCGAAGCGGGTGGCTCGAGCCCTCGCCGCTGTCGAGCTGGCGAGCTTCCGCCCCGGTGAGTGGGCGGAGGCTGTGGCTCCGGTCGTCGGCGACGCGGCCGTCGTCGTGCTGCCGGGCTCTGCGGACGGTCGCGATCTGGCCCCCCGGCTCGCCGGCGTGCTCGGCTGGCCGCTTTTGGCCGGCGCGATCCGCGTGATGGCGAACGGCGCCGCCGTCGTCAGGTGGCGTGGAAAGCAGATCGCCACCTGTGAGGTGAAAGGCCCGTTCGTGGCCACGCTTCTTCCCGGGTCCCGCTCCGCGCCGGAACAGCCGGAGGACGGGAATCTGTCCGTGCCTCGCGTCGGCGAGCGGCGACAGCTCGAGCTCTCGCATGGAGGAGCAGCGGCGCCCACCGTGTCTGCCACAGACGAGGCAGCAGCCGCGGTGGCGCCCGGCATGTCGCCGAGGGCCGCCAGGAACGAGGCCGAGCTCGTCGAGCTCCTCGATACCGACCCAGCCGTCATCGACCTCCGCGAAGCGCCGCGGATCATCGCCGGCGGCGCCGGTCTCGGCGGCCCCGAGGAGTTCGAGCTGCTGGCGCAGGTGGCGAACCGACTGGGCGCCTCGGTCGGCGCCACGCGGGTGGTCACCGACGCCGGCATCCTCCCCCACGACCGTCAGATCGGCACGACAGGCGTGAGCGTGCGCCCCCGCTGTTACATAGCTTTCGGCATCTCCGGTGCCGCGCAGCACGTCGGTGGGCTCGGTTCGCCGGCCCGTGTCATCTCGGTGAACCTCGACGGGAGCTGCCCGATGATGTCAATGGCGGACCTCGCCGTTGTCGCCGATGCGCCGGCGGTGTTGCGGGCGCTGTCGGCCCGCCTGTCGGGCGCAGTTGTCGAGTCGGGACGATGAGACAGCGCGGGAGGGCATCCTCCGAGGAGGTGACCCGGGACGCGGGTGCCGCACGGGTACCGGTCGACGACAAGCGCGCCGCACGGGTGCCGGTCGACGACAAGCGCGCCGCACAGGTGCCGTCGGGGGCCACCCCCGCGGCGCGCTTTGATGCCGTCGTCGTCGGCGCCGGCCCTGCGGGCTCTGCCGCCGCCCTGGTGCTGGCGAAAGCGGGCAGGTCGGTCTGCCTGCTCGAGCGGGGTCCCTTTCCCGGGTCGAAGAACCTCTTCGGTGGCGTCATCTATGCGAAGGTGCTCGACGATCTGGTCCCGTCGTGGCGGGATGAGGCGCCGCTCGAGCGCTGGGTGACGCGCCGGGCGACGATGGTGCTGACCGAGACGCAGTCGCTCTCGGTCGACTTTCGGTCCGGCGCCTGGGGGCGCCCTCCGTACAACGGGGCGACGGCGCTCCGGCCGCGTTTTGATGCCTGGTTGGCAGAAGCGGCCGTCGCGGCCGGCGCCGATCTGGTCACTTCGACGACGGCGACGGGCCTGGTGCGAAAGCCCGGCACGGGCGCCGTCGCCGGCGTGACGACAGACCGGCCCGACGGCACGCTGCTCGCAGATGCCGTCGTTGCCTGCGACGGCGTGAACGCCTTCCTGGCCAAGGAAGCCGGGTGCGCCGGCGAGCCCGACCCGGCCCACTTCACCCTCGGCGTGAAGGAGGTGATCGCCCTCGGGGCAGATGAGATCGAGTCGCGCTTCGGTCTCCCTCCCGGGGAGGGCGCCGACTTCGAGATCCTGGGGGGGAGTGGGGGGGTGGCGGGAGGGGGTTTCTTGTACACGAACCTCGATACAGTCTCCGTCGGCCTCGTGCTCAGCCTGCAGGGTCTGTCCCGATCGGGCCGCCGACCGGAGGAGCTGCTCGCCGGCCTGAAGGCGCACCCGGCCATCGAGCCCCTCGTCGGGGGCGGTGCCCTCGTCGAGTATGGCGCTCATCTCATCCCAGAGGCAGGGCTGGCCATGATGCCGAAGCTGGCGGCGGACGGCTTCGTCGTCGCCGGTGACGCGGCCGGGATGTGCCTTGCCGCCGGGCTCTGGCTCGAGGGAGTGAACTTCGCCATCGCCTCGGGCGCCGCCGCCGGTCGGGCGGTGGTAGAGGCGCTCGGCGCGGGCGACTTGAGGGGTTCCCGGCTCGAGTCGGCCTACCGGGGGCAGCTCCGGAAGGGCTTCGTGCTGGCCGATCTCACCCGATTTCGGCGGGCACCCGCGCTGCTCCTTTCCGAGCGCGTGCAGAACCGCTACCCGGAGCTCGTCTGCGATCTCGTCGAACAGATGTTCACCGTTGGCAATCCAGTGCCAAAACCCGGCCTTCGTTCCCTCACCCGCACCCAAGCCACACGAGCCGGCGTCCGCTGGCGAGACCTCGTCCGCGACGCCTGGACAGCGATGAGGGCTTTCGGATGAGCCGGCACGCCGGCCGGCCGCCGGGCGGGATCGCCTTCGAGGACAGGATGGCGACGACCGAGTTCCGGGTCGCTCCCGAGCCGCACATCGTGGTCGACGGCGACTCGTGCCGGGGCTGCACCACCCGCGAGTGCGTCGCCGCCTGCCCGGCGGCGCTGTTCGTGCCCGTCTCGGACGGCGGCATCCTGTTCAACTACGAACAGTGTTTCGAGTGCGGCACGTGCTACCTCGTCTGTAACACCGCCGGCGCCATTTCGTGGCGGTACCCGGAGGGCGGCGCCGGCGTCGTGTACCGGCGGACCTGATATGTCGGCACCGGCGGTCATCGGCGTGTGCTGGAAGGTCGTCGACCTCCGCGCCGTCGTCGACCCGCTCACCGGGGACGTGCTGCCGGATCCGGACGGGCTCGGCGTCTCGGCGGCCGACGAAGCAGCCCTCGAGTGGGCGCTCCGCCTGGGTGAGGCGTGGGAACGCCCGGTCCTCATCGCTGCGGCCGGCGAGCGCAGTTGTGAGCCGCTGCTTCAGGCGGCCTTGGCGGCCGGGGCGGCCCGCGCTGTCAGGGTGGCGATCGGGCCGGACTCCCCGAGCGCCCTCGTGGCCGCCCGGCTGGCACCGGTCCTGCGGGCGGCGGGAGCCGACGGGGTTCTTTGCGGCGATGCGAGCCTGGACAGGGGGAGCGGCTCGGTGCCGGCGTTCCTCGCCGGCGAGCTCGGGGCCGCTCAGGCGCTCGGGCTGGTGGGCCTGGGCGTCGAGACGGCGGACCGTACGCTGCTTGTCGAGCGCCGCCTCGACCGGGGCAGGCGCGAGCGGTTGCGCGTGCGGCCGCCGTTTGTGGTCTCGGTCGAAGCCGGGACCGCCCGCCTCCGGCGAGCTTCCCTCTCGGCGCTGCTCGCCACACGACGTGCCGAGATCGAGGTTGCCGAGGCCGGCGGGGAGGACCGAACCGGGGCGGTGGGTGGCACGCTCGAGGCCGGCGAGGAGGTGGAGGCGGGTAGACAGGTTGATGCCGCCAGGATCGTCGGTATCGAGCCATTCAGGCCCCGGACACGGGTGGTGGCACCGCCGCCGGCGACACTCGGCCCCCGGGAGCGGGTGCTGGCGCTGACGGGGGCACTGCGAGGCCGCCAGCCCTCCCGCACGCTGAAGCTCGGTCCCGAAGAGGCCGCCGCCGCCCTCCTGCAAGCGTTGAGTGACTGGGGTGAGTTGCCATGAGCGGGTTTCTGGAGGATGGAGGAGGCGCGGGTCGGGTGGCACTCGTGACGGGTGCTGCTCGCGGGATCGGGGCAGCAGTCGCCATCGGACTGTCCCGCGCTGGGTGGCGGGTCGTTGCCTTCGACCGATGCGCCGATGACCCCGCCCTGGCCTACCGACTTGCCGGACCGGAAGATCTCGAGGCCACCCTCGACGTGTGCAACGCCACGGGCGGCGATGAGACAGCCGTGGGGGTGGTGGGGGACGTCCGGGACCAGGCGACGCTCGAGGGGGCGGTGGCCATGGCGCGCGAGCGGTTCGGCGGCCTCGACGCCGCTGTCGCCGTCGCCGGCGTCATCGGCGGCGGTCAGTCGACCTGGGAGATCGGGGACGGCCTCTGGCAGACGCTGATCGACGTCAACCTGGGCGGTGTCCGCCGGCTCGCCCGGGCAGCGGTGCCGGCGCTGCTCGAACGGCGGCGGCCGAGGTCGGGGCGCTTCGTGGCGGTGGCATCCGCGGGCGGATCGGTCGGGCTGCCGCTCCTCGGGGCCTATGTGGCGGCAAAGCACGGCGTCATCGGCCTCGTGCGCAGCCTTGCCGCCGAGCTCGGGCCGGAGGGCATCACTGCCAACGCCGTCTCACCGGGCTCCACTCGCACCGACGTCCTCACGGCGAGCGCCGCCCTGTACGACCTCGGCGATCCGGAGGAGTTCAGCGCCCACCATCTGGAGCCCCGCCTGCTCGAGCCGGGAGAAGTGGCTGCCGCCGTCGTGTGGCTGTGCGGGCTGGCGTCGAGTGGGGTGACCGGGGCCGTGGTGCCAGTCGATGCCGGCATGACCGCCCGGTAACCGCGGCTGGCCGAGGCCCTGCGGCCCGCGGTACCGTCCTCGCCGGTACAACATTCATCAAGAGAACCGTTCGAATGAGCAGGTCTTCCCGCTCGATCATCATTCGTCGACAGGAGCCGTCATGCAAGCCAGAGCCGCCGTCCTGTGGGGCGTGAACGAAGAGTGGCAGATCGAGGACGTCGAGCTCGACGACCCGGAGCCAGAGGAAGTCCTTGTCCGAATGTCTGCCGCCGGCCTGTGCCACTCGGACGAGCACGTCGTCACGGGCGACATCCCGATGGCGCTCCCCGCTGTCGGTGGCCACGAGGGGGCAGGTGTCGTCGAGAAGGTCGGCAGCCACGTGACGAGCGTCGAGGCGGGGGACCACGTCGTAATGAGCTTCATCCCGAGCTGTGGCCGATGCCGTTGGTGCGCGAGCGGCCACCAGAACCTCTGTGACCTCGGGCGGTACCTGATGACTGGGCTGCCGATCGCCAACGGCGTCCAGCGGATGAGGGTGAAGGGCCAGGGCCTCGCCCCGATGTGCCTGGTCGGTTGTTTCGCCAGCCATCAGGTGATGCACGAGGCGTCGGTCATCAAGATCGACCATGACATCCCCCTTGACAAGGCAGCGCTTGTCAGCTGCGGTGTCACGACCGGTTGGGGCTCCGCCGTCCACACCGCCCGCGTCCGCCCGGGCGACGTCGTCGTCGTGGTCGGCGCCGGCGGGATCGGCTCGGGAGCCGTCCAGGGTGCCCGCATGGCCGGCGCCAGGTGGATCGTGGCGGTCGACCCGGTGGAGATGAAGCTCGAGATCGCCAAGTCCCTCGGTGCGACCCATACCGCCAAGGACGTCTTTGCCGCCTACGCGGTGGTGAACGACATCACCAACGGCCAGTTGGCCGATGCCGCCATCATCACCACGGGCGTCGCCGACGGTGAGCTGCTCGGCCCGGTGATGTCGCTTGTCCGCAAAGGGGGAAACGCAGTCGTGACGGCCATCGCCCCGTTCTCGCAGTCCCAGGTGACGCTCAGCCTGTTCGAGCTCACCTTGTGGCAGAAGGAGCTGCGCGGCTCCCTTTTCGGGGGAGGCAACCCCCGGGTCGACATCCCTGACCTCCTGACCTTCTATAAGGAAGGCTCCTTGCAGCTCGACGAGCTGATCACGAAGACCTACCCGCTCGACGGGATCAACGCGGGCTACAAGGACCTGCGCGACGGCCACAACCTTCGGGGCGTCCTCGTCTTCGACTGACGAGGGCCGGCGTGGGTGCCGGCGGCGAGGCCGGCGAGGCCGCTCGGCCGGCGATTCTCGGGCGCCGGCGACGGGCTCTGCCGGCGAACGGCCGTCGCCCTGCCTTGTGATCGTGGCGCTGAAGCCTGCCGCCAAAGCGTGTACGCCGGCCGATCGAGCGAGGAGATCCGTAGGCGAATAAAAAGATCCCGAGATGCCCGAACCCTGGATGCTCGACGAGCTCGCCCACGCCGGCCCTGAGCACCTCGATCCGGCCTTCGTGGCGGACGGAGAGGCGCGCGTCGAGCATCGCCATCATCGAACCGGGGTACCAGTCCCCGCTGACGACATCCCCATGTGCCCTGGCGATCGACTGGCGAGGATCGAGACCATTCGGGAGGACGACGTTTTGAAACTTCCGGGAGGCCGCACGGTCAGCCGCCTCGTCGCGGGCACGGACGAACAGCTTCGTCAGCTGGGCGACAGAGGCTTCGATTCGCCGCCGCGTCCGGGTGCGCAGGGTCAGCGGCCCGCTCGGCCAGGCGCCGCCACTGCATCGGTTGCACCGTTTGTGCCCTCGGGCCGGGCAGATCCCACGGCCGGGGAGCATGGTCAAGCTTGGCGGAGGCGTCCAGCCAGCCCGGCGGGCCGCCAGGCCTCGTCCAGTCAGGGGTCCCTATACCGAGGCCTGCGTCGAAGTACGCCCCGAGCTCCTTGAGCGCCGCTACGAAGGGAGCGCGGCTCGGGTCGCCCTCATCGACTGTGCCCACTGTCGACGCCGGCCGGAAGTGACCACGCTCGCCGGGAAGCTTCTCCCCATCGAGCACCCGTAGGCGGAAGCGGGCCAGATAACCCCCCGCCCAGTCCAAATGGCTGACAGTCTCCTCGTCAACACCGGCCCAGGCGGCATCGAGCGCCACGCGGCCCCCGCCCCGAGCCGCATCGAACCGCTGCTGAAACCCAGCCAGTCCCTGCGCTATCTCGTTCACCCCAGCACCCGTCAACGCGGCGGCACCACGGCGTCGCGGGCGGGCAGCATCGCGTCCTTCGCCGGCACGATCCTGTCCACGGACTTGACCACCTGTGCCATGGAGAGGGCGCCGGAGGACACGGCCGCCTGTAGCCCGGCGAGCGCAGCGGGGAAGTCGGATGCCGTTGTCACCATGGCCATGTCCGCTCCCGCCTCGATCGCCTTCACGACCGCCTGGGCTCCGTCGAGTCCCGTGGCCGAGATGGCGCCGGCGTCGAGGCTGTCGGTGAGGACAACCCCGGAGAAACCCATCCCTCTCAAATACCGATACGACGCCGGATTCACCGACGCCGGTGCGGCACCCCAGTCCGGCTCGGTGACATTGCTCATCATCACCACACGCACTCCGGCGTCTATGGCCCGCTGGAACGGCACGAGGTCGTGCCCGACCAGATCCGCCAGCGGCGGATCCTCCGCCGGGCCGAGATCAGTGTCGCCGTTCGCGTGACCGAGCCCGGGAAAGTGCTTCACGACGCTGATGATCCCGCCGTCTGAGAGGCCCTTCATGAATGCCAGCCCGTAGGCAGCGGCCGTCGAGCCCGCCTCGCTGAATGAGCGAAGATTCTCGTCGTCGATCGTGTCGCTACTGCTCGCCGTATCGAGGACCGGCGCCAGGTCCATCGTCATCCCGAGCCGCCGCATGGCTGACGCCACGGCCGCCAGGTGCGTGGTGACCTCGGCCGGCGTCCACTCCGATGTCATCTGGCGCGGCCATGGGAGAGGACCGACGAGATTCGACAGCCGGGCGATCTCCCCACCCTCTTCGTCGGTCGCCATGAACAGCGGCACCGAGGCTGTCCGCTCCAGAGCCGAGAGCCCGGCGGCGAGCGCCGGCCCCGACCCGGCCGGCGGTTGGCCCAAGAAGACCAGGCCACCGGCTCCGTCGTGGGCCGCAGCCGTCGAGGCGGCCAGATCCGAGTACACCCCCCCGACCATGATCAGCTGGGCGAGCAGCTTGTGCTCGCTCCAGCTCGCCGGCAACGTGGTGGTTGTCGGAGCAGCGGTTGTCGTCGTGGCCACAGTGGTCGTCGTAGCCACGGTGGTCGACGACGTCGTTGAGGAGGTGGCCCGCGTCGAGCCCGCATCACCGCCATGATGAGAGCTCCCGCATCCCGCCAGCAGGACCGCGATGAGGACGGCACCCATTCCGAGGCGGGATGGGTGGCGGCTTGTCACAAAGAACTCCCTTCGTCGAGCGGACCGAGCGGACCGCGCGGACCCGTCAGCATCGACCGAACCGGACTGCCAGTATTGACGCTCGAGCGGCACTTCCACCCTCGCCCGTCCGCGGACGCTCAGATCGAAGCGGTCGGCCCCTCCAGTGCACCAAGTTCGCTGCGCCTCACCTTGCCGAGAGCTGTCCGGGGGATCGCCGCCACGACGACGAGCTCGCGGGGGGCGGCGAATCCCGCCAGCTCGCCGCTCACGATCTCCCGCAACCGCGAGAGGAGAACCGCCGGCTCAGCACCTCCATCTCGCCCGACTGCGGCGCCACCGCCGGACCCGTCGCCACCAGAGGCGGACCCGCCGCCACCAGAGCCGGACCCGCCGCCACCAGAGCCGGCGGGCGCCGACAGCACCACGTAGGCGACCAGGCGGGCGCCCCACTCCGGATCGGGCACGCCGGCCACGGCGGCATCGGCAACCTGAGCATGGCTCCGCAGCAAAGGTTCGACGGCGGACGGCCAGACGTTCTCGCCGCCTGTGATGATCAGCTCGCCGAGCCTCCCGAACACGACGAGGCGGCCGTCGCCGCCGATCCCGCCGGCGTCTCCGGTGGGCAGCCATCCGGAAGTGTCCTTCGGGTCAAGACCGTCCCGGTAGGCACGCAGCAGCATTGGGCCCCGGAGCTGCACCTCGCCGTCGCTGATCCTCACCTCGACCCCTTCGAGGGGCAGACCGTCGTAGACGACTCCGCTCCCCGTCTCGGTCATCCCGTAGGTCGACACGACGTTCGGCGCCAACCCACTCGGCGGAGCGGCACCCCCGAGCACGATCCGCCGGAAACGGCCCCCCAGCTCTCCCCCGAGGCGCCGGAGCGTTGTGGGCACGAGCGAGGTGAGCGTGGCTCCCCGGTCGAGAGCCGCCGTCGCCCCCTCCACAGAGAAACCATCCACTACCTCACACGGCACATCCCGCAGCAGTGACCTCGTCACGACTGACAGGCCGCCGACATGGGAGAGCGGCAGACAGGCCCACCAGGCGTCCCTGGCGGAGTCGACGCCGAGGCGGTGGGTGGTGGCGCGGGCGGAGGCCGCCACGGCGGCGTGTGTGAGGACGACGCCCTTCGGCTCCCCGGTGGTGCCGCTCGTCGCCATCACGAGAGCGTCTCCGTCCTCGACCGGCAGCGGATCGGCCAAGTCGTCAGCCCGCCGGCCGGCAGGACCGACCTCGACGCCGGCTCCGGCGCTCCTCTCGCTGTTCCCGGAGATGAGCACTGCGGGCCGCAACGCCTCGAGCAGGCGCCGGCGCGCCGGCGGCGCCAGCCGCAGATCGACGGGAAGGATGGCGTCCCCGGCATCCCATGCCCGCTGCAGCTCCTCCACGAACCCGGCGCCTCCCGGCATCGCCACGGCAACGAGGCGGCGCACGGTGCCACGTTAAGGGAGCGCTGCCGGACCTCTGAGCAGGGGCCGTGGCGGAGCGCTGGCGGACCTGGGAGCGAGCGGCCAGTAGCCTGAGGCGAAGTGTCAGCCGACTGGAAAGAAACGGGCTCCTACCAGGACATCCGCCACGACCTCGCCGGCGGGGTGGCGAAGATCACGATCTGTCGTCCCGAGGTTCGCAACGCATTCCGGCCCCAGACTCTCTTCGAGCTCTCACGGGCCTTCGAGGACGCCCGGGACGATCCCGAAGTCGGAGTGATCATCCTCACCGGCGAGGGCCCTCAGGCCTTCTGTTCCGGCGGCGACCAGCGGATCCGCGGCGCAGACGGCTACATCGGCGACGACGACGTCGCCCGGCGGGGCATCGGCCGCCTCAACGTGCTGGACCTGCAGATCCAGATCCGCCGCCTGCCGAAGCCGGTCGTCGCCATGGTCGCCGGCTATGCCATCGGTGGCGGCCACGTCCTTCACCTGGTCTGTGATCTGACGATCGCGGCCGACAACGCCCGCTTCGGCCAGACAGGCCCCATGGTGGGCAGCTTCGACGGTGGCTACGGCGCCGGCCTGTTGGCACGGACCGTCGGCCTCAAACGGGCGAAGGAGATCTGGTTCCTTTGCCGGCAATACGACGCCGAGATGGCCCTCGAGTGGGGTCTCGTGAACGCCGTGGTCCCGCTCGAGCGGCTCGAGGCCGAGACGCTCGAATGGTGCGACCGCATGCTCGAGCTGTCGCCGATAGCGCTCCGGATGCTGAAGGCGGGCTTCAATGCCGCTGACGACGGACTCGCCGGCATCCAGCAACTGGCCGGCGACGCCACGATGCTCTTCTACATGACCGAGGAGGGCCAGGAAGGCCGCAACGCCTACCTGGAGAAGCGCCGGCCCGACTTCTCACGATTCCCACGCCGGCCCTGAGCGGCCGGGCTGCGTGACCACTCGGGCCGACTGGGTCACTGGGGCGCGCCTGCGGACGTTGCCGGCCGCAGTGGTGCCGGTGCTAGTCGGCACCGGGGTTGCGGTCGCCGACGGCCATGCCATCTGGTGGCGGTCCGCCCTTGCTCTCGTCGTCGCACTCGCTCTCCAGGTGGGCGTCAACTACGCCAACGACTACTCCGACGGTGTGCGCGGCACCGACGCCGTCCGGGTGGGGCCGGTCCGGCTGGTGGCCTCCCGCCTGGCTGCGCCGGCCCAGGTCAAGCGGGCCGCCTGGCTGAGCTTCGCCACGGCCGCCGCCTCCGGGCTGGCGCTCGCCCTCGTGACCACCCCGTGGCTGATCGCCGTGGGCCTCGCCTGCGTGGCGGCGGCGTGGTTCTACACCGGCGGGCCGAGGCCGTACGGGTACGCCGGCTTCGGGGAGCTGTTCGTCTTCGTCTTCTTCGGGCTCGTGGCCGTCATCGGCACCGCCTATGTCAGCCTCGGCCGGGTCACCAGCTTGGCCGTGCTCGCCGCCGTGCCGGTGGGCCTCCTCTCGGTTGCCCTCCTCGTGGTCAACAACCTGCGGGATCTGCGAAGCGACGCCGCCGCCGGCAAGCAGACCCTCGCCGTGCGCATCGGGGAGGGGCCTACTCGCGGCCTCTACGCGGCCTGCCTGGTTCTCCCGTTCGCGTTTGCGGCGGGGCTGGCGATCGGGCTGGACAGGCGCTTCGCGCTCTTGGCACTGCTCTCGGTCGCCGCCGCCGTCCGGCCGATCCGCCGCGTGCTCGCCGGCGCGTCCGGCCCGGAGCTCATCGGCGCCCTGGGCATGACGGGGGCGCTCCAGCTGTCCTTCGGCCTCTTGCTGGCGGTCGGGATCGCCTTGTGACCGGGGTTCTAGCTCCGGGCGGTGTCGCCGACCACGAAGTCCACCACGAGGCGGCTGAAGGCCTCCGGTTGCTCGAAGGGGACGGCGTGCCCGCAGCCCGGCGCCAGCACGAAGAGGGCGTTCGGACCGATCGCGGAGGCCAGCCGCTGGCCGGCATCGACGAACTTGGCGTCGTCCTCGCCGGCCACCACGAGCACCAGCATCTCGAGGTTCCCCACCTCCTCCCACAGCGGGAGCTGCCCTCCGGTCCCGAGGTGCCGGAGCGCACTCGCCAGGCCGGCGGCCGTGTTGACCAGGCGGGTCTCCCGGTCGGCCTGCTCCTCGGTGAGGTGGGCAAAGAGCGGCCCGGCGAGCCACTCGTCCAAGAAACCCGGCACACCTTCGTCACCCATCCCCTCGATCTCGTCAGCGAGGCGGTCGTCGGCAAACTTGCGCTGCTCGCGCTCGTCGAGGTCCTCGATGCCGGCGGTTGTCCCCACGAGGACGAGCCGTTCGACGAGCTCGGGGTGGGCGAGGGCGAGATGAAGCGCGAGCCGGCCACCGAGCGAGTAGCCGACGTAGGTCCCCGTGCCGCAGTCGGCAGCGACGAGAGCCGCCGCCTCGGCCAGGTCCCCAGCTGCCGGCGCCGACTGCCCGTGTCCTGGGAGATCCGGTATCACCAGCTGATGGCCGGCTCCGAGCTCCGCTTCGAGCGGGCGCCACGACTGGGCGGACTGGGTGAAGCCGTGCAGAAGCACGATGGGAGTACCGCTGCCGGTTCTCCTGACATGGAGCGCCGCCCCTTCGACCGGGTCAGCGGCCGGAGAAGGCCCGGCAGCCGGGCCGGCGGGAGCAGGTTGGGTTGGCGCGGTCACGGGTGACGAAGCTACCCGCCCAGACACAGGCAGAATTCTGCTCGACGCTCGTCGACGAATGGGTCCGCTCCGGAGTCCGCATTGCGGTCGTATCTCCCGGCTCCCGCTCGGCTCCCATGGCCGTCGCCCTCGTCGCCGACGGTCGCCTCGACGTGCGGGTCCGCCTCGACGAGCGTTCGGCGGGATACATGGCACTCGGCGCCGGACTCGCCACCGGAGTGCCCGCCGTCGTGCTCACCACGAGCGGCACCGCCGCCGCCGAGCTGCATCCCGCTGTCGTCGAAGCGGACCTGGCCCGCGTGCTGCTCATCGTGTGCACGGCCGACCGGCCGCCTGAGCTGCAGAGCGTGGGAGCCCCGCAGACGATCGCACAACGCGCCCTTTACGGAGCCTCCGTCCGCTGGTCTCTGGAGGCCGGCGTGCCGGAGGAGGCCGTCCGGGCCACCTGGCGGTCGCTCGGGAGCCGCGTCGTCGCCGAAGCCGCCGCCGGCCCATCCGGGCCCGGCCCGGTCCACGTCAACCTGGCTCTCCGGGAGCCACTGCTTGGCCCGGCCGGCTCTTCGGTCGAGCTACCCCCCGGGCGAGCCCATGACCGGCCATGGCATCGTGTGACGCCCAGCCGCCGGGTGCCGCCTGCCCGTCTGCTGGACGATCTCGGCCACCTCCTCACTTCGGCACGCCGGGGGGTGATCGTGGCCGGCGCCCGCTGCGGCGACCCCGATGCGGTCCTGGCGGCGGCTGCACGGCTCGGTTGGCCGGTGCTCGCCGATCCCCGGTCAGGCTGTCGCCGCAGCGCCCCGCCGCCGACGGTGGTCGTGGCGGCGGCGGACGCCCTCCTGCGGGACGACGCCTTCCGGGCGGCGCACAGGCCCGAGGTCGTCCTCCGCCTCGGCGAGCCGGCGGCCTCCAAAGTCCTCGCCGGCTGGTTCGCCGACACTGCGGCCGGCGGCACGGTGCACATCGTCACCGACCCGGACTGGACCTGGCGCGATCCCGGCCGGGAGGCCGCCTTTCATGTGGCCTGTGATCCCGACGAGCTCTTGGCCGTGGCCCCATCCGCCGCCGGCGCGCGGGCGACCGCGGTGAGCGACTGGGCCCGATCTTGGGCGTCGGGCGAAGACGCCGCCCAGCAGGCGATCGACGCCCTCCTCGCCGGGGGCGAGGAGCTGACGGAGCCGTTCGTCGCCAGGCACGTTGCTCAGTGCAAGGGCGTGGGCACGATCGTGGTCGCATCGTCGATGCCGGTGCGCGACCTCGAGTGGTTCGCCAAGCCCGTGGACCGGCCTCCGAGGGTCCTGTCCAACCGGGGCGCCAACGGCATCGACGGGGTCGCCTCGACGTGTCTCGGCGTGGCTGCTGCGTCCGCTGATACCGGGGCGACCGTGGGGATTCTCGGCGACCTCGCCTTCCTGCACGACCTGTCGGCTTTCGTGCGCCCCGACGCCGCCGAGGAGTGGCCGCCGTGTGTATTCGTGGTCGTCGACAACCACGGGGGAGGGATCTTCTCCTTCCTTCCGCAGGCCTCTCAGCTCGAAGAGGCGCGATTTGAGCGCCTCTTCGGCACGCCTCAGGGCCCGGACGTGGCGAGCGTGGCACGCGGTCTCGGGGCGAAGGTGATGGAGGCCGGGACGAGGATGGGTTTCGAGGAGATGTTTGCCCGGGCGCTGTCTCTCGTGTCCGGCGCTCGTGGAGACGGGGAGAGCGGCCCGGTGGTAGTTGTCGCGCGGACCGACCGGGACCGAAACGTGCAGGTTCACGACGAGCTCAACGCCGCCGTCCGGGCCGCCGCCCTTGCTGCTAGATCGGGCGACTGAGCGTCACTCGAAGCGCCGGGCGTCGTCGGCGGCGTACCGGGCGACGACCGAGTCAGTGGCGGCGGTGCGCTCGATCGCCTCGACCACTTGCTCGAGGCCGGCGGCGGGCAAGGCGCACGTCATCTCCTCGGGGCGCATGCCCGTTCTCGCCCGGCTGAGGGCACAGCCGACGCTGGCGGCGGCCTCGCCCTCCTTGGCGATGGCGACGATGTGGCACTGGGGTTTGCCCTCGATGCGCAGACCCGGGATCGCGTCCGACAGGACCATCATCTGGCGCCCGTTCACCCGCAGCAGGATGACGTCGGGCGACACTCCCGCCGGCACCCCCTCGAGCCGGCCGTAGGCGATGGCTCCCGGCCGTTCGCGCACCGCCGGTATGGCCTGGAACATTTCTCGTGTCACCCAGCCTGACGAGAGGAGGGCGGCAACGTCGTCGTTGCCCGCGACTTCCTCCAGCGAGGCAATGCCATGCGTGTAGCGGCCGACGCTGCAGTTCCCGTGGTCCTCCGCCTCCGTCGAAAAACTCTCCCCTTCCTTCACGGCCTCCACCCAGAACACGCACGACGCCGGCACGCGGCCCTGGCGGCCATCGGCCGCCGGCTCGCTCATCGGGGCGTCGAAGCGGCGCACGCCTTCGGGCGGGGTGGCTGTGAAGGACATGAAGATCGGTGGTAGCGACAGGTGCAGTGCGCCCGAGAGGCGCTCGGCGAGATCCTCCCAAGAAGAGGCGATGTCCGTGATGGTCATGGGCTCACGGTAGCGGGCGGCTTTGCATCGACTGCCCGGTGAAGGCAGGCGGCGACGGATCGACTGGTGCCTGTCGCCGGGCGCCCGTTCGCCATCGCGGGCGCCCGTTCGGCATCGCGGGCGGACGCTTCGGTCGAGTGCGCGGTGTCGCAGGCGGCCCGTGCCGTGGCACTGTTGACCGATGCCAACGGTCTCGGAGGATCTCGATTTTCGCGGTCTGCTGTACCAGGAGACCGGCGGGCTGCGGGAGGCGCTCGACGCCGGGCCTATGACCGCTTATCACGGCATCGACCCGACGGCGGACAGCCTCCACATCGGGAGCCTCTACGGCATCTGCACGCTCCGGCGCCTGCAGGATGCCGGCCATCGGCCGATCGCGCTCGCCGGCGGCGGGACCGGACTGATCGGGGACCCGGGAGGTCGGGACGACGAGCGGCCGTTGCTTGATCGCAAGGAGCATGCAGCGAACATGGCCGGGATACGGGCGCAGATGCAGAGTCTCATCGACTTCGACCCGGCCCGTGGCTACGCCCGGGCAGTTCTCGTCGACAATGCCGACTGGCTCGTCCACTACCAGCTCGTCGATTTCCTCCGTGACATCGGGCGCCACTTCACCGTCAACCAGATGATCGCCAAGGAATCCGTCCGCATCCGGATCGAGCGGCCGGAGCAAGGCATCTCCTTCACGGAGTTCAGCTACATGCTCCTGCAGGCATGCGACTACCTCCACCTCTTCGACGAGCTCGACTGCCGTCTGCAATTCGGCGGCAGCGACCAGTGGGGCAACATCACGATGGGCGTCGAGCTGATCCGCAAGGTCCGCCAGGCCGAGGCGCACGCCTTCACGTGGCCGCTACTGCTCACCGCCGAGGGCCGCAAGTACGGCAAGAGCGTCGGGAACGCCATTTGGCTGGACCGGCAGCGGACGCCGGTCTTTGCCTTCTATCAGCACTTCCTCCGGGTTGCGGACGATGAGGTGGGGGCATTGTTGCGTTTCTTGACCTTCCTCAGCCACGAGGCGATCCTCGCCCTCGACGAGGCGACGGCCAAGCATCCTGAGCGCCGAGCCGCCCAGCGGGTCCTCGCCCACGAGGTCACCGCCTTCGTGCACGGCGCCGACGAGGCTGCCAAGGCAGAGCGTGCCTCGCTGGCGCTCTTCAGCGAGGAGATCACCGGGCTCGACGAGGAGATGCTCCTTGCCGCCCTCGCCGACGCGCCGACTCTCGTCCTCGCAAGGAGCCGGCTCGGCGGCGCCGGCGACGCATCGACGTCCGGGCTCGGGGAGGGCGGCGAGGCTGGGGACACCGCCGGGAGCGGAGAAGGCCTGGCCCTCGTGGACGCCCTCGTCGAGAGCGGTCTCGTCGCCTCGCGGAGTGCGGCACGCGGGGCGATCGAACAGGGGGGCGCCTACGTCAACAACTCCCGCCGCACCGAGGCGTCGTCCCGGATCACGCGGTCCGACCTGCTGCACGACCGCCTCGTACTGCTGCGACGAGGGCGGCGGGACTACCGCGTCGTGCGTTTCGAGTGAGGCAGCGCGGTTGCGGAGGTCCCGGGGCATTGATCGCCATCGCCCTGTTCGTCACGTCGGTCTCGGGATGCTCGATCTACTCGGGCAACTCCAACCAGAAGGTACGGGAATGGGTCATGCGAAGCGCCTTCATCGCCGATATCAACACCGTGCTGAGTGACATCACCCGTATTCACCGCGCCACACAGGTCGGCACTCCGAAGGCGCTGCGGACGATCTGCTCCGGTCTCGCCGATGACGCCGGCACGGTCTACGAGACCCTGCCGGCGCCGTCCACCAAGCTGACGACGGCTATCAACGTGCCGGTGCAGGCCATGTACGCCGCCGCCAACTCCTGTTCACAGGCTTCCTCAGTCCATTCGGCGCGGGTCGAGCAGGTGCTGTCGCAGCTGGACAGCGGCGAATCCGAGCTGAAGCGGGTGCAGTCGCTGCTGGCGACGGCCGGCGTCCATTGGCGGGCCGGTTTGTGACCGCTTCGTGGTCATGGCCGCTGTCAGAGCGGCCTGAGGGTGTCCCGAGAGCGTGCGGCTACCGTGACGTGGCATGGCCACTGAGGACGCGCCGTCCGGCCCGAATGGCTCGTCCGGCCCTGATGGCTCGTCCGAGCCGACCGGCTTGGCCGGCCCGTCAGCACAGGCCGCGGGCTCGGCTGGCCCGTCAGCACAGGCCGCGGGCTCGGCTGGCCCGTCAGGCCCTATCGGTCCCTTTCCGGACGGCGTCGATCCCGTCGAGTACGACAGGATGCGGCGTCGAGTCCTGTGGCGGCTCCCCATGGGCCTCTACCTGCTCGGGAGTACAAGTGCGGATCGGAGCCACCTCAATCTGATGACGCTCAACTGGGCAATGCAGGTGTCTCTCCAGCCGAAGCACCTCGCAGTCAGCGTCGAGACCCACGCCGTCACGCATGGGCTCGTGAGCGACGGGCGCTGTTTCTCGCTCTCGTTGGTCAACCGGGAGCAGCGAGCCGAGGTACGCAAATTTGTCAAGCCGGCGCCACATGATCAAGCGGCCCGCACGCTCGCCGGCATGCCCTACCGCACTGCCACCACCGGGGCGCCGATCCCCGAGCTCGCCATCGCCTGGATCGAATGCGAAGTGCGTCACGACTTGAACTGCGGCAGCCACACGCTCTTCGTCGGAGAGGTCGTGAACGCCGGCTTCGCCGAAGGGGGTGAGGACGCCCCCGTGCTCCGGATGGAGGACACCCGGATGAGTTATGGGGGCTGACCGATGAGCCCCCGCCAGAGCGGGCCGTTCAAGCGCACGCAGGGTTCGTCTGTCGAGATCGCACTACCCGACGGCCTGACCGGGTGGCGGTTGGTGGAGGACGAGGCGGGTTTCTCCGAGCTGCTTGAAGAGCTGGCGTCCGAGCCCGCCTACGCCATCGACACCGAGTTCCATCGCGAGCGGACCTATTACCCACATCTTGCCCTCGTACAGATCGGCTGGGTGGGAGGCATCGCTCTCGTAGACCCACTGGCGGTCGACGTCCGGCCGCTCGGGGGCCTCTTGGAGCTGGGTGCGCTTGCCGTCCTGCACGCCGCTGACCAGGACTTGGAGGTCCTCGAGCGAGCGTGCGGCCGGGCGCCGGTGCAGATCTTCGACACGCAGGTCTCGGCGGGCTTCCTCGGCTTCTCGTCCCCTTCACTGTTGAACCTGACCGAGGCGATCCTCGGGCGGCGCCTGCACAAGGCAGACCAGCTCGCGGACTGGGTGCACCGGCCTCTCTCCCGTGCCCAGCAGGCCTACGCCGCCGGCGACGTCGCCTATCTGCTCGAGCTCCACGACGCGATCGCCACTCGGCTCGCCTCGCTCGGGCGGGCCGAGTGGGCAGCGGAGGAATGCGCCATCCTGTTGAGAAAGAACCGCTCGGCGACCGTGCCGGAGGAGGCGTGGTGGCGCCTGCCGCACTCCCGCCAGCTACGAGGGGCGAGCCGGGGGGTGGCTCAGGAAGTGGCGGCGTGGCGGGAACGCCGGGCACAGCGCCAGGACTTGCCGGTCCGATTTGTGCTGTCGGACCTGGCACTGCTTTCGGTGGCGCAGCGGCCCCCGGTGCACCGTGACGACCTGCTGCGGATCCGCGGCGTCGACAACCGCCATCTCGGGGGAGGTGCGGGCGCCGAGCTGTTCGCTGCCATCGAGGCCGGGAAAGCCCTGCAGGCCTCGCAGTTACGCCTACCGGCAGAGCCGCTCATGGAACGCCCCAACCGCCCGGTCATCGCCCTTGCCGGTGCTTACGTCCAACAGCGCGCCTCCGACCTCGAGCTCGATCCGGCGGTGCTCGCCACCCGCGCCGACCTGACGGCGTTCTTCCAGAAGAAGAGGACTGGCAGGCTGACCTCCGGGTGGCGCTACGAGCTGATCGGCGCCGAGCTCGAGCGGCTGGCGGCAGGTTCGGCCTCTCTCGCCTTCGACGGTCGCGGTTCCCTCGTGCTCGAGCGCCGGGCGGGAGGCGCCTGAGGCTCAGGCGTCGCCGGAGCGCTCCGGGCGGCCGGCCAAGGCCTACCAGGTGGCTCAGCCGCCGGTTGGCCGGGGCCGCAGGTCGATGCGGAGCGTGAGAATCCCGTCTGCAAGCTGCCCGCTCGCGTCGCCGAGCATGGCGAAGTCCTGGAAGTCGGTCTTCATCTGCTCGAGTATCCGCTGGCGCTCGGCGCCCTCGACGGGCGGCAGGCCCCGCCGGCGAACCGCGTCGGCCCGGTCTCGGAAGCGGGCGATCATCGCATCGACGTCGAGTTCCTCCGGCATCGCGCCTGACGATAACGGGGCTGCCGCGGCCGTCGCCGCCTGCTCGATGCCGGGAACCGTGTGCGGCCCGCTGACCTCGCCTCCGGCACCCTGAAACGGGGCTCGGGCCCATCGCAGGCACGGCGCGGACACAGCGGACGAATCCCTGCTCGCGGGGTTATGCTGGCGCCTCTGGAGGGCGGGTTGGCCACGCCGCACCACAGTCGGACAGGCTAAAAAAGGCCGCCGACGAGCCAAAGATGGGGGCGATGTCCTTGTTGCCTGGGAGTGACTTGTGAAAAAGGGACGGCACCGCCGTTTCGAGGAGGCGCGCAGCCTCAAGCGTGCCTTCGAGGAGCGTCCGGAACCCTGCCCCGAATGCGGAGCCCTGAAGCCTGTCCCCCACGCCTCGTGGTGTCTTTACGAGTCGGAGGAGCTGGAGGAGAGCGAGGCCGACGAGGAACGCCCCGGCTACTGACGCGCAAGAGACCTCCGCAGCGCCGGGTGCGGGAGCGGCGTCGCCTGGCGGCTCTTTCGCCGGAGGGCGAGGTAGTCGGCGATCAGGGCGTACACCGCAGGGCTGGTCATGGCGGTCAACTCAGCTTCCATGGACCGATACACGGGGGTGCTCGCCGAGAACGCCGCCGGCGCTTCCGTGCACCACCAGGCGAAGTCTGCTCCACCGCGACCCCAATGCCTCCGCCGCCACTCGGTGAGCGTCGAGGTGACGTGGCCGTCTGCTTCGACGACGTCCTCCCGGCGCAGCGGGAGCTGCCAGCAGACGTCCGGCTTCAGTTCGAGCGGCGCGAGGCCCCTCTCCAAGGCTGCTCTGTGCAGGGCACAGCCCGCCCCGCCTTCGTGATCAGGGCGGTTGAGGAAGATGCAGGCACCGCCGACGAGGCGGGTGATCGCCTCTCCGCTCTTCAGGCGCCGGAGCGGGCCGCCCGCACGCATGCCTTTCCGCCTGAACTGCCACTGCGCCGGCGTAAGGGTGCTCGCCGCCTCCATCACCCGTTCGGCGTCGGCCTCCCCTGTGAAGTGCGCCCCGTACGAGCAACAGCCCTGGACGAGCTCCGGCGCCGGCTCGGTGAGCACACCCTGGCAACCCCGCCCGAAGACGCAGTTCCATGAGCTCTCGAGGAACGTGACGTCGATCACCCACGTGCGGTCCTCGTCCGGGTCGTCGAAGCTCACCCATTCGTGCGCATCCGCCGGCGCGCCGGCCGCCGCCTTCGGGCTCACGACACTCGGCTCGGGCGGTGGGTTCGGCCAGGCTCACTCGTCGCCTCCAAGGGCGGTGGCAGGCGGACGAGATCCAGGCGTGTCGGGTCGGCAGCTGCCGGCGCCCTCTCTGCGCCGCTGCCACCTACCGCGCGGAACTGCGCGCCCGTGGGCTCGGCACAGCAAAACCACGACTCGCTGAGGCGAGGGCGAGAGCCGGCAGGCTGGGGCGCCCGCACCACGGGCGCCGGCGGCTCGGCGGGGAGGGGGGCACCGGCGCTGCGTGCCACACCGAAGAGCCGGCTGAAGGTGACGTCGGGCGGCTCGGCGGCGCCGGAGGCAGCCTCGGCCACAAGAGCCAATTCCTGCTGCAGGGCGTCGAGGACGGGATCCGGAGCCACCCAGCTGGCGCTCCCCACCTCGTCCACCTGGCCGGTCAATGCGCCGGCGAGCACGGGGTCCGGGTCTGCGAGCAGGAGGGAGCCGCGGGGCAGCAGGAGCCGGATCGCATATTGGATCGGATCTGTGCTCCAGACCAGATCCTGCTCCGCCGCGAAAAGGAACAGCCCGGCGACGGACTCGGCCGTCGTCCAGGGCGTGAACGGGAGCCAAGAAGGGCGAACCTCGATGCCCGCAGCCCGCACGATGGCAAGAGCGAGGCGCTCGTCGTCGGCGGTGTGACCCTTGTCGAGCAGGTCGAGGACCGTGTCGTCGACGGACTCGAAGGCGGAGACGACGAAGACGAGCCCGCACTCGGCCAGCTCGGGCCAGACGGTCCGGTGGCGGAGGATGTGCTCGACCTTGACGGTGGCATCGAACGACACCCCCGGATGCGCCGCGTGAAGCGCCCTTGCGACCTCGAGAGCGTGGCGGGGGCGGTTGAGGAAGTCCGGATCGGCAAAGCTGATGTGGCCCGCCCCGGCGGCCACGACCTGGTCGATATCGGCGAGCACGGACGGGACAGAGACAGGGCGCGAGCGGCCCCGGTAGACGCCCGCCACCGGGCAGTGCCGGCAGCGGTGGTTGCAGCCGCGGCTTGCTTCCACGCTGGCCGCCGTGACCGAGGCGCCGCCCTGGAGCAGGCAGGCGTAGTCCGCGAGCGGTGGGAGGCCCCGCCGGAGCGGTCGGGCGCTCGATCGGGAAGTCGGAGAGGAGGCGGCCGGCGAGGACGGCGAGCCGAGATAGACCGTGACGCCTGGCAGCCCCTCGTCGCCGGCGGCGCCGGCGCTTGTCAGCCAGTCGAGGAGGGCCGGCACCGGGTCACCTGCTACGAGGAGGTCACCGGGGCGGAGGAGCTCGCTTCCTTCGAGCACTTGTGCGTAGAGACCGTGGCAGGCAAGCGGCAGTCGAGGTTGCTCCGACCGCAGGCGCCCGATGACTCCGAGAGCCAGCCGCGTGGCGGTGTGCATCGGGACGGACACCACAGCAGCCTCCGCCCACACGATTGCTTCGTCCGGCCAACCGGTCTTGGCGAGATCGACGCCGCGGGTCTCGTGGCCGGCGGCCTCGAGGGCAGCGGCCGGTCCGGCTATCCCGAGCGGCTGATGGCCGAGCTCGTAGGTGGAAAGGAGAAGGACCCGCACGTGCCCAACGTAACTGCCGCCCGCCGATGGCCGGCTGAGAGTTGTGGCCAGATGTTTCTCCGGGTTCGGTGAGAACTGTCTCGTGGCGGTCGTCTCGTCCGCCAGTTATCGTTTGGCGCTCCCAAGCACCGAGGGGGTGCTCCTCCCAGCACGAAGGGGGCGCTCCTCCGAGCACGAAGGGTGGGTCTGCTCATGTCACTCGGTAGAGGGTTCCGTCGGTGCACGACGGCTGGCGCTGTCGCGGCAGTCGTGATCGCCGGCGGATGGTGCGCTGCCGGCGCGGCCGCGGCCTCGACCCGATTTGTGCGGCCGTACGTGACGGTGTCGCCCACGAAGGTGTGACCCAGTTCACCCTCACCTGAGCTCGGCAGGCTGGCCTTCATGCCGAAAGGATCTTTCGATCCCATTGCGGCAGCGAATCTAGGGCGCCGGCGCGATGTGACGGCGCCGGGCCGGCGGTCCAGGTGCCGGGTCGATCCGCACGCTGAGGCAGTCCTCGGCTGCCCGGAGCGCCTCTTCGACCGATTCGGCGCTCGC
>Ga0182024_10002107_pt1 | contig 49994 bp, 50 predicted proteins | sample P32metaG_FD_120480 | JGI IMG/M metagenome (GOLD analysis project Ga0182024, IMG submission 120480) | Permafrost microbial communities from Stordalen Mire, Sweden - P3-2 metaG (Illumina Assembly) | ecosystem: Environmental > Terrestrial > Soil > Wetlands > Permafrost | place: Sweden: Stordalen...
AGTCGCGGTCACGACTTGGATCGCGGCGTAAATGCCGTGCACCAGCCGCTGGGACTGATTGCTCCCGAAATGACCGTACACGTGCCATCGTCCGTCACGGTCTTTCCTGGGGTGAACAGCGTACAACCTGAGCACTTCTGAGTGCCCTGCGGCGTCGATTGATACTTGAGCGCGATTCTGCTGTCCGCACGAGCGATCGCAGTCGCTCCAACAGCCAGTGCGCCCGCGAGCGCCGGAAGCATTACGAGCTTTGCCAACGCCGCCTTTCGCGTTACGTTCTCTGAAACTTTATTCATGTCAAATCGCTCCCTTGGAAACCGGTGTTCCGTTCGATGCGGATAATGGGTCGTTCGCGTGCCTTTGCATGATCTGCAGGAATGGCTTGATGAGGTCGATCGGCATAGGAAAGACGATCGTCGAGTTCTGTTCGCCGCCGACTTCGGTTAACGTTTGCAGGTAGCGCAGCTGCATTGCGGCGGGATCCTCGGCAAGGATTCGTGCCGCGTTGAGGAGCGTTTGTGCGGCCTGAAACTCCGCTTCCGCGTGAATGACCTTGGCGCGCCGGTCACGTTCCGCTTCTGCTTGCTTGGCAATCGAGCGGATCATGTTTTCGGTCAGCGTCACTTCGCGAATCTCGACGCTGATGACCTTAATCCCCCAGGATTCCGTTTGAACGTCGAGAGTGCTCTGAATCGCGGCGTTGAGCTCGTTACGCTTGGCTAGCATCTCGTCGAGCTCGTGCTCGCCCAACACCGATCTCAGCGTCGTTTGCGCGAGCATATTGGTCGCAGCTAGGAAGTCCTCGACTTGAATGATCGCCTTTTGCGCGTCCACGACGCGGAAGTACAGAATTGCGTCGACCTTCAAAGAAACGTTGTCTCGCGAGATGACGTCTTGGCTGGGTACCTGCAGCACAACCGTGCGCAAATCAACGCGCACGATCTGCTGGACGAACGGAAAGATGAAAAGGAGTCCGGGGCCTCTGACTGCCTGAAACCGACCCAGGCGGAAGACGACGGCGCGCTCGTATTCGCGGAGAATCTTGATGCTGGAGGCCGCCATTACGAGAATGACGACGTAGACCGGTAGGAACACGAGGGATAGGAACACGAGGCCCCCTGAATTTGCGCGAAATACGCTGCTACTCATCGTAGCACTTCACGTTCCGTACCGATATCGTGAAATTCAGGGATAGCTCGTTCTCGCGGAACCGGTCCGTTTTCGGGTACACTGTTGAGGAAACAGCATCGTTCGTTTCAGTCGAGGAGCTTCATCATGTACGCACTGCGCGCGGCATTGGCCACATTCGCTCTCGCCGCAATCGCCTGCGCGGCGGCCGGCGCCTATCCATCCACCCTACAAGTGAAACTGTACGCCCAAAACCGGCCGGGTGAAACCGGCACGGCGACGTTCGAGCAGGTGCCAAATGGCGTCAAGGTCGTCGTCAGGATGGCCGGTCACGGCAACGGCAGAGAGCCCATTCACATCCATGAAGGAACCTGCAAGAGACTGAACCTGGTACCCAAATATCACCTCAACGACCTCCTTCGTGGAATCAGCACGACGACAATACCGAGCATCACCATCGGCGATCTGCTCAAGGGCAACTATGCAATTGACGCCCATTTCAGTAGCGCCGATATGACAAAATACGCCGCTTGTGCACAGATCGCGACTCCCTGACTCCGGGTGGATTACGGTTGCCTGCCGTCGCCCTGCGCCGCCAAGCTGCCGGCCTCGGTCGGGGCGCCTTTGAGGATCCATTCAAAGCCGACGGCGATCATCGCGCCGAGTATTGGGCCGACGATGTAAATCCAGTCGGTGTGAAGATTGCCGCGGAGCAAGTCGGGCGCGAACGACCGAACGGGATTCATCGAAGCGCCGCTGATCGGCGCCGCCCACAGGCCGGCAAGCGCAATATAGCCGCCGACCGCGATCGCTCCGTTGCTGCCGATGTTTCGCGCGCCCGACGCGGTGCCGAGAATTACGTTGACTAAACCCGCGGTTAACAACACTTCCAAAATCAGCGTCTTGAGATCGCTGATGCCGGGACCGGGAACCGTGGCCCCGAGCAACCCAACGTTGCCGAACATTACGCGAAGGAAACACGCCGCGGCGATGCCGCCCACGAACTGCGCCGCGATATATCTGGGAACTCGGTTCCATGGAAAGTTGCGCCGGACGGCAAACGCGAGCGTGACCGCCGGGTTTAAGTGCGCGCCACCAACCGCGCCCATGAAGTAGATGACGGCCATGACCATCAGGCCCGGCGCGACGACCTTCGCGCTTTGCGTTATCTCACCGCCGCTCGCAGCAGCGACGACTCCGGCGCCGGCGGCGACGACGACGAGGAGAAACGTTCCCCAACATTCCGAAAAAACGCGGCGCCATTCGTGGGCAGGCTCCAAGAAGTCGGCAGCCGCCTTTGCATCCCTCAGCTGCTGCGGCGAACGGACGATCAAACTATCTTGCACGGGATCACGGCGTCCTCATCGAAACCGTACACAGCGCAGAGACGATGATACCCGTCGGCAATGATCAGCCTTCCGGTGGCTTTCTCTCGGTAGAGAAGAAGCGGTGAAATCTCTTGGCCTGCGAGGATTTCAGCGCGGACTTTCTCTACGTGAGAATTGCTGACTCCGAGTAAAGATAGCAGGGAGGCTCTGAAAATATCCTTCGACTTAAACGTCGTCATCTGGGCCTTTTTCAATGCGGCGACGATCTTCTTCACCAAGTCGGGTTTCATCGTTAGACTCAAGTACGATTGCGCCGCCGGATAATCGTGCTTCTGCGGCGCGTCGAACCACTTGATTATCGTGATCGTACTCGCGGTCTCACTCGTGGTCGTGCTCATGATACCGTCCTCTCAGCCCTCGCACGCGATGATAGCCTCGATCACGCGCTTGGTTTCGTCCGGGTCCCTGACCTGGATGCAGGAGGCGCCGGTCTCACGCGCCGGAGCATCGTTTCCGCCAGGGAACAAGGCATCCCCCACATACAGCATATCTTTGGTGGCGATGCCGAGGATGTCGCGAAGCTTTCGAATACCGTAGGCCTTGTCGATTCCGGGAAGCGTGACGTCGATCGAGGTCGTGCCGCCCAATCGAACGGAGAAATCGGGAAGATCCCGGTCGAGAGCCGCCTTGATCTTCTGGCGTTTCGCAAAGTCGGGATCCCACGTTTTCTTGGCGTCGAGGGGAGCTTCTTGGCCCAAGGCAGAGTAGGTAATCTGACTCTCGCGATCCTCAATCGTTGGGCCCCAAGTTTTCGTCGCGGCAAATCCCGAAGCCGCGACCTCCTTATTGAGCGCGTCGACGATCTTCGCTTTTTGCGCATCGCTCAAATTTTCCGCGTAGAGCTGACTCCAACTCCCGGCATACCGGTAGAAGCGCGTACCGTTGGTCGGTAGCAGCGAGAGCTTCGACAGATCCGCGCCCTGCGGGAGATGGCCGAGGACCTGTGTTTCGAACTGCGGCCAATCGCCGCCGGATATGATTGAGACGCGCACGTGTGGTACGCGCAGCAGCGTGGCGAACAGAGTCCCCATCTCTTCATCGATCGCGGCCTTGCTCTGCGCCAGGGTACCGTCGAGGTCAAAGACGATAAGCGTTTTCATACGTCGCTAGGCGTTAGACGTTGAGTTTCCTTTACCATGCGCTTGGCGTCGGTTCGGCAAACGCGAGTCCGTCATCGGCGGCGCGGATGATGGCGCCCCTTCCGGAGGTGGAGCGGAACTACGGTTTCGCCTGCTCCAAAGCGCTCGGGTGGACACCGGGGCGATAGCCCGCGGCAAGAACGGCGACGATCGAGCGGGGCGTCAGGACGTCGACTTCCATTCGCACCGGGCGTGATTTCTGGTTCCCGTAGCCGGCACCGGTCCAGGCCAGCAGCTCGCCGCCCCATACCAGGCACGCTTCTCCGTCGAGCGCAACGTACGTTCCGTCCGGAAGGGCGTCGATGTCGCTGCGATAGGTGCGCTTGTTACCGTCAATCGGCCGCTCGTGATGGAGCTGCATGTCGATAGCATCGGCGCCCGCGGGGCCGCCGTGGCAGCTTTCCCACAGCGCGCGAAAGCGTTGATAATCCGCGTAACGGCATTCCCGGCACGGACGATGACCCGCGCTAAACGCGGTCGCTTCGTCGAGGAAGAACAACTCGGTATAGCGCTTGGGCAGCATGATCGAACGCCTGCGTCCGCGGAACTCGATGCGGCACGCGATCCAACGCTTAACGTTCGAATAGCGCACGATTCGGCGGCGATCGTCGTGCAGAACGCCGCGGTTGCCCATTACGAGGCCGCGGCCCTCCAGCGCGACGATCTCCCCGAACGGGGTGACGCGGTTCTGCAGCGGCATCGCTAGCGGGTTTTGCGCAACTCTTTCGGTGTGACCCCGAGGGAGCAGCGCATACGGAGCGCCAGGTGGCTTTGATTCGCAAAACCCGCCATGAGCGCGATCTCGCAGACGGGCATTTGCGTGCCCGTAAGCAGCTGGACCGCGTGTTCGATTCGCTTTCGCATGACGTACTGATGAACTGGGACACCCACCGATTGCTTGAAGAGCAGGTTGAAGTGTGACGGGCTGACGCCGGCAACGCCGGCGACCTTCATCAGCGTCAAGTCATCGTCAATTCGATCGCGAATGTAAGAAAGAACGCGCTTGAGTTGTCCGCCCGTTAAACAGCCGGACCGGCGCTCGGGCACGACGTGCGACCAGCGACGCAACAGCTGCGACGCAAGCGCGACGCCTAGGCTGTCGGCATAAAGCCGGCCGTGAGGGTCCTCGGCCTCGAGTTCTGCTTTGAGTGCCCATAGTAGGTGCTCAATCTGCGGATCTCTGCAGGTTAGCCGCGGCGCAAATCCCACCCGATCCGGATCGATGCTCATTTCTCGGGCGGTCCTTCGGAGGAGCTCCTGCTCGAGACCGACGGCAAGAAAAAGCGAGCTGCCGCGATCGATCCACGCAACCGTCGAACTGGCTGGGAGGACGTCAAACACGCCCGCGGATTGCAGCCGCGCTTCGATGACGCCGTCGCATTTGGCGACCGTCGATAGCGGCGGTCCGACCAGCATGGTAACGTTGTGACGGGCCAAGACGGCGGGCTGGCTGCTGCCGCCCGCAACGCGAATCAGCGAGGCTTGAAAGCCGGCCCAACCTCGATCGCGGCTGCTGACGCGCGACAGCACCTCGAGGGGGCGATCGAGCCAATAGCTGCTGCTGATTTGCGCGTCCATCGTAGAGATAAACAGCTTTCGACAAAGCGGCGTGACGCTCATGGGATGCAGTGACACTAAAGACAACTCTAGCAACAGACGGCGCCCGGAGTCACCCACATTCGGACGATTGAGAACAGAATCGAAAGACGATTTTCAGTCCGATTGTGTTCGGGACCGTTCGAACGTAAGCGACGGCACCCGTTGCAGCCTGGTACGCTCCTCCAACACCCATCTGGAGGTTAACGTGAGAGACCGAATGATAGCGACAATGGCCGCTCTTCTCATCGCGGGCGGCTGCTCGTCGGGCGGCAGCAACGCCGTCGTCCCCGCTAACGTGGCGCTGCGCCCGAATACGAGCAGCGGCTACACGGTGACCGTCTTGACATCGCTGGGCGGAACCAATAGCGGCGCCAACACGATCAACGAGCGCGGCTGGGCGATGGGGACGTCGTTTTTGTCGGGAAACATGGTGATGCATGCCGCGCTCTGGCAAGGCAGCAACGCGACCGATCTCAAGACGCTTGGCGGCCCGAATAGTGCGGTGGAATGGCCGGTTGAGAACGATCGGGGCTACGTCTCGGGCATTTCCGAGACCGACAAAAAGGATAAGCTAGGAGAGAGCACCGGTTGGAGCTGTCACGTGTTTCTTCCCGATGGGGGCACCTCCGGCGACACGTGCGTCGGGTTCGTCTGGCATGACGGCAAGATGCTTCCGTTGCCGACGCTTGGGGGAGACAACGGCTACGGGGCGGGCATGAACCAACGCGGCGAAATCGCGGGATGGGCGGAAACGAAGAAGCACGATTCGACCTGCCTCGCGCCGCAAGTGCTTCAGTTTCTGCCGGCGGTCTGGAATGCGTACACGCGAAAAGCAAGCGCGCTTCCAACGCTGACCGTGAACGGAAAGACCGATCCGGACGGTGCCGCAACCGCGGTCAATATCGGAGGCGAAGTGGTCGGCATTTCGGGAATTTGCGATCAGGCCGTTGGGCGCTTTACCGCGCGGCACGCGCTGCTTTGGAAGAACCGTAAGCCGCTCGAACTCAAGACGATCGGAGGGACTTCCTGGAACACGCCCACCGCCATCAACGACCGCGGGCAGATCGTCGGTTTTCTCAATCGCCCAGGCAAATCCGATCGGAAAGGCGATCAGAATTTCATCTCGGTCATTTGGATCGATCCAACCTCGAAACCAACGAGAATCGGAACGCTCCCCGGCGATACGTTGAGCGAGCCTACGTCAATCAACGATAAAGGCGCCGTCCTCGGCGTTTCCTTTCCGAGTTCCGATGTGTACGTTTGGCAGAGCGGGCAGATAACCGACTTGACCAAGCTCGTGCTGCAGACCTATCTGCAACTGCGTCTGGTAAGCGTTGGGGGAATCGACGATCGCGGCGACATCGCGGGGCAAGCGTGTGAGCTAGTCAGCAGTGCCTGCCCATCGTCCAACCCCACATTGGTTACAGTCTTGGCGGTTCCAAACTAACACAGGCCGACAAGGATGTGCATGGCGGCGAGCGTCGTCGCGCTCGCCGTCGCTTAGGAATTCGCGATCAGGCTCGCGTAGGTCCGGCTCGAGTCGGTAGGCTGTCGCGTTAGCGCGGGGTCGGTATCGAGATCGACGTGATAGAGACCGAAATCGCTGCCGTCATCGAACGTCAGGCCCCATTCGCGGTTCGAGGTAATGCTCCAGCACAGGTAAGCTTCGACCGGCGCGCCGAGCTCGACCGCTTTGCGCACTTGAGCAACGTGCGCCTTCAAGTAGTCGGCGCGTGTGAATCCGGGCACGCGAACGACGCAGCCGTTCTCGACGACGATGATGGGCTTCCCGGGAAAGTCGCGCGCGGCCTCGCTCAGAATCATGTTGATCGCGTTCGGCCAGACCGGGGCGCTCGCGTACTGAAAATCCGCGGCGGCGCTGAGCCGATGCAGTTCGCCCGGCCAGAACGACGGGACGCCCCAGTAATAGTCGAGGCCGACGAAATCCAACGTACCGACGCATTCGCTCGGGCAAAGAAACTCGGGCAGCTTGCCCGCCATGCCGAGATTCCACCAGTTCGTGCCGAGCAGCGTTGAGAAAATCGCGATGCTCTTACGCAACGCGAAGAGCGCATGCATCCACGATCGCGTCGCATCCAAACGCTGCTCGCCCTGCATCGCCACGAACTCAACGCGGCCTGAGTCGCCGAAAATGAGTTGCGCGATGCGGCGGCCGAGTTCGGGCTCGAGCCCTTCGTATCGGGGCGCTCCCGTGTCACTCTGACCCTTCGCGGCGCCCGGACGAAGCGTACACAAACCACGCACGCCCGGGTGGATGCCGACGCGCAACTTGCCGCGGCGGCGGATGCGTTCGACCGAGCGGTCCATCTTCGGCACGGGTTTTTGTTCGTTTCGACCGCGCTCGGAGCCGGCTGCCTGAGCTTCTTCCTCGCGCCCGACATGCGCGACCGTCTTGCGATTGAAGGCGTTCGGAATGTCGGGATGTTCGCGGCGCAGGTCGCGGATGGCGCGATCGACGATGTTGAGCAGCGTGCGACTGCCGAGCGCCATCGCTACCGCAAAGTACTGCGCGGAGTTCGGAAGCGGCGTGAGTCCAAACGAATTGCCCGCATACTCCTGCAGCGTCACGTCGTCATCGAAGACCGCATCGGCGTCGCCGCGCCGCAACGCTTCGACGGCTTCGGACATCGCGGGAAGATAGCGAATCGTCGCGGCTGGGAACCAGCCGGCGACGATACGTGCCGGAAGCGTATCGGCGACCACCGCGACGTTCCCCCGCCATTCTTGCGCCGGTTGTGGTAGCTGGAACGCGCTGCGATGCAACACCGCAAGATGCGTACGGTAATAAGGCTCGGAAAAGAAGGCATGCTGCTCGCGTTCCAGCGTCATCGTGAGCTGCGCGATCGAGCAATCGACGCGGCCGCCTTCGACGATTGCCGATTGTGCGATGCGTGCTGCCTGGCGCCTCGCATCTTCCGGCGACTTGAGGTGCGTCGCGGCGCGGTCGATCCAGCGCTGCAGCCATCGCGGTAGCCCTAAGACCAGCGGATTCGTGCCGACGCGCGCGCTCGGCCGGATCCGCCGAATCACCGCGCGGGCCTTGGCGTGTGCGCGAAAGAGATTCGGGATAAGCGTGAGGACGTCGTCCATTTGCGCGTCGCCGCTCTCGTACGGCGGCTGGCCGGGCGGCATCGCGTAGGCACGCATCCAGAAACCTTTGATCCAGCCGTAGACGAGCTGGTTTGGCTCGTTGATCGTGACGTAGTCGCCGATGAGATCGCCGAGGCGCTGCGCGACTTCTTGCGCGAAGTGAGCGAGACGATCCGGAAAGCCTTTGTCGAGCAGTCCCGCGCCGGCGCCCGCGGCCTGAACGTGGAGCGGCCAAGTGTTATGGACGAGTGTGACGACCGCCGACATTCCGGCGTCGTGTAACCCTTGCAAGACCTCACGGTAGTGTGCAAATGCCTCGTCGTTCCACACGCCTGGCTCGGGCTCGAGCCGGGCCCACGACAGCGAGAGACGAAAGACCGTGCACCCCAAGCCGCGAGCGAGTTCGATGTCTTCGCGATAGCGGTTCCAAAAGTCGGTGGCTTTGCCGCGCGGAACGAGACCGCGCACACGCTCCCATACGTCGCGAATGTCGTCGTGCCCGTCGTAGGCCTCGCATTGATGGTCGGCCGTTGCGACACCGAATCGAAGGCTGCCCGTCACGCCCGCCAGATGCGTGCCGAGGCAGCCGCATCCCTTGGTCTCGCGCGGGCGTACCTCTCGGCGGGCGCGAATGCGACGGCCATGCGATTTGCAAATAAGATCTGCATCGTCACCGGCGGCGGCTCGGGCATCGGAAAAGCAAGCTGCATGCAGATGGCGAGCGAAGGCGGGCGCCTCGTGGTCGCCGATCTCGATCTCGCGTCGGCCCAGGCCACCGTTAACGCCATCGCGGCTGCGGGCGGAACGGCGATCGCCGCGCAAGCCGACGTCGGCAGCTCGGCCGCGGTGCAAGCCGTCGTCGCACAGGCGGTCGCGAGCTACGGCAAGATCGACGTAATCGTCAATGATGCGGCGATGATGAAGTTTGGGCCGATCGCCGACATTGCCGAAGCGGATTTCTTTGCCACGCTTACGACCAACCTCGGATCGGTCTTCTTCTTTTCGAAATACGGCGTAGCGCACATGGGGCCGGGCTCGGCATTCGTCAACGTCACCTCCGTACACGCGTACGCAACGTCGCCCAACGTCGTTGCCTATGCGTCTTCCAAAGGCGCGATCGAAGCGTTCACGCGCGGCTTCGCACTGGAAATGCAGTCTCGCAACATTCGCGTGAACGCGGTCGCTCCCGGATCGGTCGATACACCGATGCTTTGGAACAACCCCAACGTGAAGAGCGGGATCGAGAAATTGGAAGGTCCGATCGGCAAGCCCGAAGACCTGGCCGCTGCGATCTGCTTTCTCGCCTCGGACGACGCGCGGTTCATTACCGGCGCCACGCTGCTCGTCGACGGCGGGCGCCTCGCGAAACTGCCGTAAGGAGAGACACATGAGTTTCATGCTCTTCCTGCGTTTGCATCACTACGGAGAGGTCGTCAACGAAGTCTTTGGGGGCTTTGGCTGCTCCTTTTGGACGCGAACGAGAGGCTTACGGCGCCGTGACGTACCACTCGTTGCCGAAGCGGTCGTCCAGCGCCCCGAAGTTGCCGCCCCACTGCGCTTCGCCGAAAGCCATGACGATTTCGCCGCCGTCCGAGAGCGCGCCGAAGATCTCCTGGGCGCGCGTCGCGTCGGGAACGTTGAGCGCCAGCGTAACGTTGCCCTCGCGGGGATCGATTGCACGCATTGACGCGCCGTCGGAGGCTTTGAATGAAATACCGACGGCCGTGAATGTCGCGTACTGGATCTTGTCCCCATCCCGCATGACGATCTCGTAGTTGCCGTCGAGTGCTTTCTTGTAGAATTCGAGCGCTTCGGCACAGCGGCCGTAGAAGTAAACGAACGGCGTCAGCTCCATCGGAGCACCGCGCACGTCGTCGCCGGGATCGACCAAGCCGACCGTATGCCCCTCGGGGTCGCGAAAGAGTCCGATGACGGGACCGTTGGGGACTTTATCCGGGCCCATCATGCGAGAGCCGCCGCGCGTTTCGATCTTTTCGAAGGCTGCGTCCATGTCGTCGACGGCGACGTAGAACGTTACGTGGCCGTCGTAGCCGTCGGGCGCTTTGCCGATCCCGCCGTAAATGCCGTGTTGGAGACCGGGAACCGGCTCGACGAGGCTATACTGCATGTCGTAGTCGGGCATCGGCGCAGCGACGCTCCAGCCGAAGACGTCGGCATAAAAACTCCGCAACGCCGGCGCGTCGTGTCCCATGATCTCGAAGTGCACTACCGGATGTTTCACTAACAAATCCTTTCGTTAGGCGTTGTAGACTCGACGAAGCTCGTCGATGTCGAGTTTGGTCATTTGGAACATCGCACGCATGGCGCGTTGCGAGCGCTCCTCATCGTTACCGCCGAGGACGTCGAATAAGCCTTCGGGCACGAGATTCCACGCGAAGCCGTAACGATCGGCAACCCATCCGCACGGCAACTGCTTGCCGCCTTCGGAGAGCTTGTCCCAGAGCTCGTCGAGCTCGACTTGCGTTTTGCAGCTCACGAAGAGCGCGATCTTGCCTTGCGAGAAGGCGTCGCTGGGCACTTGCGGATCGCTCGACGGCGCATTAATCGCCATGAACTCCTTACCGTCGAGCTCGAACTCGAGCGTCATCACCGAACCCTCCGGCCCGGGGCCGGCCTCACCGTAGCGTTTCACGTCGGTGATTTTCGAATTCTTGAAGATGGAGACGTAGAAATCGGCCGCTTCTTCTGCTTGTCCCGTAAACCAGAGGAACGGGGTAATGTTGGGCATCGGGGACCTCCTTGCGTCGTTTGCGAAACCCATGGTAGCAAATCAACTTGTAAAATGCAAGTATCATTGACAAAGAAATGTACCCTTGCTATTCTTGGTGCGTGGCCACCATCAAACGAACGTACGGGCAGTATTGCGGCTTCGCGCGTGGGCTGGAGCTGATCGGCGAGCGGTGGGCGTTCCTCATCGTCCGCGACCTGTTGATCGGCCCGAAGCGCTTCAGCGATATCCAGCGCGGCCTGCCGGGCATCCCGAGCAACATCCTTACCACGCGCCTTAACGAATTGGAGGACAGCGGGCTCATTGCGCGCCGTGCGCTTGCGCGGCCGAGCAAAGGAGTCGCCTACGAACTCACCGAGTCCGGAACCGAGCTCGAAAACGTCGTGCTGGCGCTTGGCCGATGGGGCGCGCAGCATTTGGGCGAAGCGCGCCCCGGTGAGAGAATCACCGAGGACTCGATCGCGACGGCGCTCCGCACGACGTTTCGCCAGGAGGCCGCCGGAAAGGCAAGACTCACCTACCTCTTGCGTCTTGGCGAAATAGAGGTGCACGCGCGGATTCGCGACGGCTCGATCACGGTCGGGCGCGGAAACGTACCCAAACCCGATCTCGTCATCGAGACGGGGCCGGGGTTGCGCGCGCTGCTCGCTCGCGAGATTTCCCCAGCCCAAGCGCTCAAGAAACGGCTCGTGCGCGTCACCGGCAATCCGAAACTGCTCGACCGTTTCGTGCAGATGTTCCGAATCTAATCCGACGGGAACGCAACGTTCGCTGACGGCTAGGGCTTGCCCCTAAATGTTGCCTCCCACTGCGAGTTTGCAGCGTCGAAGGCTGCCTGTTGGGTTTTCATCATGCGCTGCATCGTGTCGAACCAGGTTTGAGCGGTCTCTTGACCGATCGCGCGCATCTTGCCCTCCGAATCGAGCGCGTTCTTGTACATTTGCGTATATGCGACGGCCGCCCGATGTATTTCGGCGAGCACGGGCTCGACCCGATCGAACAATTGGTCGAAGCCCAGCCCTTTAAGGTAGAGCGCCATCGTCTTGTACTGCGCGAAGTAGCTCTCGACGGCGGACATATATGAAACCCACGATGCAAGCTCCCCAGAGCTGTGAAATGGAGGGGAGGCCAAGTATGCCTGCAGGTTCTTGTTCACGAGTTGATACTGTGCTTCTAGATTGGACAGCCAGATCTGTTCGAGCTGCGCGGGGTCTTGGGTCCCTTCGTTCATTGTAATGACTCCTTTGCCGTGCGACAGGCACGGCCGGCAGGGAACGCTCCGACCCCAAGAGTATGCGTGCGCGGAGCATAAGTCAATCGAGCCCACGCTTCGGCTTCACCCAGAATCTACTTCACTCACTCGACGAAGACGAAAGGAACGTCCAGCAATGAAGACTTCGGCAGCGTATGCGTTGCGCGTTTGGGTGGTGGTGACGGTCGTCGCATGCACGATTGGAGCCGCGAGCCCGGCCGCGAATGCGCCGGCCCCATCGTTACGTTTACTCGCCCGCGCGACGAATCCCAATCCGACGCTCAACTCGTATACCGCATCGGCCCAGTTGTCGGCGCTCCTTCGCGCCGTCATACCGATCCACAAGACCTTCAGCGGCACCGTGTACTACCTGCGTCCGAATCGGAAGATCGAGTTTCAAGGCGTGCCCGGCGCGCTTAGCCGCTTCAGAGATCTTGCGTCCACGACGCCAACCTACGACCAGGCGACGCAACAGTACGTCATTACCCCGCTTACCGATAACGGAACGGTATCGACTTATTCCCTCGTTCCAAGAAAGGCCGGCGGGCGCGTCAAGAACTTCGTTATCTCCATCAGCGACGCGTCGGCACTTCTTAGCCAAGCGCAGTGGAACTACACGAACGGAGGCACTCTCACGTTCGGCCAGACTTACGCGAACGTCGGGCGCTATCGGTTGCCCGCCACCGCGACGATTTCGGCGCGATTCCCGGACTACCACGTCGATGGAACGTTGACGTTCACGAACTATCGGCCAAACCCGACGGTCTCTCCGGCAGTGTTTGCATCGCCAAGCAGCCAATGATTACTCCCCCGATGCGCAACGCCGCGTTCGCAGTTCTCAGCCTCGGGCTCGCTTCATCGTCCGTCGGGGCGGCCTCGGGTGCGCAGAGAAGCGTCGCGATCAGCAGCTGCGAAACGTTCCGGGACTGGTTCGCAGTGCAGCCGGGGGGCAAACTCATCGCACTCGCGCCTGGAAATCCCGATATGGGCGTACGCCCGTTGGCCTTCGATAGCATCCTGAACTACCGATGGGATACGAAGCCGTCCGATCCGGCGTTCAAACAAATGCGGTTCTACCGAACGAACGTCGGGAGCGGCGGCTGCATGGCCGGATACTACGATGCGCCCGCAGGCACCGCCCTGATATTTTTGACCTACGGCACGGCAACCGACCTGGTGATTACTAAGACGACGAGCATTCCCGGCGGACTTCCGACGCACTCGGTTCCCACCGCTACCAAACGCGGTGCAACCCTTGGCATGAGCATCGCTGCGGTCCAAAAGATCGATGGCCCCGGAACGACGTACGGCAAGAATGGCGTGGTAACTCTCTACTACAATCAGAACGTCAAGGATTCGTATGGCGGAACGCTCTACGGACACCTCGCCTTCCTGTTCGTTGGCGGCAAGGTCGCAGCGATTAATGCCGGCGGCGGACACTAACAATCGGTATAATTGAGGCATGAAACGTATTGGGTTAGTCGGCCTCGTGGCCGCGACCGCGTTGGTTGCCGTGCCGGGGCTGGCGCTCGTCCACGCGCGCGCCACCGACGGCCCGTCGCCGATGGACGTCCCCACGATGCGGCAGGGGCATATGGAGATGACGCTTCACGCGCCCGAGCGCCCCGGCGACCGTGCGCGCGCCGATGCGATCGTTGCGGCGGCTCGCCAAGTGATGGCGGATTATCCGACGGTTGACGCCGCTGAGAAGGCGGGCTTCAAGAAGTTTCTTCCGGCTATTCCGCTTTCGATCGAGCACTACACGAATCGCAGCTACGCGGCAGAGGCATGGCTCGGACACTTCGATCCGATGCACCCGACGTCGCTGATCTTCAAGCGTGACGGCGACTCGCTGCAGATCGTCGGCGTGATGTACACGGCATCGAATTCCGCCGACCGCGACGAACTGAATGCGCGGGTTCCGCTGAGCTTCGGAACGTGGCACCGCCACGTCGATTTCTGCAAAGCGCCAGTGGGAACCCCGCTAGCGGATCGCTTTGGACCAAACGCGCGCTTTGGCTTCGCGGGCTCGATTCACACGAAGGATGCCTGCGACGCCGCCGGCGGCACGTTCATCCCACGCGTTTTCGGGTGGATGGTCCACGTGTGGCCGAATGAAAAGACGGATGCCTCGGTTTGGGCCGTCGATGCGCACCACAGCATGGACGGTATGGCGCCGTAGTTCCGGTCGCTTCGCACAAGCTAATCGAGAGCCGAGAGCGGCGAAAACAGCCGATCGATCTCGGTGGCATCGAGCTGCAGCGATGCTGACTCATCGAACAACCCGGCGGCTAACTCGGCCTTGCGTTCTTGCATCTCGACGATGCGTTCCTCCACCGTTCCGGCGGCGATGAGCTTGTACACGAAGACGGGCTTGTGCTGACCAATGCGGTGCGCGCGGTCGGTGGCCTGGCGCTCGACCGCCGGATTCCACCACGGGTCATAGTGAATCACGGTATCCGCCGCGGTGAGATTCAATCCGGTGCCGCCGGCTTTTAAGCTGATGAGAAAGAGCGGCACCTCACCCGCCTGAAAACGCTGCACGGGCGTAAGGCGGTCCCTCGTCTCACCGCGCAGCTCGACGAATGCGATCTCGCGTTCGCGAAGCTCGGGCTTTATGAGATCGAGCATGGAAGTGAACTGCGAGAAGAGTAGAATCCGCCGTCCCTCGTCGATCAGTTCGGGAACCATCTCCAGCAACGCCTCAAGCTTGGCCGATCCGCGAACGCCGCGCGCCGCCGACACTTTGAGCAGCCGCGGATCGCAGCACACTTGACGCAGCTTGAGCAGCGCGTCGAGCACGACGATGTGGCTGCGCGCCAAACCGCGCATCCGCAGCGCGTCGCGCACGCGCCCGTGCATGGCGATGCGGATCGTCTCGTAGAGATCGCGTTGCGCGCCGTCCAGCTCGATGCGCGTGACGATCTCACTCTTCTCGGGAAGGTCGGGTGCGACCAGCTCCTTCGTTCTACGCAAGAGAAACGGACGCAGGCGCGACGACAGCACGCGGCGCCGCTGCGTGTCGCCTCGCTTCTCGATCGGCGTTCTGAACGCACGCCCGAAGGCCGTGCGCTCGCCGAGCAATCCGGGAACCGCGAACGCGAAGACCGACCACAGCTCCTCGAGATGGTTCTCCATCGGCGTTCCGGTGAGGGCGAGCCGCTGCGCCGCGCGCAGCCGCCCCGCGGCCTGCGCGCCCTTGGAGCGCGGGTTCTTGATCGCCTGCGTTTCGTCGAGCACCGCGATCTGCCAGTCCTGCGTGCAAAGCGTCTCGATGTCGCGCTGCAGCAGCGCGTAGGTCGTCAGCACAATGTCGCTGCGCGCGATCTGCGTGAAACGCTGTGCACGGTCGGCGCCGGTGAGCGCAAGCACGCGTAAATGCGGAACGAAGCGCGCAATCTCGGCGCGCCAGTTCGGCGCAACACTCGTCGGCGAGACGATCAGCACCGGCCGTTTCAGGCGCCGCGCGGCCTTCTCGATCGCGACGTGCGCGAGCAGCTCGACCGTTTTGCCCAATCCCATGTCGTCGGCAAGCACGCCTCCGAAACCGTTGCGCGCGAGGAGCTGCAGCCAGGCGACGCCGCGCGCCTGGTACTGGCGCAGCGTGCCCTTGAAGGTTGCCGGCGTCGCGGCCGGTGCGAGTGCATCTTCGTCGGCGAGCGCGCGCACCAGATCGCGCAGTTGCGTCGCTGCCGCCCAGCGTACCGGCGTCGCGCGTTCGAGCTGCGCGATCGATGCAAGGTGCGCGGGCGTGAGCGCGAGGCGTCCCTCGCGCGTGAGCGGTGTGTCGAAGAGTTCGACGAGCGTGGCTAGGAGCGGCGCGATGCGCTGCGCCGGCAATGCAACAAACGCGCCTTCGCGCACACGGCCGTAGACGGTCGCGCCGTCGCCAAGCTGCGCCAGCCCGTCGTGCGAACGAATGCCAAGCTCGCGCAACGCAGCAATGACGATCGGCAGCAACGATACGCGCTCGCCGCCGACGTTGATGCCGAGATCGAACTCGAACCAATTGTTTACGCTTGGCTGGATCTGCGCGTCCCAATCGTCGGCTTCGACCAACTCGTACGGAAATGAGGAGTCGATCTCGACGCGCCAGCCGCTCGCGCGCAACGTCGGCACCACGCCGTCGAGGAACTGCACCCAACGCTGCTCCCCCGTTCCCGGAAAGCGCAACGTTGAGTTGCGATGTTTGATGAATTGGATCTCCGGCCACGTCACGAGGTGTAACCCATGGCTATCGAGTGCCGCGCGGGCTGCGGCTTCGAACTCATAACGGCGGGGCCACAGGCTGACGCCGTCCGCTTCCACCGACCGGAATTCGCGCGGCTCGTCGGCCGAGAAGTGGACGGAATGCGCGCCGTACGCAAACGTCAGCTCGGCGACTGCGGCGAGCGGCGTTTCCGAGAATCCGCGCAACCGCAGCACCGCCACCGGATCGCGTTCGACGACGGTCGTTTCAACGTCGCTCCCCGGAGCGGAGAGGCCGGCCGGCAATCGCGAGACGTTCGCGCCCCGTGCCGCCCGGGCATACTGACCGGTGACGCCCGCGGCCGTGCGCAGCCCGAGGAAGGCGATCGCGGCCGCCGCGCCATGTTTACAGTTGTATTCGATCGGGCAGTCGCAATAACTCGCGACCCGAAGCCCGCGTTTGTCGGTTCGCAGCTCGACCGTTACATCGTAGGGAACTGCCGCCGACCCTTGCACCCAAGCCTCGATTGTGTCGCCGACCCCCGCTTTGAGTTGCACGACGCGCCCGCTCTGCGCGTACGCGAAACCGCGGCGGAAGGTTAACTCGCCGAACGACGCTCGGACGTCCTCGTTCGTAAACACCGCCCGCGGCCTTTAGCGCGGCCAACAGCCTTCGCCTGCGTTACCCGCGTCGCTAGTCATAGGGGTTTGCAAGAAAGCGCCCGCCTGCGGCGAACCCCGGCGCCGTGCGATCGGCCGGTGAAGATGCCGATGTCGGCGGTGCCGAAACAGCGGTAACGCCCTTCGAACGGCACTGGAGGCAAGTCGTGCGCAATACCTTTCTTGCGGGTCTGAGTTTCATGGTGCTGCTGGGAGCGGGTTGCTCCGGCAACGCGCCTGCACCGGATTCTTTGTCAGCGGTTCCAAATCTGAACCCAGGTGTTGCCACGCGCGGACCGAGTCGTGCTGCGAGTTACACGGAAAGCTTGCTCCATCGATTCAAGAGTAGTCCGGACGCGGCCAGTCCCGAAGCCGGCTTGATCTTCGACGCAGCCGGCAACCTTTTCGGCACGACGATAGCGGGCGGGACAAATTCGGCTTGCCCGGGAGGCTACAACGGTGGTTGTGGGACGGTATTTACCATCGACGTATCCGGCAAGGAACGCATTCTGTATAGTTTTGCCGGAAAGCCGGATGCGAGTCAGCCATTTGCCGGCCTGCTGTTAGAATCAGGGAATCTCTACGGTACGACGGCGAGCGGCGGAAACATTACGGCGTGCTACTCGTACGGTGGAAATGGCTGTGGGACGGTATTCAAGGTCGATAGGAGAGGCACGGAGACGCTGCTCTATCAGTTTCAAGGAAACTTCGGCAGTGGGAAGGGCGATGGGCAAGGCCCGATGGGAGGCCTCGTTTCGGACGCGGCTGGGAATCTCTACGGCACGACACCCTTCGGAGGCGCGGACGAATCCGGCACCGTGTTCATGGTGACAAAACGCGGCAAGGAGACGTTGCTGTACTCCTTTACTGGCTACGACGATGGAGCTCGCCCGTATCCCGGAGTAGTTCGAGACGTAGCGGGCAACCTGTACGGCGTCGCGTACTTCGGCGGCCTCCAACAATGCACCGGCGGATGCGGAACGATATTCAAGCTCGATAACGCCGGCACGTTGACCACGCTCTACAGTTTCAAAGGAAAGAAGGATGGCGGAAATCCGATCGGCGGATTGGTCATGGATGCCGCCGGCAACCTCTACGGCACCGCCCAGAACTACGGCAACCTCAAATGCAACAAGCGTGGGGGTAATCCGGGCTGCGGCACGGTGTTCGAACTGGGACCGGCAAACAAGTTCGCCGTGTTGCACGACTTCGCTGGGAGTCCCGACGGTGCGGTGCCGTCCGAAAGCCTGATCCTCGACAAGAAAGGTAATCTTTACGGTACGACTTCGTTTGGAGGGGACGACACGTGCAACGGCGGGTACAGTTGCGGCGTCGCGTTTGAGGTCGACGCCTCAGGACACGAGTCGGTGCTCTACAGCTTTACGGACGGAAAGAATGATGGCGAGGTTCCGTACGGTGGCCTGGCACGCGATGCGACGGGCAATCTGTACGGGACGACCGTCAGTGGCGGCGTGGGACCCTGCAGTCAGGGGTGCGGCGTCGTCTTCAAGTTGACCCGTCGCACCACTTCACGCAGCAGATAGGTCGCGCTAGACAGCCGATTGCGCGAGTGCAGCGCGTGAAGGTCCGCCACGGTGCTTCATGAACTCCGTCGGCAAAGTAAGCAACAAAGGCGCGGATAACTGCTACTGTGCGGAGGCGCGATTGAAGAAGCTCGGTCGAAGAATGATTGTCCCGCTTTTGGTCGCAGTCGCTTACGTTGCCGCCGCGAAGCTCGGTTTCTCGTTGGCGTTCACGACGAAGCAAGTGACGGCCGTATGGCCGCCGACCGGCATTGCACTCGCCGCCCTCTTGCTCTGGGGGTATCGCGTCTGGCCGGGGATTTGGCTCGGTGCATTCGCAAGTAATGCGCTCAGCTCCGAGCCCGTTTGGACAGCCGCGGCGATCGCGACGGGGAATACGCTCGCGCCGGTGTTCGGCAACTTCCTCTTGCGACGCTTCGGCGGTTTCGAGAATGCCCTCGAGCGGGTGCGCGACGTTCTTCTCCTCGCGCTGTTCGGGTCAGCGATTGCAATGACGGTATCCGCGACCAATGGCGTCGTCGAGCTCGCGCTTGCTCGAATCGTTCCCTGGAGTGCTTTCTTATCGGTTTGGTGGGTATGGTGGACGGGCGACGCGATGGGCGTGCTGTTCGTTACTCCGCTGTTGCTCACGTGGATCGGCGCCAGACAGAAGGAATCTGCGGAGGGTGGCACGCTCGAACTTGCCGCTCTCGCCGCAACATTGCTGGCGTCAAGCTCAATTTCGTTTCTGAGTAATTTCCCGCTGCGATTTTCGGTCTACCCGTTCATCATTTGGACCGCCCTGCGTTTTCGACAGCGTGAAATGACTGCAGCAATTGCGGTTATCAGCGGCCTCGCCATTTGGGCAACGTCCCACGGTTTGGGCCCCTGGGCCTCGGGCCCTCTCGATTCACGACTCATCGAAGTTGACAGTTGGATGTCGGTTCTGGCGATAACGGGCCTGGTGCTCGGCGCGATCACGGCCGAAAGGCGGACCGCTCGTCTCGATCTTCAAGAACTGTTGACGCAGACGAAGCGATCGGCGGTAACGTTGCAGACTGCGTTTCTTCCCGAGCATCTCCCACAGCGACGTGGCGTTCGGTGCGATGTGCTTTACATCGCGGCGGAGCGCGAAGCGCTCATCGGCGGCGACTGGTACGACGCCTTTGACCTGCCCGACGGACGGATTGCTTTTTCGATTGGCGATGTGACCGGTCATGGACTCGATGCGGCGGTTACTGCCGCGCGCCTTCGGCGGAGCATTTTCGCCGCGGCCCACGACACCGCCGATCCCGCGGAGATCCTGACTAAGGCCGACCGCGTGTTAGGGTCGCGCCATGAGGCTCCGGCCACCGCGTTGGTCGCCATCATCAGCCGGGATCTCGCGACGCTCAGCTACGCCAGCGCAGGGCATCCGCCGCCAATCGTTGCGGGTCCGCGTACCGCGGCGCGCTTGCTGACGCACGGGGGTTTCCCGTTCGGCATCGGCATTCCGATCGCGTCGGAAACGCACACGGTAGCTTTGGAGCCCGATGCGGCGATTCTTTTCTACACCGATGGGCTCACCGAGTTCAAGCGAGATATCGAACGCACCGAACGAGCGGTGTTGCAGGCCGTTACGCGTTTAGTTGACGATCCGCACGTGGATCGCCCGGCAGTCTTCATCCAACGCAGCGTTATGGGGTCCCAAAGACCCGCCGACGATACGGTGCTCCTGGTGATCCAACTCGGCGCCGCACTTCAAAAGTCCTGGAGTTACGATTCAAGAAACCCGCTCAGTGCGCAGACGCTGCGCCGCGAGATCACGCACTTCATACGTTCGCTCGCGCCGAACGAAGACGAGCTGTTTCGCTCGGAGCTCATCATCGGCGAGGCGCTCGCAAACACGGTCGAGCATGCGCCGGGCTCAGTGAGCGTCGACGTCGATTGGACCGACACGTATCCGGTCGTCACCGTCTCCGACACCGGCCCCGGATTATCGCGCTTTGTGGCGGCGTTGCCCGCGGACGCACTGAACGAAAACGGACGCGGTCTTTTTCTGATTGCATCCCTGGCGCAAGACGTGCAAATCGAGGCTCAACCTGGAATGGGCACGAGAATGCGAATCGTTCTGCCGACGAAACGCGCGGCCGAGGCCTAACGCTCGAACTTCCCGCGCTGAAGCGGGGGAGATGGCGGCGATGAGTGAACCCTCAACGATCTATGACACGTTACCATTTTGCTCTGCTGCGCCTCGCGGCCGCATTGGTCGGGCTTTCGCTCTTCTACGCTTGCTCGGCCAACTCAACGGTTCCCACAGGCGTCCAAGGTGAAAGCAACGACTGGCTCGTGCCTGCGGCAAAACGTTGCAAAGAGAAGCTCTACGTCTCCAGTTACAAGCTCGACTACGTCGCCATCTACTGCACGAAAGGCCACAATCAGGCGCCAATTGGAAAGATCACGGAGGGCATCGACGGCCCCGAGGGCGCTAACGTCGATCGCAAAGGAAATCTCTATGTCGCTAATACGACTGCAAATACGGTAACCGAGTATGCGCCTGGGAGCCTAACGCCGAGCTTTACCTATTCGAGCGGTCTTGGCGATCCCGCCGGCGTCGCGATCGATGACAAGCAAAACGTCTACGTAACGAACTTGAGCCCCCCATCTGTTGAGGTCTTTCCTCAAGCATCGAACACACCGCGTCTCAAAATCACCGACCTGACGTATCCCATCGACGTCGCGCTCGATGCATCCGAAAATGCGTACGTCACAACGTACGCCCCGGGCTTCAAGAGCGGCGAAATTTTTGAATACTCCGCCGGAAGCACGCAGGGAACGAATCTCGGTATCGTCACCGAAACGCCCGGAGGAATTGCGCTCGACAAGGCCGGGGATATTGTCACCGCCGATCAGTCGCTGCCCGGCGTCCTGGTGTTCCCTCCGGGTAAAACCAAGCCGTCGAAAACCTTCGCGCAAAATGCGCTCGACCCGGATCCCGTGCGCCTCGATAAGGAAGAGCGGCGGGTTTATGTTGGAGATTCAATTGGAAACGCGGTCTACGTCTACGATTATTCCAGCGGCGCGTTAGTCGATACGATCACCGACGGCGTCGACGGTCCCAACGGTCTTGGCCTCGACCCAGCCGCGCCGCTTTAGTGCATCGAAAGGAGAAACGGTCATGCAAAAAAGTTTCTGGATTGCGTCGCTCGCCCTGTGTGCAGGTTGTGCTGGCGGGCAAGTGACGCCGGCCGGGATGCCGGCGCAGAGTTCCGCGCAGCCATCGCATCGAACCGGCGGATGGCTCTCGCCCGCGGCGAAGAAGGCGAAGCATCTGATCTACGTATCGGATTTTACCGGCAACGCCGTCGAGATCTACTCCGCCGCCGGATCGAACCAAAGTCCGATCGGAGAGATCACGGACGGGATCAGCGGCCCGGAGGGGAGCTTCGTCGACACGCACGGCGATCTGTTCGTGACGAATGTATCCAACCAAACCGTAACGATGTATCCGCACGGTAGCACCACCTGGAAGCTGCAATACACCGGTTTCGCGTACCCGACGAACGTCACGGCCGGCAAGGACGGGTGGGTCTACGTCGCCGATTTGGTCGGCCAAAAGGTCGTCGAGTTCCCGAAAGGATCGACTCGGCCGAAGCTAACGATCGACATCGCCTATCCTCAAGGCGTCGCACTCGATTCGAAAAACAATCTGTACGTCGAGTATAATTCGGGCGCCCACGGCGGAGGCCCGGGCGACGTCAACCAGTACGCGCCCCGTTCGACGAGCCCCAAGGACCTCGGACTTCCCATCGTGTCGGGGGCCGGCGATGCCATCGACGGAAGCAGCGACGTCATCGCAGCGGATCAGGGTTCGGGGAGCAACGCCGCGATCTACGTTTTCCCGCCGGGTTCGCAAACGCCGTCGGCGACGATCAACCAAGGATTGGAGGATCCGTTCCGGCTCGCGATCGACAAGCCGTTTTCGCACCTCTACGTTGCCGATCCTGAGGTTAACAAACTGCTCGTCTACGATTACAGTTCGGGCGTACTCGTCAATTCAATTACCAACGGACTGAAGTCGGTCTACGGAGTGGCGGTCTCTCGTTGAGGAAATCGGTATGGGACGAGGCGGGCGTTGCGAAAGGAGTATCGATGAGACTTCAAACTATTCTTATCATCGCGTGCGCAGCATTTTCGCTAATCGCAGCGCCCGCAAGCGCCCAGACACCTTCGGGCACGAGCACGCTCTTCGGAACGAATCTCGTCGTGAATGGGGATGCCGAATCCGATACTGGAGCCCCGAGCAACAGTCAGGTCGTGAAGCCCACCGGTTGGACGACAACCGGAGAGTTCACCGCTGTCCAGTATGGAGCTAGCGGCGGATTCCCAGATAAAACCTCACCGGGTCCCTCAGACCGCGGGAAGAACTTCTTCGGCGGCGGCAACGTCGCTAAGTCGACGACGACGCAGACAATCGATCTTTCCTCGGGCAGGCAGGCGATCGACTCGGGCGGCGTGACGTACGTTCTGACCGGATGGCTGGGCGGCTACAGCGCCCAAGCCGATAACGCTCAGGTCACGGTCACGTTCTTAAGCGCTGCCGGTGGTTCGCTGGGCAGCGGACGGATCGGCCCGGTCACGCCAGCCGATCGCCACGGTGCGACGGGATTCTTCAAGCGCACGGCGACCGGATCGGTGCCTGCGCAGGCGCGCGCGGCGCGTGTCGTCATTACTGCAACGCGATTCGAAGGGAGCTACAACGACGGCTATTCGGACGACGTTTCGCTCTTTCTCGAGGATCGCGCCGTGCTCGAGAAAGGCGCCTCTAAGTAGCTTCAGTCGAGTATAGACGCCAGGCGTCATGCCCGCCGGTGAGGTTCACCGCTCGATCGTAGCCCAGCGCGTTGAGCTTCTTCGTGATGTACGCGCTGCGAGCGCCCAGATGGCAGTACACGACGATCTCGCGATCGGTTGGAATTTCCCCGAGTCGATCCTCAACTTCGTCCATCGGAATATTCACAGAACCGGCGATGCAGCCGTCGTCGACGAGCTCGTCCGGCTCGCGTACGTCCAGCAAGAACGGCGTGGCGCCGTTATCGAGACGTTGCGCGAGCCCGCCGGGCGTTATCGACTTCACCTATAATGGCGAAGGAATGCATTTTCCGGACGTCACACCGCAAGTGGCGATGACGGCGGGCGTCGCGCCCGCGGGAAACGGCGAACCCTTCAGCGGCGTTAGTGCACCGTTGTTCCCGATCTGATAACCGGAAATAGAACCGGCGCCGCTGTTGCCCACATAGACGAACTTGTCCGACGGATCGACTGCCCCGTAACATGCGCCGGATCCCGCAGCAAACGGGGACCCTTTGACCGGGGTTAGCGCGCCGTTACTTTTGATCGCGTAAGCGGAGACATTCGCAGAGCCGTCGTTCGGTACGTAGATGAACTTGCCGTTCGGATCGACGATCACGCTACAGGCTTGGGTGCCCGCCGCAAACGGCGACCCCTTCACGGGCGTCAGCGCGCCGCTAGTCGCGTTGACCGTGTAGGCGGAAACACTACTCGAGCCAAAGTTGCTTACATAGGCGAACTTGGCGGTCGGATCGACGGCCACCCCAAAGGGTTCGCTCCCCGCAGCAAACGGCGATCCCTTCACGGGCGTGAGCGCGCCGTTGCTTGCGATCTTATACGCGGAGACATTATCGGAGCCCGCATTCGGCACGTAGACGAACTTACCCGAGGCTGCCACGTATTGCGCACTGGTACCGGCCGCAAACGGCGAGCCCTTCACCGGCGTCAGCGCACCGCTGCTCCCAATTGAAAATGCCGAAACGTTGCTGCTGCTGCTGACGCCAACGTTTGCCACGTACGCGAACTTGCCCGCAGAATCGACTGCCACGCCCGAAGGCGCTGAACCGGCCCCAAACGGCGAGCCTTTGACTTGTGCCAGCGCACCGCTGCTCGCGTCGATTGTAAATGCGGAAGCATTACTAGATCCCGCGTTCGAAGCAATAGCGAATTTGCCCGTAGGATCGACTGCCACGCCCGAGGGACTGGAACCCGCCGCAAACGGCGACCCTTTCACCGGCGTCAGCGCCCCGTCGCTCTCGATCTTATAACCGGAAACGTTTGTCGAGCCTTCGTTGGCCTCATAGGCGAACTCGACTGCGGCATCGGGGAGCGCGGCATAACCCGGCAGCGCTGAGCTGGGCCCCCGCGATGCGTCGCTCGAACAGGCGGAGAGCAGAGCAATCGCGGCAGCGGCCGCGGTATAGACGGCTTTGGAGTTTCGCATTAACGCTTACTTTGTGAAGCTTAGCCCGATGCCCTCGTCGAGATCGGCCCGATCGAATAAGCGTGGCGCAAATGAGCGTGGCGCAAAAGATTGAGGATGGCAAGAAATGCCTCGACGTTTCCCTAACCGATCGGGGCATGAACTGGCTGCTATCGATCCTGCTCCTGACCTTAATCGTGCCGGTATCGAATACGGCCGTCTTCTTCGGCGGCTCGCTCGAAGTTAAGTGATTTTTCTTACTACTTCTTGACCAAAGGCGACGAGGCGATCCCTAGCGGCCCGGACACTGGAACCGAACGCCTTAACCCTTCGACGGGCCTTCTGTTCTTAGCCCGGACCGTATCCATCGACGATGAGTAAATCGGTCTGACTCAAACGTTGACGCAATGCCTTGGCCGGAGCATATTCTGCCGAATGCCACCACTCGCTGGCGCGCTCGTACGAATCGAATTCGAGTACGACGATTCGTGTGGGCGCCCACGTTCCTTCGAGAACGCGCATTCGGCCGCCGCGCACCAAATAGCGGCCGCCGAAGTTTGCCACGGCTTCGGCCGCCATCTTTTTGTAGCGCTCGTACTCAACGGGATCCCTCGTATTGACGTTGACGATAACATATGCACTCATACTCTGCGAAAGTTAGGCCCCGCTCGTGCGGTCACCTCGCACTCCGCAGCACGTAGAATTCTTCACGGCATGGTAAGAGAAGGCGAGCGCTGGACGCGATCGCCTTTCTCTCCCCTTCGTGTGCCGGCGAAATTAATACGCCGTAATGCCGTTTGGACTTCCCCATCCGGTCGGGCCGTTGTACGTTTTATAGCCGCCATCTTTCTTTGATAGGCCGGCCTCGCAGAGATAGTTGCCGCAACTGCCATCGCTGCCCGAAGTGATTGCGTGCAGCTCCTTCTTGTGTTTTCTCCTCTTTAGGTCCCAGAAAGTTTTGCCGCTGGTTATGCTGCTCGCGTTGCCGGCCAGTCCGACGATTCCGGCGGTGAGCGGCGATGCGACGCTCGTCCCGCAGACACCGGTCCAGCCGCCGTAAGAGCTGATGTACTCGGCGACGCCTGGGGAACAGCCGGCTTCGGCGGAGATGTCCGAGATCGTCCTTCCGCTGCAATCCGGATCGTGCTGCCACGACGGCTTGGTGGTGGTGGTCGCGCAGCCCGCTCCTGCGCCATCCCAGACGGTTTCGCTGTAGGTCGACCCGGACAATGCCAACTGCGTGCCGCCGACGGCGAGCACGTTTGCCAGCGCCGCCGGCCACAAGATTATGTTATATCCGTCGTCGCCGGACGAGGCCAAATACGCGACACCCGGTGCACTGAAGTAGTTCGGGAAGTTCGAGTCGCCGCAGTTCTCGCCGTAATTGAGGCTGCTGCATCCCCAGCTATTGCTGAGGATCGTGGCGCCGAGCTTCACGGCCGTGGCTTCGGCGTTCTCCAAGCCGCAGACGACGCCGCCGCAGTTGCCACCTTCGATCAGGTAGATCGTACAATTGGGACAACTGGCGGAGACCATTTGGATGTCGAGGTCGGTCTCGACACACCAGCCGAAGTCCTCGCAGCTCTCGGGGTAGTTGCTCTGTTGTCCGCTCTCGTTGTACTTGAAGAACGATGCCGTTCCCAATCCGAACGTGCTTCGGTAGGTGGCGAGATCCGACGCAGCGGCGGACAAATCGCCAAGTTCGATGAGCGCCACGACCGTTCCCGAACCTTTACCCAACGAACCAGTGAGGTTATAGCGGGCCTGCAAGTCGATGGGCCGCCAGCCGCAGCTGCCGCCGGACGGCGAGCAGCCCGAATTTACACGCTTCGAGACAACCAATACCTGGCATTGCACGCCTCCGGCAAGCGCTTTACAGACGCGCCGGGCTTGGTGCTTGGCCTGCCACTCGGGCACAAAATGCGCGGAGCCGGAGGGCCCGCTTTGCGACGGGCCGCCGGCCGTTGGCATATTTGGCGAGCCGCCCGCGTTACAGCCCGCGATCGCCAGCGCCGCTACGAGCGGAAAAAACTTCAAGAATGCGTTCACGAATGTTCCTTTACATGAGTGGGTCTGGGAGTGTGCAGTACTTACAAGACGCAAGCCTTGCCTCCTATTGGACAGAGGAACGTGAAGCGCGACACGGGCTGTCACGAGCGCATGCTTTCACTTGTTAGAAGCAAGTATCGTCTGGCAGGAGGTATGCTCTCATGGACTCCATTTCGGACCACATCCGTTTTGCAATGATGCTGGCCGTTGTACTGGCCGTCGGTCGTCCCGCCCCCGCCTGGGCCGGGAGTGCCCCTTACGAACGAATGGCCCCGCTCAGCCGGTACCTCATGGCCGATCGTCAAGCAGAAATCAACCTTGCGCGAAGCGCGGCGCCCTCGGCGATATCGATCCACGCGACCTTCCTCGTGCTCGGCCATCACGGCTACGAAACCGCGGAAAAGGGAACGAACGGCTTTACTTGCCTCGTGGAACGATCGTGGATGTCGCCGTTCGACTCCTCCGAGTTCTGGAATTGGAAAATGCGCGGGCCGATTTGCTACAACCCGGCGGCGACGCGCAGCGTTCTGCTCTACACGCTCCAACGAACGGAAATGGCGCTTTCGGGGCTGACCAAATCACAAATGCTCGATCGCACGAAAGCCGCAGTTGCCGACAAGCAGCTTCCGACGCCCGAGCCGGGCTCCATGTCATATATGATGTCGAAGAACGGCGATCTGGGCGACGGCATCGGGCCGTGGTTGTCGCACCTGATGTTTTACGCTCCTAAAACAGACGGCGCGAAAGACGGGGCAAGCTGGGGCGCGGACTTGCCGTCGTCGCCTGTCATACTCGACACGTCGCACCGCGTCGTGCCGGAGCCAGAAACAATCTTCATGGTTCCCGTCGCTCATTGGTCTGACGGCACGGCCGCGCCGCCCACGTAACCACGATTAAGCACCGCCGATAGCGACTGCGTTCGGCCATGGGCGGAGCATTCCGTTCGCGTCGAAGAAGGCTCTCGGTTAACGCTCGATAACCGATTGCGCGAGCGCAGCGCGATCGGCGATGATATGGATCGCAGTGATGCGATCGTCCACTACGGTAAACCGGAAGGCAACGAGCACCTCGCGTTCATGCATCCACACCGCTCCTGGTTTGCCGTCGATTAATACGGGTTGCGCGGCACGCGCACGTCCGGAGAACGTCCGTGCAACGGCATCCGCGCCTTCGATACCAGCCTGCAGATGATCGTTCTGCCAGTACGTCGCGCCGCCCATCGCCACCACCGCCGCATCCACGCGAAGCGTTGCTCCCGGAGCGAGCAGCGCGAGGAGTGCGGAGAAATTTCCCGACCGAGAGGCTTGGAGAAACGCGCGCACGAGTTCGTCGTGCCGCTGCGTCACGGCATCGTGGTCGGCGGATGCGCCACGCACGCGGCGGCGCGCGCGGCTTGCGAGCTGCCGCGCCGCCTCTGGTGTCCTTCCGACGATCGCGGCGACGTCATTGAAGGGCACGTCGAACATGTCGTGCAGTACAAATGCAACGCGCTCTGCCGGTGGCAGCGCATCGAGCAGGATCAGGAGGGCCACGCCGATCGAATCGGCGAGCATCGCCTCTTCCTCCGGGCGTTCGCCGGGAGCGATTGCCGCAATGTCGCGACGCGGATCATCCGGCGTCAACTGCTCGCGCCGGCTTTCGCGCCGTTTCATCGCATCGAGGCAGACGCGCGCCACAACGGTGGTGAGCCAGCCTTCGAGATTAGCTACGCCCGCAATCTCCGCGCGGCTGATCCGCAGCCAGCTTTCCTGCAGCGCGTCGTCTGATTCTGCAGTCGATCCCAGCATTCGTAACGCAACGCGCTGCAAGCGGGGGCGAGCCTGCTCAAAGCGCTCCGCGAGCCACTCCGCATCCTGCAATGCAACCTCTCCTTCGGGTTTCCGTCACGTTTGCGCGCACTCGATCCGTCATACAGACGGAAGGAGTATGAAATCGTGAAGGACGTCTCCCTAATCGTTTATCCTGCGACAGACTTGACTAAAGCCAGGCAATTCTTTCGTGAGGCCACCGGTGCCGACCCCTACGTCGATGAAGCATAAAGATCTAATGAATCCATCGGAACGCATCGACCAGCTCATAGCAGAACTCACAGACTGGCGTGGCAAAACGCTGGGCAGGGTCCGCAAGGCGATCCTTGAGGCCGACCGGGAGATAATCGAGGAATGGAAGTGGATGGGAAGCCCGGTGTGGTCTCGCGACGGAATAATCGCGGTCGGTAACGCCCACAAAGAAAAAGTAAAGCTCACCTTTGACCGCGGGGCGAGCCTCGCAGATCCTGACAAGCTCTTCAACGCGGGCCTCGAAGGCAACCGGTGGCGAGCGATCGACCTTTTCGAGGGCGATAAGATTAACGAGCGTGCTCTAAAAAATCTCGTCCGTACCGCCGTCGATTACAATCGGATGGAATTGAAGAAGAAAGCGCCTGTGGGTACTCGAGCGAAAGTACGCAAAAGTAGAAAGACATGAAGCCATAGTACGGCCTAAACGGCAGGGCGAGGGCCTGCCCTTTGCCAACGCCGCACGGATGCGCCTTGAAATCATCGCCGACGACGCAATGCAGGTGCACGCGAAGGAGCCCCTCGCGTCATTTTATCAGCTAAGTCCATTTGTCTGGCGCGAAGGCGCTGGATTTCACGTCATGATTCGTGCCGTGCCACGCTGCGAGGATCCCGCCAAGAAGATCGCGCGGATCTATCACGGAGTTTCCGCCGACGGCCTCATCTTCGACATGGACGAATCGGTGGCCATCGCGCCGGGGCCGGCGTCCGATGATCTTGATGGTTGCGAGGATCCCACGGTGGCACTCTGCGATGGCGCCCTCTACGTCTACTACACCGGCTGGAACCAAACGCAGCGACGCGGGTGCCTGCTGCTAGCCTCGGGGCCGGATGCCTTGAATCTTCATAAGCGCGGAGTCGCGCTCCAATCCGTTCCCGGTTGCGAAAATCCCAAGGAAGCCGAAATCGCTCTGGCCGACGACGATAGGTGGCGTCTTTTCTTTGAGTATGCACAAGGAGGCGCTTCACGCATTGGCATTGCCGATTCGAATCGCGTTGACGGACCGTGGGCCATCCGCCATCCGCCGTTTGAGCGGCGCCCCTCGTCTTGGGACTCGTGGCATCTCAGCACCGGGCCGGCCGTCACCCTTGATGGCACCCCCGTGATGTTTTATAACGGCGCGACCCGCGACGCCAAATGGCGTGTTGGTTGGATTCGTTTTGACCCCAATTACCGCGTCGTCATAGAACGTTGTGACGATCCGCTGATCATGCCGCCCACACCAAAAACCGACGAAACCGATATAGCCTTTGCCGCATCCGCGATAACCGAGGATGAGCTCATTCGCGTGTACTATTCCGTGGCCGATCAACACATGCGACGGGCGACGCTGCGCCAGGTTCATTGACGGCGAACGGCATCCAAAATCGACGAGTGGGAACCCCTCCGGATTCCCACTGCGCTAACCTGCGGGACGTATCTCTAACTTCTTCCTTTCGGCGGTCTTCCGCCACCGCCACCGGGGCGACCACCGGACATTCCGCCGTGCGGAGCGCCACCCCCCGGGCGACCAGCGGCGTGGACGCTACCGTGCATACCACCACTGCCACCGACAGGCCCGCCGTTCATGCCGACGTGCCGGTAAGTGCTACCCTGTTGTAGATGCACGCTGTGCACCGCCCCCGACGATACTTGACTGTGATGTACTGCGGTTACCGGCGCATTGTGATGAGATGGCGCACTAACGGTGCCGTGCCTCGCCACCGACACATTGTGATTGGCCGACGCACCGACGGTGCCGTGCATCGCATGCTGCGTGGTTCTCGAAGTTCGCAGCGGCCTCTGCACCGCGACGACTCGCGGCCGTCCGTGATTCACCGACGCCAGCTGGCCGCGGTCTCGCGCCGCCACGCGATCGTGCGTACGCTGGGCCGCGGTTTGTGCGACGGCATGCCGGCGTACAGCGAGTTGGGCCCGTGTCGGGCTTGCGTGGATGCCGCGACGACCACCGTTAAAGCTCACACGCGAACGACTAACGGCGTGTCCGTGAATGACGCCCCTGTTAACGAACGTATTGTGGATGACCGTTCGGTTGACGTTGACGACGGGCGTATTGTAGTTGAAAACACCGCCCGACCAGAAGCCGCCGACGAAGCCGGTTCCAAAGTAGCCGAAGCCATAGTTAATTCCACCGTAGAATCCAACTGACGGACCCCAGTAGCCGGCATTCCAAGCGTAGGCGCCGTTGACGTAGTCCCAGTACCCGGGCGTCCAGTAGTAGCCGACCACCGGCGGCGCTATCCAGTAACCCGGAACCCAATAGTAGCCGGAACCTCCGCACCCCCAGTAGCCCGGGATCCATTGCCAGTTGGGATACGGCGCGGGCGGCATAGAGTAAACAGGCAGCGCCGGCGGCGGATACCCAGCCACGACACCGACGGCCCATCCTGGCCCCCCGAAGCCCACGCCAACACCGACACTCACCTGCGCCGGCGCGACGGCCGGCACGGCGAAGACAGCTAGGGATGCAATGATTGCGACCAGTGATCTCTTGATGTGCATTGTTGCTCCTTCCGAAGATGGACACGCCAAGAGCATTACCAGCCGCAAAAGTCGCCAATCGGCAACTAATCCGATTCTTATAAACTCGTCGAGATCACGCATGCCGGGTGGCACGCTCGCCTGGCTACCGAGGCGCCTGGCCGCGCCGGAATTGAGCCGCGCCTGGCGAAAAAAATCAGTCGCTGCGGCGTCCAGGGGACGTAGGAGAGGGCCGTCTATGGAACCTTGCACCGATTATCGCCGATTTGTCGGGCCGAGTGGAGAGGCTCGTACAACAGTGGAACTGCCTTCAGTCTCACGACTGCGGGTTCACTGCGTGTGATCCATAATTTTGGCGCAACCTGTTACTTCTGGAGGGAACCTTCTACAGCACTACGGTTTCCGGCGGCAACGTCTGCACCGGCTCCGGTTGCGGAACCGTCTTCGAGCTTACACCATGACGCGTCGCCTAGGTAATCAGCGCGGAACTCCATGGGAGTCATAGAGTTCGCTCGCTAGCGCATCGCGCCCGCTCGGCCGTGGCGATGGCCGTGACGACGTTGTGCGCCTGTTCTCTCCAACCGCAGTTCTCCCCGACGAGCGTCACGCCCCAGCAGTTGCTAACCCACTATCGCGACGCGGCCGGCAGATGCCTTACGCCGGGAGTCTTTTACCTTAAGTATCGGACAACCACGACCCACGGAGACGTGATCGTTAGCGACGACTACGAATCCCGCGGCACCGGAAGGTTGTTTGATTTTCGAGTCGTCACCACCACACACGGATTGCGCAGCGAGCATGGGCGACTCTCGGGCCGCTCGTGGATGCAGACGGCAAACGGTCTCGTGCTGCCGGACCTCTCTCGCCAAACGCCGTTCGATCGGGTATTGAGCGCGGCGGCCCACAAGCCGGATCCACGCGTTAGGATGCTAGGAATCACAAAGGCGGCTAGGCGCCAATACGTCCTCGAGATAGCTCCAAATGCGAGACTGCTTCAGCGAAGATACTTCGACGCCGGCACCTTTTTGCTGCGGGAGATCCAAACGCGCGACTACGACCAAGCCGTTGGAGTCGATCGGTTTTCGGGATTCATCCGCGTTTGCGGCAAGCCGGTGCCCACCCGAGTCGATCATTCGGATAGCCTCTCGGCGCAGACGTACCGGACGACCTTACTTCGGCACGATCGCCTCGCCGATCCGCATCTCCTCGCGATCCCTCAATCGAGAACCCCGTTCGTTCCGCAATATCGCCTGCCCGCGACGCTCAACTCGATATTCGGACCCTCCGGCATTTTCATTCGCGTTGACATCCAAGGCATTCCCTACTGGTTCGAGCTCGACTCAGGCGCATCGAGCGTAACGCTCGACCGCGACTTGGTGCGGCGGCTCGGCGGGCACGAGTTTGGAAAGTATCCCGGCAGCAAAGGGGGCACCGTCGAGTTTGCGAACGCCGTCGTGCCGCGCCTCGACATCGGTCCGGTCTACGCAACGAACCTCGCGGTAAGCGTCATCAATCACGACTACGTCAAGCAAGGCGTGCACGTGGTCGGTCTGCTCGGCTGCGACTTCATCGCGAGTAGGCCGCTCGCCATCGACTTTCGCAGCCAAACCGTCGTCCTCGCGAGCGTACCGTCGGCGACTGACCCGCGCTGGATGAGCGTGCAGACACCGTTAGAGTCCTGCAGACCCGCGATTCGCGCGCGCCTCGAAAACGAGCCGGCGACTCTTCTACTCGATTTGGGCGCGCCCGATACGATCATCAACGAGGATCTTTACGACCGCATCGCGGCGTCGGTCCACGAGATCGACACGACGCGCGTGACCTTTGTCGGAGGCCAAATTCTCGACGCGACGCAGTATGTCGTGCCGGACGCGTCCGCTGGGGGCTTGTCGCTTGGTCCTCTCCTGGCAGGCGTCATTGCCAAGGGCCGCGGGCAAGATCTCGATAACGATGGCTTTGTCGGGCTTAACGTGCTCGACAACTATCGCATCGTCTTTGATTATCGGCACGAGCGCACGTACTTTCGAAAGTACGGTGCGTTACAGTAACGATCTGCGACCCGGCCTTCCGGAGCGTCATGAAGCGCTGCGGAGTCAAGTCTATTTAGGCCGTCACGCGGAGGCGGCGACTAGTTCTTGGCGACGCTGACCGTGGCACCAAAGAGTTCCGCAACGCCGGCCGGAGCGCGGATGCTCTGTGCGGCTGCCCCGCCGGCAGGATAGGGCCAAAAACCTATTCTCTTGACCATCCGCTTCGCGATTCCATATGGAACGACGATCGTGTTGCCGGCAATCCAAAACTGCGCAAGGAGGTTGCTGTGGTCGCCTTTGAACCGCGACGTTCCGACTACCGTTCCGTTCGAGCCGGTTACCTTTATGCGGTAGAGCACGTTGGTTGTTGCGTCTGCAAGCGCAACATACTTGCCGTCCCACTGAACCGCTCCGGGATACGGGCCAAGATTCTGCTTCAAAGTGATGCCGATAAGCGACGCGCTTCCATGCGGCAATTCGGCGAACTCCGTCTGCGTCGTGCCGGCGTTGGTACCATCAACGTAAAGGTTGCCCTTCGCATCGAAGCTGCAGAAAAAGTATTCGTTGAAGCTGGAAGCCTGGTAGCTCTTCCCCATGCCCCTGCCTTTTCGGAAAATCGTGACGCTTCCGGGTCCGAGCTGAGGGTTGCTCGCGTAGTTCGCGACGGCCAGATCTCCGGTGGTGGCGTCGACCGAACAGCCTTGCGGGTAATAGCCGTAGACGTGGAGCACTTCGATCGGTTTTCTGCCGCCGTGCGCGTATTTTAGCACCGCGACGGCGGGTGTATCGACGACGTAAATGTTACCGGCCCGATCGGAACACAGTCCTCCCGGTCCCTTAAAACCGACAAGCGTCCCGACGAGTTTGCCCACCGGATACGAGTACACGTAGACTTTGCCGTTCGTGTCCGACACGTAGAGAAGATCCCCGTTTCGTGTCCCGGACGACATCCAAGATCGCGCGGGTGCGGAAAGTGCAATCGCACCGGCAACTCTTGGGAGCGACGCCGGCGTTGCGCCGGACAGTTGCGAACCGGCGCAGCCGGCAAGCATCGAAGCGGCGACAGCGGCGCCTACCGCGGGGCGAACGAAACGTAGCGTGTCCATATCTTAGATAGCCTGAATCTTCGCCATCATGCCGTGATCTTCGTGGTCGAGGATGTGGCAATGGAAGACGAAGGTTCCTTTGATCACCGGGTCGCGGAAATCCATGAGCAGGACGAGCGTGCCGGGGGCGCCGTTCGCGTGCCGGTGCGGAATCAACTCACTATCGGCCCAGAACGGATGCGCAACCTTGACGCCGTCGATCTCCTTGACGAGAAAGTGTAGCTGATGGATATGAAAGTCGTGGGTCTCCGCAGTGATGTTCTCGATGCGCCACTGCTCGACGGTCCCGGTATGCACCACGAACATCGGCGGATCTTGCATTCGAAAAATCTTGCGGTTGATGCGGAAATGTGTTTCCCCTTCGCTGAATACCACAACGCGCTTGGCCGAAACCGGCGGAAGCGACGTCGTGTAGACGTTTGCGGGCAGTGGTTCGCCTACGGTGATGGGCCCCGACGTTGACGACCGCTCGCCCTGCTGACGACTCGGATACTTGAAGTTGGCCAGAACGAGCTCGGGATCGCGATCGCCACCGGAGCCCGTATCATAGCAGAGGGTCCGAAACTTTGCGGAGCGGCTTCGCGGGCCCGTTACGACGAACTCCACGCGGGCCGCCGGAGGAACGATTGCGTAGGGCTCGACGAGCGTCGGTGGCGTGCCGGGGTAGGTATCGAGTGCGAAGCCGTCGATCGCAACTACCGTCAGCTTCTCCCCATCGACGGCGAGTTTGAGCGTCTTATGACCGGTCGCGTTGATCACGCGGAAGAACTGCTTCTCGCCGGGTGCAATCGTAATGTCCGGTTGGACGATGTAGTTAAGGGACGTGGTTAGTCCCGTCTCGGGCCCGCACGGCTCGTTGTTGATCGTACGCGGACTCGCGGTCGCCATGCCCGCCATGCCATCCTCCATTCCCACGCTGCCATCGAACTTTTGTGCCGCCTCGCCGTTACCGGTATCCCGGACGATGATCACGTGTTGGGTCATCTTTGCCAATCGAGGAAGATGCCGCTCAAGGCCGTTCACGATGATCGCACCGGACATTCCGCCCTCACCGACTTGATAGTTCGTTTCTCCGTGCACGTGCGGATGATACCAGTAGAGGCCGGGCTCCTGGTTCTTCGCGACGTGCACTACGTAGTGCAGGCGCTGGCCTGGACGCGCGAGCATGCCAAGCACGTCGTCGCCCGGGGCGTTGGGCGACGTACCGAGGCCGTGAAAATGCAGATTGATATCGTTCTTATCTCCCGTGGCCGGAGTCAGCTCGTCGGCCTCCGTGATGTCGATCGTGTCGCCCGGATTCACTCGGATAGTCGGTGCGGTTTCGTTAAGGCCGTTGACGGTGAACTGCGGAAAGCCCGTGTGTCCACTCAGGTTGACGATGAACGAGACCTTCGCTACGCCATGCACTGATTTCACGATGGGCGGCTCGGGAAGCTCTTGCGTGTTCGGGTGCACGTACGAAAGTGATGTGCCGCCCGGCGGTAGGCCTGGTAGAATTTGACTCGTTGGAGTGCTCGGCGTAGCGCGGCATCCGGCCAGACCGGCGAACGCGATTACGATGACCAATGCGAATCGCAGCACGAGAATCTCCTTCAAAAACGACTCACCGCGGCGCCGTAACTATGCACGCGAGCGATCGTTTTGATAGGCGCGCCGCCCGCCGGATACCTCCAAAACCCCGCGTTGCGGTTGAAATCGGGTCCAACGAGCGTGCCGCCCGCGATCCAGAACTGGCGGACGCTGATCGTCCCGTCTAGCGTAGTCGTCCCTACCTCGATTGCGTTTCTTCCGCTGATCGAAAACCGATACGCGACCGCGGGAGCGACGCCGGAGTCGCCGATAGCGAGATCGTTGCCATCCCACTGGACTTGACCCGGCGTGTCGATCGCCTGGCTTACGGCGATACTCTCGAAGGTTTTGCTGCGGCGACGCAACTCCACGAGCGCAAAACGCCCGGCTTTGGATTTCGTTAGCCCGTCGATAAAGAGGTTGCCGTTCGAATCGTAGCCGCAGAAGTATGGGATGCGGATTGCCGAATCGGTATAGCGTTTTGGATTGCTCCATCTTCCATGCGAACCTTGGTGGTAGATCGAGACGATCGTGCCGCTGACGCCGCCGGCCACAGCGAGATAATGGCCGGCTGAATCGACCGAACACCCAAGAGGCACCCCGAAAGTGTCGAGCGATGCGATTGGCTTCGTACCCCCGTGCGGGTATTCGATGACATCGCGGCCTTCGATGTCGGCGATCCAGACATTGCCTGCTTTATCGGCGCACTCGCTGCGAGGCTTTCCGAAGCCGGTCAGCGTGCCGGCCAGGCGACCTTCCCGAAACGAATAAACCTTCACGTCATTCGCGACGACGTCGGAGAGGTAGAGCAGATCGTCGCTCGCTGCCTCTGGCGCCATCCAGGATACGCTCGTGCCGAGCTCGGCACTGGGGACGACGTTCGGCAATGCGCCGCTCTGCGCCGGCGATCCGTGGCAGGCCGCAAGCATCGCCAAGGCAGCGCAGGCTCCAAACCAGCGGCAGCCGACGTCGAAGGCGTTCATTACAGTCTTACCCGCTTCGCATATTATAAAGAATTATCTGTCGTTGGTGACCTGGTAGGATTCGAATCTTCTAAATTGAATTCGGGGCGACTCCTCGGACCTCATTCTTCTCCGGTGGCCTAGAATCTAGCAGGGCTTCGAGTTGTAGAGGTGACCCGACTTTCGCGTCGCCGAGAGCGCGCGGACCGTCGTGCGGTGCCGCGCCACAAATCTGTTGTCGCGCTCGCACTGCTAATCATGCCGAGAAGCCGCGCCTCCGTGATTTCCAGCGCGATCAATTTTGCGACCCTGAAGACATCTGCGACGATGATCGCATTATGCTCGGGGTCTCGTTTGTGCTGCTGGTTATAGCATATCGACTTTGAAACGAAATAGCTTACATTGTCGTTATCGGAATGTAACGGGCGCCTTCGAGGTTAAGAAGCGCCTCCGTTAAGCTTTGTGAGACTTTGAATTTCTAAAGTGGAACATACTAGTACAAACGTACTATACGTAACGCAACAGGCACCGTCATTCAGACGATCACGCACAAAATCTAATTGCAATGGCACTTTCGTGAAAGAAAAAGGAGCATTTGAATGAGGGTACTTAGGGCAGCCACGTACGCGTCCAGCGCGTTGGCAGCCACTGCTTTACTTGCTGCCTGCAGCAGCGTCGGCAACACACAATCATCGGGTTACGCGCCCTCTTCCGGAGCTAGCGCTCCAATGAATGCCAATCTACCCTTCAACGAGAGCTATCTGGGCTTCACCGGCCCCGCAGCCCCGAACGTCCATCCCGATCATCACAAGTCATGGGTCTCGCCGGACGTGAAGAAGGCGCCTCAGCTGCTCTTCATCTCCGACATCGATACCAACGATGTGTATATTTTTACGATGCCGGCCATGAAGCTTCACGGAACACTCACCGGCTTCGACGGACCGCAGGGCGTGTGCGGCGACCGACGCGGCAATATCTGGGTGACCAATACCAAGAGCGCCGAAATCCAGGAGTACTCGCGCAACGGTAAGTTGCTGAAAACCATCGACGACTCCGGCTACTATCCCGTCGGTTGCGCCGTGAACAAGAAGAACGGCGATCTTGCAGTGACGAACATCAGGACCACGGGCGGCGAGTCGGGCAACGTGACGGTCTATTCGAGTGGCTCCGATCCCCAAACGCTCGCGAACCCGGATCAGACCGAGTATTACTTTCCAGCGTACGACACGAAAGGCAATCTCTACGTCAACGGCCGGGGCGGCAGCTCCAACGATATCATGATTTCAGAGTGCCGGTCGGGCAGCAGCTCGTGCTCTACTCTGACCGTATCGGGTGTGACGCTCAATGTCCCCGGTGGATTGAACTGGAATAAGGCCGCCGGCCATTTGGTCGTGGACGATCCGAAGTGCAACAACGTGTGGGGCTCGTGCCTCTACTCGATGTCCATCTCCGGCTCGACGGCGACGGTCGCCGGAACCACGTCGCTCCACGACGCCAACGGAGGCGGGTGCGACGTCGATCAGGGCGTTTTCGCGCCGAACGATAAATACTTCGCCGGCGGATGTATCGCCCAGGGTTCAAATCCGGCCGCTGTTGCACGCTGGAAGTTCTCAGCCGGCGGCAACCCAACGCACTCGAGTGCATCCGTGGAATATCCGGTCGGCGCAGCAATCAGCAACAAGTAGTCTCCCGCTCGGCATCCATAAGGCCTGCGATCGTCGCGACCGGAAAGGCCAGATGCTCGCCGTCGCGCGTTCGAATTTCGTTCGCCGAGCAATTACTTAATCTATTCGTTTTGGATCTGCGAGCCCGCTAGCGGTTCTCTGGGGATTGTCCGCTCCTGTCGTTGGAGCGCGCACGATCTTCCTTAGGAGGCTTGCGAACAGCATCGGGCGTGGAAGCTCATCACCGGCCGGCTTCCCGCGGAAAACTCCGCGCCAGCGGTGTCTATCCATCTGAATCCCGCAAACGATCGCCAATGCTGCAGCTATCGACACGAGAAGCACGTAAATTATGTTCTTTGCCTTCCTTAATATTTCGGCAGGGTGATCCAGCCTTTGTCGGCCCGGATTTGCCAGCCTTGAGCATTCCCAGTGTGGCTGCGATACGTGCCATCGCCCCCAGCGCAGCCACCGCCGGCGCCGATTGCTTGTGCGCAAAAGTCGACGACTACGTATTTCCCGTTGTACCTAATGTGTTCGGACGTACAGACCGTCTCCCACTTTGGATAGCTCGACTGGCCCCAGTCCGATGCAAGAACCACCGACCAGCCGACAATGTCGTCGTGTGCGGTCTGTGCTTTGTATACGATGCAATCGTTCAAGCCAAAGATCATTTGGTCGTGACCCTGCATTGGGACGCGAAGGACGCCGTCTTGGAATCGAGCTTGGTCGTCCTTCGAGAGGGCAAATGCGACGTGCGGAGCACACCCGGCAGCGATTGACGCAACGGCGAACAAAATGACGGCACGACAAAAAGGCCTGCTCGACAGCGTTAGCGGTGCCCGACATCTTTGCCACCGTTCGAGCCATGACCCCTCTGAGGGCGGCGGAATGGAGATACCAAGGGCCGGCATCAGCGAGTACTCGGTGCCTTCGATATCGGTGAAGGCAAATCTACACGCCGGCCTGATCCGCAGTCACCAGGCCTCCTCGCTCATCCCGAGAAATCCCCGGCTTACCACATTGCTACCGAACGGGGTGCACGAGGTAATGATGAAACGCTTGGCGTTTACGTGTTGCGGACTTTTCGCCGCCCTGGTGTTGCTAGCAGCTTGCGGCGCCCCGACTGGGAGCGCTCTGACGCCGCTCTCCGCTCAACGCACGACTCCTAGGCATGACAAATCGTGGATGAGCCCGCTGGCAAGCCGGAAATCAAAGCTGCTCTACATTTCGGCGTTTAACGGAAATGACGTCACCGTGTACGACTACGCCAGCGGAAAACAGGTGGGAATGCTAACCGGCTTATCGTCACCGGCGGGCCAATGTGTCGATACGAAAGGCGATGTCTATATCGCGAATTCCGGCGGAGCCGTCGACGAGTACGCTCACGGGGGCAAGAAACCCATCAAAACATTTGCGACGAGTGGAGACGCTTTCGGCTGTTCGGTTGACAAGGCGAACGATCTTGCGGTTACCGATTTTCTCGGGGCAAGCTACACCGCGGGAAGCGTCACGATCTTCCCGAAAGGTTCCAGCGAAGGCGTCGTTTACAGCAATCCGGCCGATTGTTACTACATTTGGAACGCCGGCTACGACGACAAGGGAAACCTCGTGATGATAGCCGAGAACGAAGCATCCGAAGCCGTCACCTTCTGCGCGGTGCTGAAAGGATCTAAATCTTTAACGACGCTGACCGCTAGCGGCTTCACGGTCTACTCTCCGGACTCCACTATGTGGGACGGCAAATACATCGCTCTTGGCGATCAGCAGATCGGAGGAGGCTTTCAGTCCGGTATTATCGAGGCCACTCTGTCGGGTTCGACGTTAACTTCTCACGGCCAAGTGGTTTTGAGCGACACCTGTCAGGGCGACTACACCCATGTGATTCAGCCGTTCATCGTCGGCCGCAAGAATACGCCGGTCAACGACAAGCAAGGCACGGTCGTCGCCGGCGCAAACGAGTTTTGCAGCGCAGACTTTCGTTTGTGGCCCTACCCGGCAGGTGGTACTCCCGTCAAGTCACTTACATTCCAATCGGGCGGCCAATCTGTCAGCATCGGCAATTAGGTATAGTTGCCACAGGCCGCCATGCGTCAGTGGCCATGCGGTCGGTGATTGAAAGCCAGGCGATTGTGTCAGCGTGATCGTTCATCTGGTCGACGGAACCTACGAGCTCTTCCGCCATTTCTATGGGCTGCGTCGCTTCACGAAGGGGAAGGAGCGACGATTCGGGGCGGTTGTCGGAGTGCTCAACACCGTGCTGCAAATGATCGGCGAGGGTGCCACGCACTTAGGCGTCGCCACCGATCACGTTATCGAGTCCTTCCGCAACGAGCTTTGGAGCGGCTACAAAACGGGAGATGGAATCGATCCTGCGCTTCTCGCGCAGTTCGAACCGCTCGAGGACGCGCTGCGAGCTATGGGGATTCCGGTTTGGGCAATGATCGAGCTGGAGGCCGACGATGCGCTGGCCTCGGCGGCCAAAATCGCCTCACAGGATTCTCGGGTACAGAAAATCTGCATCTGGACTCCGGATAAGGATCTCGCGCAATGCGTGCGCGAGGATCGCATCGTGCAAATCGACCGCAGGAGCAAGGTCATCCGCGACGCCGACGGCGTCCGTGCTAAGTTTGGGGTAAGTCCCGAGCTGATACCCGACTATCTTGCGCTCGTCGGCGATGCCGCCGATGGCTATCCCGGCATCGCGGGCATTGGGCCGAAGGGCGCGGCCGCTCTCCTCACACGTTATGGCGCGATCGAGCTATTCCCGTCGCAAGAACTCGGTGAGCGGCAGCGCCTCGCGCTGTTATTCAAGGTACTAGCAACCCTTCGAACCGATGCGAACCTCTTTGCGGACGTCAACGAGTTGGAGTGGCGCGGGCCTACTGCCGGATTTCCCGCCGTGTGCGAGCGGCTCGACGCTCCCGATCTCCTTGCGCGCGCTACGAGAGCCGCGCGAGCCCGCGCAGGCTGACCCGCAAGTTCGAATCGCCCCATTTAGTGAAACGTCGCAACTGCCTGCGCGGGGTCTCGGAGCGGTAAGGGCAACCTTTTTCACTTCTGCGGGGTGTAAAGGTTTGCATCGGGGACGAGTCTGTGAGACACTTCTTCCCGTCCTCAAGCGCGATTTTTCGAGTGGTCGATAAGTAGCGCCCACCGAAAGATAGGCTTCGACATTTCCATTTTTTCAGAACTCCCCCTGGATGCTGCGATATTTCGCGGCATCGAAGACCTCCACTATACAGAGGCCACCCCCATCCAGCGCACGGCTATTCCCGTTGCTCTGGCCGGCCGCGACGTCTTTGCGAGCGCTCCAACCGGCAGCGGCAAAACCGCGGCTTTCGGCATTCCGCTACTCCAAAAACTGCTCGAGCGGCGCGCCGACCGCAGCGCCGCGCTGGTCTTAACGCCGACACGCGAGCTGGCGCAGCAAATTTCGCAGCATCTTGGGCAACTGGCAAAACACACTAACCTGCGCATCACGCCGATTTACGGAGGCGTGGCCATGAAACCGCAGATCAACGCCATGCGCCGCGGCACCGACGTTGTCGTCGCAACGCCTGGACGGCTCATCGATTTGATGCAGCAGGGCGAAGCTCGTCTCGACAACATTGAGATTTGCGTGCTCGACGAAGCGGACCGTATGCTCGATATGGGGTTCTTGCCGGCCGTAAAGCAAATCGTCGCCAAACTCCCAGCCCACCGCCAAACTCTCTGTTTCTCGGCAACGCTCGGCAGTGTGGTGGTTCAGCTTGCACGCGAGTTTCTCCGCGATCCCGTGCGCATCAATTTAGCACCTCCGACGCCGATAGAAACCGTAACCCAGTGGGTGTACGAAGTGGAACCGCACAAGAAAACGGACCTCCTCGTGGATCTGCTCAAAGATGGACGGGTCTTCAATGCAATTGTTTTTACGCGGACCAAGTCGCGGGCCGAGCGCGTCGCCGGCGCTTTGATGCGACATCGCGTCGATGTCGCACGCATTCACGGTGATCGTTCGCAGGCGCAACGCTCGCACGCCCTCGAGTCCTTTAAAAAAGGACGCTACCGGGTCTTAGTCGCCACCGACGTTGCCGCGCGAGGCATCGACATCGCCGATCTCGGACACGTCATAAACTACGACGTTCCCGCCGAGCCCAACGATTATATACATCGCATCGGACGTACGGGGCGCGCTCAAAAAACCGGCGACGCGATTACGTTCGTTTCCCGCGACGAGGCGAGCTCGTTTGCACGTATCGAAGGCGCAATCGGTACGCCGCTAAAGCGCAGCGAGCACGGCTTCATGGAGCCGGCATCTGCTCGAACGGTCACGGTCGAGCCGCAGCTACGCCGCCGGTCGTTTCAGCGGCGCCGTCGCCGCTAAACCGTGAAGGATGCTGAGGTCAGTTTCTAATCGCCAAAGCCTCACGGAGCCGTGGCCACTCGGGATAGCCCGCGCGACGAAGGCCCTTCGCGGCGTTACTCGGGACGCTTTTCGTCGACGCATCGGAGTGAGTGACCCGATATTTTAGCGGCCGGGCTTCACGATGGTATTCCTCTGCATCGTCACCGCCCCCACTCGGGCAAGCGCTCTGCCGACCATGACGGTGCCGGTCGCCATACTTATCGATTGGTGGGCGAGAAGATTGCCATAGAACGAACAGCCCGTTCCGAACGTCGCTGAGCTGCCAACCGCCCAAAACACGTTGCGCGCGCTCGCGCCGTTGGTCAGGATGACCTGGCGACCCGTTGTCATCGTAAACTTTGAGGCGATCTGGAACAGGAATACCGCGCCCGGGTGCCCGCGGGCATCGAGCGTCAGATCTCCCGACGATATAGAAAGCGAAGAAGTCGACTTGTACAGACCCGGGTAAAGCGTCTGGCCGCCGATGTTGCCGGCGACCTTAATCGGGTTGAGGGAGCGGCCCATGGCGTTGTTATATGCCGTTGTCAAATCCAGCTTGGCTTGCCGCGCGACGCTATCGTCGACGTACACGTGTCCGTGAATCACTCCGGGCGGGAAACCGGTCATTGCACTTCCCGGAGAGATCCCCACAGCACCGACGATCTTGGAGGGTCCGGTGTTCGTCACGGTAGAGCCCGCGAGGACTGCGAAGCGAGCCGCACTCCGCAGATCTACCGATGCCGTTGCCGGCACGATTGTAGAAGCTAAACCGAGGCCGGGCGCCGATGGGGTCGAGTTGCCTGCACTGCACGCGGTCACCAAGGCAGTCAGGAGCCCGGCCAAAAGTGCGGGCTTCAGTTGTCGTTTTTCCATAAACCCAAACTCCGCCGGATGCGGCGGTTCTAGAAGCGCAACGTAAAGCTATCGTTGCTCAGGTTGCAGTCTTCCCGGCCCGGAGGTGACGGTTGGCGCACGTCCAGTCGGAAGCTGAGGATGCCCGTGCCCTTACCGGCATCGGCCGATCGTAATACAGCATACGAGAATGTGTACGACTGGCCCGGCTTGAGCGGCGGCACGCCGCGCGAGTCCAGCTTGTCTCCATTCTCGTAAATATTGACGAACTGTAAGACGTTGGAAGCTTGGCCCTCGCTTCCAATGTTTACCACCGTGCCGGCGATATTGTACCTATTGACGCCGCCGGGGCCGCCTTGCGTAACGCTCTTGACGGACACGGACGCGATCGCTGGGTCGGCTGCGACGCACGCTGCTGATGCTGCACCCGCCAACATCTGCGCTAACGCGAGCAGAGCGAGAGCTGTCGTGCGAAACATATGGTTGTACTCCTAGAGCTACCTACACGCGGCGCCCACAGATTCAGTACGATAGTGACGAACAATCCGCGATTCAGCGAATAGTTACAACCTTTAGTATAGAGCAGCTAGATCGAAGGCGGGATAGTGAAAAACACGGTTCCGGTGGCAGGGAGCCCTCGCGGGCTGCAGCCAGGCCATTTTCATCAATGTCCCGTCGGCCAAAGCAAGGTAGCACCGGAGGACACTGAACGGGGCAACTCCGATTGGCATAACGCACATGATGACCCACCGATTTTCAGTGCGCGTGGCCGGCGTGGTTCGCGGCTGCCACCGGGATGCTGGCAACGCGAACGGCATCGCGGAGCAGCGTGGCGACATCGGCGAGGCCACGTGCTCCGCTTTCCGTCCAGCGCGCGCGGACGTCGGCGCCTCGGTCGAGCATCAGCTCCGTCTCTCCGCCATCCGTGCGCGATCGAAACAGGCCAAGCGCCGCCCGAACATCGTCCGAAACCTCGACGATCAAAGGGACCTTGGTTGTTGATCGGTCGATCGCGACAGCAACGAGGTGCAAACCCGCCGCAGCGAGTCGCGGTTCCAATCTCGCCAATTGCTCGAGTCGCGCACGCGGTGCGTGCGCCGCGAACAAGACGAGCAGGACCGGTCCGTTCTTGAGCGTCTGACTCAAGGTATTCTGGACGCCGTTTCGTTCGAAGGCGAAATCCGGAAGCGGCGGCGCGGCCGTCGTGCTGATTTGCGGGCCCACTTCGTCCGTAAGGACGCCGGCCGCGCGTGCCAGCAGAAAGTTGATCAGATCCCACCGCTGGTCGGGATTCAGCTTGTCGGCGAAGCCTGGCATAACACCATTGTCACGCCCATAGCTCACCCACCAGAAAATTTCTCCGACCTTGTGCGCGAATAGGTGCGGCTCGGTCAAATTGGCCGGACGAATAGGAAGTTTGCCGGCGAGTGGGCCGTCGCCGCGACCGGTGGCTCCGTGGCAGGCGGCGCAATTCTCGGCGTAAAGCGGTGCACCGAGCGCTATGGATGGTGCCGAGTAAGGCTGCGTAGAGGCGTAGAAGCTCGTAGGGTACGCGCGCACGATCCCCGGCCGGAGCGCAACCAAGCCAACACTACCGAAAAGGATGAGGCACGCGATGGAAGCGGCCATTTTGCGATAGCGTCTTCTTTCGGCAGTGAGGGCCGCTGCCGCGAGACAAAGGGCGAACGCGACAGCGGCGATGGCGAGCACGGTCTGCGCGACTGCTGGGATCTCGCTCAGATCGAGCCGGAACGGGAGTGGCCAGCGTGGCTCGGTATGCAGCCCTGGGGGCAATATACCGATGATGCCAACGACGGCGAGTACAAAGACACCGAGGCTTGCTTCGATCGACGCGTTGCAGCCGACGTGGCCGACTGAGCACAATCTGAGGGCGGCGACACTCGCGACGTCGGCAAGGCGCGGTAGGAATCGGCGTTGGTTGACACTCGCGACCGCAATCATCGCCGCGAAGAGTGCTATTTTGACCAGCAAAAGTTGACCGTATAACGTCCCGAGCAACGCCGGAACGCTGCCGGACAAGAACCACGTATTCACGACACCCGTCACAAGCAACGTTCCCACGCATGAGAGGCCGAGCGTCGAGAAGCGCAGCGTCACCGCTCGCGCGACGGCCACCGCCTCCGGGCTGCCGTCGCGCCGTGCTTGAGCGAGCAATATCACGAGCGGCAACAGCGCGCCGAGCCACGCGCCTGCAGCCAGTAAATGCAAGATGTCGTCGGGCAGATGGATGGCGTCGAACGGCACATCTTCGGTCGCCGCTCCGTGGCCGGCCCATGCCAGAGCGGCGATGAACGCTGCGGCAGCCAGCAATCCGATCCATCCAGCCACGTGCTTGCGAGTCCGTCCCTGCACCGCAAGACAGACGGCTAACACGATGACGAGCGCAGCGCGCAGATTCCAATCTTCACCGAAGCGCGTTTGCGTCAAGACGATGCCGACGACACCACCTCGTAAGACCGCAGTGAGCGGCATCCCGCTCATATTTGATGCGACGATAACAAGCCAAGCAGCGCCGCTTGCGAGTGCGACGAGCAGGCTCGCCCAGGCGAGCGCGAAGAGCCGTCGATCCAGCCGCACTTGAAACGCTTGCGCGGCCTTTGCCCGGTGAAACGCCGGCCATGCGATCAAACACCAGAATACGAACGTACCTTCGAGCGAGACGGTCGCGGCATAATGGAAGAAGCGCGTCGCGGTCAAGAGCGGATCGATTTTTCAGCCCTTCCCTACATGGAAGGTGAAGTCGCCCTCGGTCGTATGCGTATCGACCGATAGAACATGCCATTTCACGGTATAGGTCCCGGCTGTCAAGTGCTTCAGCTTGACATCGAGTTCGGATTGGTTGCTCGGATCGATCGCCGCAGGTCCGTCATTCATCGACGCCCCCGACTGATCGGTGACTGTTACCGAGCTAAAGGCCGGCTCGACTTGTTGTGTGAACCACAAATTGATGACGGCAGGAGAAGTCGGCACGGTGCTGCCCACCGCCGGATCGGAATGGTCGAGAAATGCGTGCGCCCCAACCGACGCGGGCGCGATAAGCAGTCCGGCGAGCGCGAACGCCGCCACGATTGCACGCGTAGCCATCATTCCCAAAGATTCCTGTTGATGAGGGGTCTGCCAAACCAACTCTTATAGAACGAGTCGAGAAACTCGTGAAACTGAATGATGAAGCCGGTGCCCTGCACTTGCCCCGTAGCCCTGCTGGCCGGGATAACTGCCTCTGCGCCCAGCTGCCAAGTGTTGGCATCGTAGAGCACCCCGGGCGCGATCGTTCCCGTTGGTGAACCGACGTCCGGGCTGGTCATCGCGACCTCGACGATCGGCGTCATACGCATCAGGAACTGCGGCGCGTGCAACGCCTTAACGTTCTGCCGCAGATAAGGCAACGAATATTGCAGCGACGCCGCGTACGTCCATGCACTCGGAGTCATGCTCGGCGTATCGGAAAACACGCGGCTCACTTCGCCCGTGATCGCTAGGGGGCGCAGATAACCGGCGGTCAAGTCGCCCAGACCCTTGCCGAAATAGAACGTCGGCGCCGTGCTGCCGACGCTCGCGATTGCACCCCCGTTCCGCAGCTGCGCCGAACCGGTTCCCGGTATCAGGCGGATCAGACCCACCGACCAGGTCAGCTCTTCGTGCTCGTGGCGCTGGATGCACGGATGCTGATCCTTGAGCGTCACCGTGACGTTGTCCCATCCGTTTAAGTTCTGGGTCGGACTGCGCTGCGTGAGATAATCACCATTGACGGCGAAGCCCAGATCTTCGGTGATCGTCTTGTCCCATTCGTACCCGTAGACGTTGCTTTGCGCGGACGGCGTCGGGGTTAGCGCGATCGTCGGCAGCGACACCTCGTCGCTCACTCCAGGATCGTCCATGGTTAGCGTGGTGGGAAAGACGCGGTCTCCGCAAACGACGTGCGCCTGAGCGACCGAATGCATCGTAAAGATGAATGCGGCGCCAGGTAGGATCGCACGAAAAGCCGTGCGTTTCATCCGAAAAAGTTACCTCCCAAAACGGTTGCAGCTATGAAAAGCCGCACACCGGCGCAGCAGCCGTGTGCGGTTTGGCCTTAACCGGTAATTGGGGGCGGCCGCTTGAAGCGGCAGATGCCGGCGCAAACCGCAAGCCGCAGAGGCGGCTGCACAAAGTTTGCGGGCAATCGTCTAATGGCGTTGCACGCGTTTCGCGCGCGACGCAAATACGTCGTCACGACCGGTGCAACGTAGCGCTCAGCGAACGAAATGAAGAAAACCACGAACGCCGCGATCGCGAGCGCCGTCAAGGCCTCGATGCCGCAGCCGATAACATCCGGCGCATTGCCTTCAAAGAACTCGAGCGCAGCGAAACCAGCGATCTGCAGCATCGCGAGCGTGACGTAAAAGACGAGGGAGGACGGCGCCCCCCGCACTGCGCCATTGCCGGGCACGGTTAGCAGCCGCACCACCACGATGATGCAGCAAGGCAACACGGAGGCGATCGCGATGGCCAGCAACGGTGAGAAGTAGCCGTGGTGGCCGTCATCCATCGTCCGGCCTCTAAGAAGGTACGTCCCGGCATGACCGGCCAGCGTCCCGCAGGCGGCAACGCTGAGAAGGCTTGCTATCCTAGAAGCGCGTCGCAACTAAGCTGACATTCTCCAGGCAGATGACTGGGCGGTTTGACGGCAGGCGAACTCTTCCCCTTTTCCACTATGACCATTCAGCATGTGCGGCAGGCGGTACTTAGTGCTACCGACGTTGTGACGGGAACGTTCGCGAGCAGGCGGCGCGTTCCCTCGACACACAACATGCGAGGGAGCGCACCGCTACCCGTTTCTGTAGCCAATGCAGTAACCGCTTATGCCGTCGGCGCGACGGGCAATGTAGCACCGATTCAGACGATCAGCGGCTCCAAGACGAATCTGATCCTTCCAACCGGTATAGAAGTCGATGCCGCCGGCAATATCTACGTTGCGAATTCAAACGAACACGACGCACCTTCGGGCGTGTTCAGCGCGACCGTGTTCGCAAAGGGTGCGAACGGCAACGTAGCACCAATCGAGATGATTGCCGGCAGCAAGACGAAGCTGAAGGGCTCCTACGGCGTGGCTCGCGACGGCAGCGGCGGCATCCATGTCGCCAATTACGGAATTGAACAGCATCACGACGTACCGCGCGGGGGCCAAGGGAAATGCTCGGCCGATTGGCGTGCTCAAGGGAAGGAAAAGCAAGCTGCACCAACCCGTCGGCATCGCGATTCAGTGAGCTAGCTATTCCAAGTCGCTAAGGCGGAAGGGAACTGCGCGGCCGCTGAGATACGCAACCGTGTGGCGATGCCATGGTAAACTCGAATAGGCTTCGGCCAGATCGGCATCCATACGCATCGCCCCTTCCACAAAAGCGCGGGCGGCCGCTTCCGCGAAATGCCCGGCGAGAGCCGCATCTCCTAACAGGGCGTGCGTAGCGGCAAGGTGCCACGCGTACTCGGCGAAATGCTGAATTGGAAAGCCTTCCGCCAGAGTGGCGGCTTGTGCGGCATGCATCCGCGCAGCGTCGACGTCGCCAACGCCGGCACTGAAGCGCGCGAAAACCGCACGCGTCCCCATCGTGAGACCTCGCTGCTCGAGAAGGACTAAACCAGCGAGAGCCTCGTCGAGCAACGCCTGGGCTTTCTTATTCTGTCCCATGCGAGCGTAAAATTCGCCGGAGAGCGCCGCGGTACGTGCCACGTACAAGTCGTTTTTGAGCCGAGTGGCAAGGTCGCGCGCAGCAATAAGGTGCTTTTCGGCCTCAGACATGCGGCCGGACCGCATCGCGAATGCGGCCCGAGTGTAACGTATCCGCATG
>Ga0182024_10002108_pt1 | contig 49988 bp, 43 predicted proteins | sample P32metaG_FD_120480 | JGI IMG/M metagenome (GOLD analysis project Ga0182024, IMG submission 120480) | Permafrost microbial communities from Stordalen Mire, Sweden - P3-2 metaG (Illumina Assembly) | ecosystem: Environmental > Terrestrial > Soil > Wetlands > Permafrost | place: Sweden: Stordalen...
GTCTCCATGGTCCAACACCGTAACCCAACAGGAGAAGAGGAACCCGTATCCGAACCCGTTGTTACCGCAAGAAACTCCAAAGCAAAGCCGGCGTCATCACGCCTGACGCCCATTGACAAATCACCGTGACATTTGAGACGCCGTGGTCCGAAGATATGTCGGTCAGGAGACTTGCTGTAGCTAGTGCTGACAAACGAAGGATTTGGCACAGTTCAAATCTTGTCACCCCGATATGGCCGCGAAATAAGCCCTTCGGCAAAAACGCCGAAGGGCTTTCTTATTGTGGGATAAAAATTGCCTTATCGAAGCGGAATGTCGGTTTCTCGTTTCATGCTCCAAAACCGTCCGCAGATCAGTGTTATTCCGGCCAGAATCAGCAACGAAAATGTATTGGGTTCAGGCACGGTAGTAAAACTTATTTCGTCTTCGTTTCCCGACGCCGCTAAATAAATGAAGCTTCCACCGTCTTCAGTCAACAAGGTAGGACCTTGCGGTTGTCCGTCTACAACCGATATGCCATCGCCTGCGTAATTGCCGATGTTAATCTGATATTCTGTCAAAGGATTTAATGGGCCCGGCGTCCACTGTGTGGACGAAGGATCCATCACGGTGTTGTAGGCGTCATCTCCATTGGTGAGCTGGAGGTCCGTTGATAAAACGTTGCTCGTGCCGGCAATGTGATCCCAGGCAAAAGTCGGCGTCAGGGGCACATTGGTGGCATCGACGGCCGGGGATGTAATATTGGGCACGCCGATGGGGGCAACTGGATTGTAAGTCAGCGACACCGAGTCGAGAACCGTGTTACCGTCTCCCAAAAATTGAACGTTCCAGGTTCCGGTCTTGTACTGTGCTTGCAGATCGCTCAGGGTCGTATACTGGACGGGTGAACGATAATGCCAGTCACCGACGTTCGGCATCTCCAAGTCCAGCGTTGGAATAATCGATCCCGCGGGAGTAGAAACACTAATAGCCTTGACGGTTGGATCCGAAGTCTTCAGCTCAATTTCCAATGTGTAAGGGTCGCTTTCCGGAACATTGTTTTCCCAGTCGCGAGAAGTGCTGATCAAAATGGAATTCAACGTCACGCCAGCCGCGACGCGATAAAAGGCACAAAGAGTAATCAAAACCAAACAGAAACCACGATATCTAAACATCAAAATCTCCTTTTTCGCTGGCTAGGGCGGGCAATACGGGGACAATGGTGTTCCCCCCGGATCAAAACGCAGACTATACTGCTACTCCGCCTTTTGATCCCAGAGAGGAATTCCAGAAGGAGTCATGGCCGCGCTAAAATAGCGGCGAGCTACCCCGCTCAGCATCATGGCCTGAATAGCCAGCTTGATGTTTCACCGCCCTACCGGGCGTATGTTGGACGAAGATAGTGATGGGGTATGGGATGTGGGATTCGATGGAAGCCGCATCGCGAAAAAAAAGTTCAATAACCGTCCGGTTGCCACGACTGTTTCGTAACATCAAATCCCGGCATCAATTGTAAGAGTAACTGTTGGCGGGATTTGAACTTCTCCACAGCCGCACTCTGAGCCCCATTAATCGTCGCGCGATCATGTCGTAAACTTGTTCGCGCGTGACACTGGTCAACAACCCACCGTTTTCTAAACCGATACGGGAATCTGTCAAAATGAGCGCAGACAAGGGAGCGTTTCGACGCTGCAGTTTGTGGAGAGGGCTACGACCCGCTCAACATTCACCTATTTATCGCTCACTTTTTCTTAGCTGCTTTCAGATGAGCCGAGAGTCGCGATTTTAGACGGGCAGCACGATTGGGGTGGATAATTCGCTTGGCGGCGGCGCGGTCTAATTTGGCCACGGCTACGCGAAATTCTTCTTCGGCCTCCTTCAATTTTCCGGCGGCCGCCATTTCGTGCACGTCGCGGATTTCGGTCTTCAATTCGCTTTTGACCGAGCGGTTCTTCGCCCGAGCCTTGAGATTTTGACGATGACGTTTACGAGCACTGGCAATGTTGGGCATGAGATTGGGTGTCTAAGGGTCTTGGTGTCAGGGTGTCTGAAGTTCCGATTAACTGGTGCGATCGACTCACCAGATACCTATAGGCACTTCGACATTGTTCGTAGCGAATCATCCTTTATTGCGTAATTGAGCCACTTTGTCCAGCCATTTGGAGACGTCCTTATACCCAAAATCCAAGCCCGCCAGTTGTGTGAAGTACTTTTCCGCCTCGTCCAATTCTTCCCCATTCAGTTGATCGGGATCGACTTCGGCCAGTCCCATCGATAACACGGCCGCCCGATATAACGCTTTCTTCCGATGTTCGATGTCTCTTTCCGGGATCGCCTGCACGGCGTCCACATAGTGCTGCTTGGCCAATTTGTATTGTTTGATCCGCTGAAAGCATTCCCCCAAATCCAACATCACCTCGCCACGATGTTTCGGATCGTTCCGAGCATCCTGCAACATTTTAATGGCTTCGGCGAAATTGCCCGCCTGTTTCAGCCGCACACCTAACTTGAACTTCCAGTGCGTATTGGTCGGATACCGATCCACGCGTTTGCGGTAGACCTCGAGTTCCTGCCGGATCAATTCCATTTCCTTTTGTTGCGCAAGCTGTTGGGATTCAGCAGTTTTCTGCTCGGTTGCCCGCCGCAACGCAATGTGTGCTTGTTGGCGGGCATGACGAAGTTGAATATCTTCCAATTGTTCGCGGACGCGCAGATCGCCGCCGGTGGCCTCCAGGCCGCGGGAGAGGACGCTTTCTGCCTCGACCCATTTCTCGGCTTTTTCGAGTAGGTCGGCCAACTCGGCGTACAACAGTAGCTCGCCAGGGTTGGCGGCAATTTTCTCTTCCAATTCCTCCTTCCGGTTGCGTTTGCCGGGCTTGGACATGGCGGAGGACGCCTGGAACGAATTGTCTGACGCCGCCGCATCGATGATTGCCTGTTGGGCGCTTTCATGCGTGGTCCGCACCGTCATATCCACTTGCAATCTGGAAATCGCCCGATGGGCCTCCTGGGCTTCCAAACTCGCCGGTTTGGCCAAAGCTTCTGCCTTCATCCAGCAGGCAACGGCTTCGTCATACTGCGCGACCTTTTCCAAGGCTAAAGCGCATTCGCGCTGAATTTCAAAGCTCTTCGGATCGATCATTTGCGCAGATTTGAGATATACCAATTGGGTTTCCACAAAACGCTTTTCCGAGCAAGCATGTGCCATTTGCAGCAGTGTCGCGGTGTCGAAGGGATTGACCTTCAGCACTTCCAAGCCCGCCTTAAGCACACTCAGCCAATCTTTCTTCCGGTTGGCGTTCATCAGGCTAGTTTTAGAGCCGGCCGTTGAACCCGCCGTGCGAAGGCTCGACAGTAGGCCGCTCTTTTTGCCGCTGCTATACTTGCGGTGCAGATTCGTGAGAAAGGCTTCCGTATAGAGTTGGTTGCCCGGGTCTCCCACGACGCACGAAGTCAGCAGCTCGGTGGCATAGTCGAAATTGCCCGTCTGAGTGCTCTGCGTGCCGCGCTCGTATTGCTGTTGCAATCGGCGACGAACACCCGGCGAAAGAACATCAGTATTGCCGGCGGCATCGGCCATGATTGGACATGAGAAAGGGTCGAAATTTGGGCTGAAAAGACTCCCGATGGTGTTACGCCGTCCCTTTTGCCTATTCTAACATCCCCGCATGGCAAAACAACGACAGTCGATCGATCCGTCTGACTCTCGCGAATCGCCGCCCAACTTTAGCCCGGCGCGCGGCAAAGTGTTTCTGGTCGGAGCCGGCCCGGGCGATGCGGGCTTGATCACATGGCGGGGCGTCGAATGTTTGCGCAGGGCCGACGTCGTTTTGTACGACTATCTCGTGAACCCGGCGATTCTGCGACACGCTTCTTCCAACGCCGAATTGATTTGTCTGGGTCGTCATCGCGCGACTCCGGAAAAAACAAGCGGCGATCGAATTTGGGGCCAATCGGAAATCAACGAGCAATTGGTGAAACGGGCGCGCCAAGGACGACGGGTGGTGCGATTGAAAGGGGGCGACCCGATCGTGTTCGGGCGCCTGGCAGAAGAAGCCGCCGCGCTGGACGCCGCGGGCGTTGACTACGAAATTGTGCCCGGCATCACCGCTGCGCTCGCCGCAGGCAGTTACGCCGGCATTTGGATCACGCAGCGCGACAACGCCTCGGCCGTGGCTTTCATCACAGGTCACGAAGGCGATTCCGATAATGCGCCGCCGTTGGATTACGCGGCGATCGCGGCTTTTCCCGGTACGCTCGTGTTCTACATGGGTGTCACCACAGCCCGCGAATGGACCGCCGCCCTGATCGCCGCCGGTAAATCGGCCGATACGCCGGCCGCCATTGTCCGCCGCTGCTCCTGGCCCGATCAAAGCATGGTCCGTTGTACATTGGGCACGGTGGTCCAGCAAATTGCAACCGCGCGCCTGCGCCCGCCGGTGATCGTCATCGTCGGCGATTGGATTGATTCGGCGGCTGCGGAATCATGGTTTACGCGCCGGCCGCTATTTGGCAAGCGAATTTTGCTTACACGGCCCATCGATCGAACCGACGCGCTGTGGCAACCGTTGACAGAATTGGGCGCCGAATGTCTGGTACAACCGGCGATTGAAATTTCACCCACCGACGATTGGCGACCCGTCGACGCGGCATTGGCGCGGCTTGCCGAATTCGATTGGCTGGTCTTTTCCAGCGTGAATGGCGTACAGTTTTTGCTCGATCGATTGTTCGCCACCGGCGGCGACGTGCGCAAACTCGCCGGCATAAAACTTGCCGCCATTGGTCCCGGCACGTCGGAAGAATTGGCTAAATACCATTTGCGCGTGGATGGTCAACCGCCCGAAGTTTATCGAGCCGAAGCCCTGGCGGAATTACTCGCGGAAGATGCCCGAGGAAAAAAGTTTCTGCTCGCCCGGGCAAGCCGGGGGCGAGAAGTTGTAGCTGAAACACTGCGAGCAGCTGGGGCTGCTGTCGAACAAATTGTGGTCTACCGCAGCACCGATGTTGCCCAGCCCGATCCAGAAATCGCCGCCGCACTAAAAGCCGGCCGCATCGATTGGACCACGGTCACCAGTTCCGCCATTGCCCACTCGTTGGCGAAATTATTTGGCGAGGATCTGCGCAAAACAAAGATCGTGAGCATCAGCCCGGTCACCTCTGCCACGCTGCGCGAACTCGGCTTCGAGCCCGCCGCCGAGGCCACGCAATACACGATGGAGGGTGTCGTCGCTACGATACTGACGGCGACATCTACCGAGTAGTCCGACGACCTGCAAAAGTGCCCACGCGTTACGCTGGCAGCACCAGTTTGCCGTCAAAGTTTGCGCCAACTTCTCAACCGGTAGCGCTGTCTTTGCCAAAGACGCTTTTGATGCAGTGGCTCTCTGCCGCAGGCCGACCTTTTTTGATAGCGGGGGCTGCGCATCGCCGTAGCAGGAATTCTGATCGTACGGCGATTCACATCAGGAGCGATTCGATGTCCGACCTGTCGAAATCCGGCATGGAATCATCTAAGGCATTCGTCTCGATTTCCATCGATGTTGATGCTGGTTCTTCCACCGCGGACATTGCCGCGTCGAACCAAACTGACGCCATACATTCAGTAATCGGCGAGTTGACCGCACACGCCAATCAGAGTCGGATTCCAGCGACATGGGCGTTCTCTCCCGCCACAACGCCGGCCATCCGGCAAATTGCCAACAGTCCTGTGGGGCACGAAATGGCGCTGCTCGCAGACGTCGCACTCGCCAAACCGGAACTTTCGCGCAGCGACATCATGCAGGCAGTCGTGCGTCCATTGCAATCGGCCGCCGAGGAAGGCATGACCATCTCGACGCTGGCAGTACCATTTGCCTGGCAGCCGCGGCATTTCGATTTGATGACAAAATACGGTCTGACGGTCATCCGCACGCCGCACGTTTTTTCCAGCCACACCACGACTGGAATACGAGCAATCTGTCATGGTTTGTGGCAGGTACCGGTGTCCGCGATTTTGCAAAACAGCGGCTGGATGGCCAGTATCGGCCAATGGCGCTGCATGCGCAGAGCCATCGACCAGGCTGTCCAACATGGCCTGTGGTGCCACTTGCGAATCGATGCCGCCTCGATCGCTCGCGGAGATGCCGGTGCCGGTCTGCGAGCCGTCGCTCGCTTATTCCAGCATCTTCATCAATTGCGATCCACTGGCCAGATCTCGACGGAAACTCTGCGCAACGCCGCGACACGGCTAGCTCCGAAACGAAACGCGCTGTCGGCCCAGTCCATCCTGCGCGCCGCTTAAACAACCGGGGCGGCTGACCGCGAACCGTGTTTGTCGCAACGCGTCCTAGTTTGCGACTGGCCGTCTACTTCTGTTCGCGGTATGCTGCGAAGCCCAGATAGGCCAGAATCGCACTTCCGATAATCATGCCAATGTCCATCATGCCGCTAGCCTTGGTTCCTCCGAACGGCACTTGAATTGCCATGTCCAGCGTGAAAATCACTAAAATCAATAGGGCGATCAGCATCCCTATAATGGCCAAGGCTTTCGACATCAGCGAGCATCCCCGAGCGACAGTTCCAGTTGCCCTACTTTAGTCAACTTAACTAGTGTAGTTCAACGGGGTGATCGAAACGCCGTTTGTCATCCAAAACATGTCACTTTTGCGGAAACAACAGGCCCGCGTGATGACACCTTCCAGTGCCGTGCTATGACACTTTCCAACGATCCTCGCTGGCTGGAATTTCGGCGTCAAATGCCGATTGCCGGTCATTGGGCATTCTTCGATCACGCCGCCGTTTCGCCGCTCCCTGGCCCAGCACGCGATGCTATTGCCGCCTGGCTTGCCGAAGCGGCGGAGCAGGGGGGCACCGCTTGGGCCCATTGGGACCGGCAAGTTGTAAAACTTCGCTCCAGCGCCGCGCAATTGCTCGGCGCTACGACAGACGAAATCGCGCTGGTGCGCAGCACGACCGATGGCGTCACGCTTGTCGCCGAGGGTTACCCTTGGCAGGCAGACGATAATCTGGTGGTTCCCGCCGACGAATTTCCGACAAACCAATATCCGTGGATGAATCTTGCCAGCCGTGGCGTTGAAACACGCCGCGTGCCGACAGAACACGGCCAGCTCGATTTGAATCGTCTTGAATCCGCTTGCGATAGCCGTACCCGCATTGTGGCACTTAGCTGGGTTGGCTTTTTAAGCGGCTGGCGTACCGATTTAAAGGCGGCGGCGGAAATCGCACATCGGCGCGGCGCACTGCTGTTCGTCGACGCCATCCAAGGCCTGGGCGCTTTTCCTCTCGATGTGCGGCGAACCGGCATCGACTTCCTGGCTGCTGGCGGCCAGAAATGGATGTTAGCGCCCGAAGGAACCGGACTGTTTTATGTCCGCCGCGAACTGCTGCCCAAATTGCGGCCGCTAGGAATTGGCGCCCATAGCGTGATCCAGGGCAACGACTATACACGGATTGAACTTTCGATAAAACCGACTGCTGCACGCTACGAAGGCGGGGGACCGAATATGGTCGGCTTAATCGCGCTAGGCGCCAGCCTCGATTTGCTCATCGCCACGGGCTTGCCCGAAATCGGCCAGCGAATTCTCGAGATCACGGACGATTGCTGCCGCCGTATTGAAGAACTGGGGGCGAAAATCGTCACCCAACGCGACGATCCAGACCATAATTCCGGGATTGTTACCTTCGAACTGCCGGACTGCGACCCGCTAGCGGTGCGCAAGTATGGTTATACTCGCAAAGTGGCCCTAGCACAGCGCGCCGGCAAGCTGCGGATCAGCCCGCACGCTTATATGAATGATGAGGACATTGATCGATTGATCGAAACTTTCCGGGAAGCCAAGCAGCTTTGCAGACGCAGCTAAAATGAGCCATAATTGTCGAGTTCCCACGGCTCGTTCATTTACTCACTCACGCAGTAATGCCGATCAATAATTCCCGCGTCGCCGTTTACACCGGCTCGTTTGATCCGATCACGCTAGGTCACATCAACGTGATCGAACGGGCCAGCCGCCTGGTCGATAAGTTGATTGTCGGCATCGGCATCAACATCGAAAAGCAATCGCTATTCACTTCCGACGAACGGTTGGAGTTGGTTCGCCACGCCACGCGGCATTTGGCGAATGTCGAAGTGCGGCAGTTCGGCGGCCTGGCCGTTCACTTTGTGCGCGAATGCGGCGCGCAAGTGATGCTCCGCGGTGTTCGCTCGTTGACCGATATTGAAGTGGAATTCACCATGACGCTGGCCAACCGCAAGCTTGATCCCGGCGTGGAAACCGTGTTTCTGATGGCCGACGAGCAATTCTCGCACATCTCCAGCTCGCTGATCAAGCAAATTACACCGCTGGCAACCGACGAAGAACTGGCCCGCTTCGTACCGCGGGAAATCATTCCCGAGCTTCGCCGCCTGTGTCCGCCGCTGAAATAAGACCGCGCAGTTCGCCGCTGAATAAATCGGCGAACCTTACGAGGGGAATCTGGCTCATCTCAGTCAGGTCTATTTTGAGGCGAGTCCTATGTCGGTCGATCCAAGTTCCAGCCGTATTGTGCCGGCAAGCTTAGAATACATTGAGAGCTTCCGAGACTGCCTGGATGATGTTGCCCGGGAACGGAAATGGCTGATGACCGTGCAAGCCCCTCCGCTCGCGGAAGTGCAAGTTTATTGGGAAAAAATGATCGCCGATGAAGTAACGGCCTTTTTCGCGCTGGATGGCTCGCGCGTCGTGGGTTTCATTGACATCAAACCCGATCTCAAAGATGGTATCCGCCACCGCGCACGACTTGGGATGGGCGTGTTGTGCGATTATCGAGGTCGCGGAATTGGCAGGCGTTTGTTGGAAACTGCTTTGGCGAGAGCGAAAGAGCGCGGGCTGATGCGAGTTGATCTGACGGTCTACGCTTCGAATGCAGCAGCCATAGGTTTGTACCGCAAATTTGGTTTCGTGGAAGAAGGGCGGATGATAAAAGGCCGTTATCTTGATGGGCGATTTGACGACATCATCCAGATGGGTTTAATCTTCCAAGAAAATTTGCCGCCTGAAGAGTGAAACCGCGAAGCGTGCAAATCGCTCTCAATTCTTGCCGCCATTGCCGTCTTCCTCGCGGTTCAGATAGCGGCGCAGAAAACGAGCCCGTTCGATGTTTCGGTCGGCGGTGTTCAATTCCACGCCGCTGATTTTTTGCAAATGGGCCGGCTGGGTGCGGATAAACAGCTCGTTCAGCGTGAGCATCGGTAAATCGGCAATTAATCCCAGGTTGATACCCATCCGCACTTTGGAAAGCAAGTGCATGGTTTCTTCCGAACTGATCGTTTGCGCCGTGCGCAAAATTCCGTATGCCCGGCTCACTTGATCGTGCAGCGTTTGCTGGCTTTCCTTGATGAGAAAATCGCGGGCTTCGCGTTCGTAATGAATCAGCGCGGGCACAACGTCCGTCACTTGATCGACCAACTCTTTTTCCGAGCGACCGAGCGTCTGTTGATTCGAAATTTGATAAAAATCGCCCATCGCTTGCGAGCCTTCGCCGTACAGGCCCCGCACCGCCAGGCTAATCTTCTGCAGGCTGCGAAATACTTTATCGAGCTGCCGCGTCAGCACCAGCGCCGGCAGGTGCATTAGCACGCTCACTCGCACGCCGGTACCGACATTCGTCGGGCACGCCGTAAGATAGCCCAGCCGCGGATGAAACGCATAATTCACTTGCTCGGAAATCAAATCGTCGATCCGGTCAATCTGTTCCCACGCGCCTTGCACATCTAGGCCGCTGTGCATGCACTGAATCCGCAAGTGATCTTCCTCGTTGATCATCAAACTAATGCGTTCGCCCGAATCGATCACGACTCCCCGGGCTCCCTGCGCCTCGGCATGTTCGCGGCTGATTAACTGGCGCTCGACTAAAAACTGCCGGTCCAATCGGTCTAAATCGCTGACGTTTACATACAGCAACTCGCCAGATGCTTCCTGAATGCGCAGCACACGGTCGCGCAGCAGCTTTTCGATATCTGCCCGATCTTGATCGGAAGCGCGGCTAATGAAGGGGAACTCCGCCAGATTGCGCGCAAGGCGGATGCGCGTGCTCATCACAATATCGGCCTGCGGCCCATTGCCGCGAAGCCATTCGCCGGTCGTGTTGGTAAGATCGTTCAGTTCCACGTTGTTTCTTTCGGGAGCGTTCACTCCTTCGCCTCTTCCACTCTTTTTATTTCGTCGCGCAGTTCTTTGGCACGTTCGTAATTTTCTTGCTGGATGGATTCCTTCATTTCTCGGCGCATGCGAATTAACTCGGTGCGCTGCTGCGTGCCGCCGGCGCCGCGCTTGGGCTTTTTGCCTTTGTGAGTTGTCTCGCCGTGAATATTGGCGATCAGCGGTTCTAGCTCCTTCTCAAAAGCCACATAATCGTGTGGGCAACCCAACCGGCCCTGGTTGCGGAACTCGTAAAACGTGATGCCGCACACGGGGCACGAGCGTTGGTCAAGTCGTGCGAGCTCTTCAGCAGTTTGTCCGACCGCCAACTGCTGTGCCAGTGCGCCGGCGATTGTCGGAGCGGCGCCCGGCTCGCCTTCGCCTTGAGTTAGATATTGCCGCGCATGCTCTTCGCACAGGTGCAATTCGGTATGCTTGCCCCCTTCCAACTCGGTAATGTGGAACGTGGCCGGACGTTCGCACTTTTGGCACTTCATAGCGGCACGGAGACAGATGCGACCGGGGGCAGACATCGCCGGAATCGACGGCGGCTGTCCCCAAAGCTGAAGTCGCAAGGAAATGGGGCTTGCCGGTATTTTTCAAGGGGTGAATTGCTCGATCCGCAAAACCCCGATGGGATTCTAACAATGCACCGGGGGGTGTCAAGGCGAACGCAGTGCCACACGCATCAGCGGCACTTATGCTGTCACAGTTTTGCCAAGTAACTTGGACATTGGGCGCGCGAACGCAGCACGAACTTTGGTTGTCTCTCGTGGGACTGAATGTTATGGTAACCCCGGCAGCCAGATCGCCAGCCGCGCCATTCGTTTTGCCATTGACTATTGACAATTGATCGCCGCTTTATGCACTACCCCAATTTCGAAACATTTTCACGCTTAGCCCAGGGCATGCATTTGGTGCCGGTGTACCGGCGATTGATCGGCGATTCGCTCACGCCTGTTTCGGCGTTTCATAAACTCGACGCCGGCAGTTCCGCCTGTTTGTTCGAAAGCGTTGTCGGCGGCGAAAAAGTCGGCCGCTATAGCTTTCTCACGGCGGAACCGTTTCAAGAAATCGAAGCGTGGGGAAACCGCGTGGTGGTGCGAACCGCTTCGAAAGCTTTGTCGGGCAAAGCCTCTGCGAACAGCAAAACCGAAGAGTTCCAGTCGCCCGACCCCATCGAAGAATTGCGCAAGCGCATCGATGCACTCCGCGCCGTCCGTTTGCCAGATCTTCCGCCGTTCGTGGGCGGGGCCATTGGTTATGCCGGTTACGACGTGGTCCGATATTCCGAAAAGCTACCCAACGCTCCGACCGACGACCGTCAGCTCCCCGATTTGTCGTTCGCTTTTTACGATCGCATGGTCGTGTTCGATAACATTACGAAGACCATTGTGGTAATCGCCATGGCCCGCGTCGACGCCGGCGAATTGCGCACCGCTTACAACGAGGCCTGCCGGCGAGTCGACGATTTGGTAAACCGTCTGGCTGCGCCCACCACCGATTTGCCGCCGGTGGATATCAGCCCAGTGGGCGATTCCAACATCACTTATCGATCGAACTTCACGCAAGCTAATTTTCAAAAGGCCGTCGAAAAATGTGTCGAGTACATTCGCGCCGGCGATATCTTCCAGGTCGTCATCAGCCAGCGGTTGGAATTGCCGATTAAATCGCAGCCATTCGAAATCTATCGTACGCTGCGGGTGGTGAATCCCAGCCCGTTCATGTTTTATTTGCGTACGCCAAGCGTCACGCTCGTTGGCAGCTCGCCGGAAGTAATGGTCCGCGTGGTCGATGGCAAAGTCACCGTGCGTCCGTTGGCCGGCACTCGTCGCCGCGGCCACACCGAAGAAGAAGACCGCCAGCTCGCTGCCGAGCTGCTGGCTGATCCCAAGGAACGGGCAGAGCATGTAATGCTGGTCGATTTGGGCCGCAACGACGTCGGTCGGGTGGCCCGCTATGGCAGTGTCGAGCTGACCGACGTGATGACCATCGAACGCTACAGCCACGTAATGCACATCACCAGCAACGTCACCGGAAAATTGGCCGACGGCAAGGATGCGTTCGATGCGCTCCGCGCCTGCTTGCCCGCCGGTACCGTTTCCGGCGCGCCCAAAGTGCGGGCCATGCAAATCATCGACGAGCTCGAACCGCATCGCCGCGGACCCTACGCCGGCGCCGTCGGCTACGTCGATTACAGCGGAAACATGGACACCTGCATTGCATTAAGGACGATCGTGATTCCGCAATCCGCAAAGACCGCCTACCTCCAAGCCGGCGCCGGCATCGTCGCCGACAGTCAGCCCGAGTTGGAGTGGAAAGAAACGCTTAACAAAGCCCGCGGCTTGCTCAAAGCGATTGAGATCACCGAACAGCGGGCAAATTCATAAAGCCGCCACCGGTCGCGCAGCTGAGCGACGTCCACAGAACAACGCAAGCATAGTTCATTTAAAAACGATCGGCTTTAACGACAAAGACCCGACGCTGGAAGATGTGTTCATGTTGGTCACCAAGAGCCTGGTGACGTGATCGGTCGCCGACTGATGTAATTCACTTGAGATCTTGTTCGCCTTGATCGCAGCGAACGACACTAGCCCCATCGACTTCGTCACGTAATATCAATTCGATCTTGGCCTCTATGTAAGCCGCACATGGATTTGGCCGGTTTGTTTTATAACCAAGCCGTGTCAATTCTTTATCTTCCGATTTGAGTATCCATGCGACGCGCAACTTACGTTTCAGGATATCCAGAATTGCTTCTTCTGAGCATTGTTTTTGGCACTCCTTTACAATCGCCGAAATAGGAACGCAATGTTCAAAGTGGAACAACAACCTACCGCGATCGAACTTATTTTGATCGTGCCAATTTTTTGTGTATAGATCGATATCTCTTTTTTCTGATTCTTTAAGAGCCTCTCGGCTAACTTCCGGCGTCAGGTAATTTGAGCACTTCTTGATATCAGTGGAAATTGCTTCCAACAATCTCGCCCGTTGGCTTCGCGACATCTTCTCCTCTAGCTCATTGAATGTTCTGCATTTAACATAAATTGACTGCGCGAACGGCAACAGTAGTTCATCAAGTGTTGCTTTTGTATTCAATGTTATGTCCGAAATCGTCTTCCCTGGCTTCTCGCCGATTTCAACCACTTCAAACGCTGTTAAATCTTTCCAGTTCTCAATCCACACATCGAACAGCGACGAGTCGCCCGTTTCCATCAACTGGAAGCAGCGGTTACCGTCTTTTTCCAGCTAGCTATTCACGTACAGCAAACCATCGGGCAGCATTCGGCCTTTGGCGTGGAAACGCTCGTAGATTTTTTCCTTACAGCCAGGGAAAAAATTTTCAATCACCATGTATTGCGTCATCGGCGCCACATCTTATTAAAAAAGTATTCGGAACGAGAAAGAATCAGTCATCCCGCATGCACCAACGACAGCACCTTCAGCCCCTCCTCTAAAAATGCTGCGATCTCCGCTGGCGGCACCCGCTTGGACGCTTTATACAACAGCAACCGGTCCGCTGAGCCCTCGGCGCTATAGCCCAAGTTCTGCTCAAAATAATCAACCACCTGATCCGTAAAGACCGACCGGATAGCCTCCGGTTCGCTGCCGCGCAACGCATAGTTTTCAGAAAACGTTGGATGAGTTTCAAATTCAATATTCTCCCGGCCAAACACAGTGCCAATTTTGTTCCAAAAGCCTTTGGGCCCAAGCGTAAAATCCGGCAACGAAAGCGAGTCGGATTGAAAACAGATCATCGATTGCCTGCGAGTGTGGCTGTGCTGGCCGGAACTGACCACATAATTGTGATCGAAAATCGCAACTTCAATACTGGACGATCGGCCGCGCATCAAATTCAATATTTTTTGCCGCCGGCCAATCCGCGAAAACAACGGCATGCTTTTCAAGCTTTTAAGATATTCAGCGTTGTTCTTGGCAACAAACTCAAACTCGAGCGATTCGGCCGCTTGTTTGAGGTCCGCGGTGCGTTTATTTTCCCGACGCGAAGAAGCGATCGCCAGCATTACAGCCACCGCGACGATCGACAGAATAATCCCATAGGCGAACAACGGTTCAAAGTTCCCTCGGCGTCCCGCCGCCAACAGCGCCATGGCGCATAACATCTGCACAGCCATCTCCTTCGTTAATTTGCTGCGCCCGATGTAGGTAGCTTGCCAGTCAGGCGTCGCAAAGTTGGCGAGCGGGCGATTTCTTGCCCATCCACCCAGAAAGCCAGCCCAGCGCCGCAGCTGTAATGTTTGCCGCTGCGATCCCAGGCAATCGTCACGTCGCGCCCATGATACGGCACGCCGTCAAGACAAAACCAGTCCCAGCGTCGGCCGGCAAAGTCGGTAATCAAATCGTGGAGCGAATCGGCCAAAGAGTCTCGATTTCCCGTGACCACGCAGCGCTCGTACAGCGCCGCGGTAAGCTGCGAAAAGAAAATTGCCACCGCGACGAAAACTGCTGCTCGGCCCATAGAAACCAGCGCCTGCATTTGGCTAGAAGCAACCGTTTATCGGCGGCGAAATTCGCGACGGCGGCCCCGAAGAAGAATTAGGCTGCTCAGTCCCAACAGCACAAGGGTAGAAGGCTCTGGCACCGCCGAGTTACTGCCCTGGCCGGCGATCAGGCTAGTTTCCAAATACTGTAAATCGGCATTGTTCATCGAGCCATCGCCATTGACATCGCCGATCTCGGAAAGCAGGGTTGGCGAAACACCGTATTGCGACTCGTAACCGCTTGGATCGGTCAATGCCTGCAACATCGGCGCGATGTCCGCCGCATCGACATGGTGGTCAAGATTAAAATCGCCAGGGGCGTACTGATTGACAGTGCCCGTCACGGTCAGTGTCAGGGGAGCGTTCGATGTGGCCCCCGGCAGCGCCTGGTCGGAGACGCCAAGGGTATACGTGACGGAAAACGTGCCGAGATTGTTGGTATTTATATCGGCGTCGAAAGCTGAATGACTGCCGGCCGCGAGATTAGCGAACGCCGCGAGGTTCGTGGAAATCTCAGCCAGCGACCCGGCGTTCCCGCTCGGACTGATCGAGTTCAAGGCAAGTCCTGCAGTAAAACCAACGGTTGCTTCCAGGTTATAAAGATTGAAACCAATATCATGGATGCCGCCGGCGCCGGTGTTCTGGCCAATCCGGCCGAAATTAATCGTCAGCGAATTGGAATCCGAACCACCGCTAAAGCTCGCGTTGGCATGATCGAGCACTGATGCGGAGACGTTGATCGTGTCGTCGCCGTCGGCCGAGCCATGGCCCATGCCAGAAGTTGTAAGGTCCGAATTATGCACCGTGAGCATGCCGGTTTTCAAACCGGCGGTGGACGTCGATGCGTTCAAACCGACGGTGACCGTCCCGCTTTGACTGCCGAAATCGATTCCCTGCCCAACGCCGACAACCGGCTTGGAAAACGAGCCGACCGAACTGGCCGTAATGATTGCGCTGCCGGTCGCGCTGATATTAAAAGTCGTGGGGTCCGCGCCGGTTTTGTTGAACGGCACGCTGCTTGTTCCCAGCGTGCTGTTCACAATAACTGGCCCTAGATTCACGTTTGCCGTGGAGGTGCCATCGGAATTCGGGCCGCTGCCTCCGACATAAATCTGAGAGTTATTGATAATGTTGCCGGCGCCGTCTTTGTCGGTTCCAAAGACAGCCCACACATATTCCGGATGGTCGATGTAGGGATTGCGGTTGCCTTGATAGTAGATTGGATTCAAAGCTTGATCCGTTAGATCGCCGGAGCTGCCATAGATATATTGATTGCGCCGGCGCTCAAAGTTATCGACCCCATATTCGTAATTCCATTTGAGAAAAGACGCCAAATCGCCTCCCTGGAAACTGCCCGCGCCGATCGACGTTGTCGTGTTGATCAGTTGCACGTTGGTTCGCGACAAAGTTGTCGAACCCGTATAGTATCGCGTGGCGAGGTAGAAAAAAGTGCGAGCGATCTCGCCGGTGTCAGCGTCAGTGGGATACCAAGATACGGAGGTAGTGGTCGATGCATAGAACTTATTTCCGCGACTCGAGTTCAACGAGTTCGTAGTGGGACGGAGTTCAAACTCGTCAGTCTCTATGCTGGGACTATCATTGTTTCCCGGATCGCCGGTACCCAACCAGGAAACGCAGAACTGGTGTTCGCGATTCCAAGTCGTGCCGTTATCCCATGTAGCGGGGACACTGGTAGCATGATTAGTATAAATTAGGATGATGTTGTTCGGATTGTTCGGATCTTGATCCAATATTGCGGCAGAAAAACGATAGTCGCCGTAGGTTCTTCCGGTGAAATTAGCACTGATGATATTTTGCAGGCTCGTCTGAAGGGTCGTGCCAGTACCCGTCGCTGGATTGTAATAAGTGGTTGGCGGAGCATAGGCAGCATTGGGCACTTCATAGGCCGCCTGCGCGAATTTAAGCCCGAACAATGCAATAGAGACAACGGCAATGAGACAACTGAACGAATTTGATCGGCGCTCAAGGGTACCAACTGTCGATTTATCAAACCAATGCATGGACTGTTCCTAGGAATTCGGGGTGTTGCCTCTCGGGGGTGCCAGCCACCAACGGCGAAAAATCGGTCAATCAACTCACGATTAATTTACCCTGCCATCATAGCAGAAACATTTCACTTCGTCGTCTCTTCATTTTGCGTCTCCCCCGATTGGCTAGACCCAATCGCATAGCGACTCCTAGGCGTGGGGGGAACAAAATCGATCTAGCGGTTGCCGGGCGTGCACAGCCGGTGGTACATTGGCAGAATCTTAATTTCGGCTTTTGCGGTTTTAGTCGAACTACGCGACGACCGCCTTCTTCGAACAAATCCTGGATTGTTTCCGCTTCTCGCTGCGACAAACGTCATGGGCCAGCTTCACTTTCTGGTTCCGCATTCAGACCGGTTGTCGCCACAGGCAGTTCAAACGGCCTATGTTTGTGGCCGCGATTATCTGCCATTCGTCAGCCGTGTAACTGCCGGCCCCGGCGGCGAACTGACCGTCGATCGAGAGGAGGAAGAGTCCGGCACGTTCAATATTCTTTGGCCCACTGCCAGCCATGGTACCTTGCTGCTCTCGACAGCCACACTCGTAGAACGACCCGAACCCTATTTATTGTCGTTGGAGCTGGCCCGCGGCACGCTGCATCGGTTGCGGAATTTTCTGGCTGATTGGCAAGCATCGGGCATGACTGTGCCTGACGCCGTGAACAAATGTTTGAACGAAGCGTTGCACTGTTTTGTCAAAGCCGTGGCTGGGCAGCGTTCGCCCACGACGTCGGCCGAGTTAGCTGACAACTCAATCGATGCGGCACTGGCAGGAATCGACGGTATCTCAACGGCACTGGTCGAACAGTCGCGCCGCATGCGCCAGCAGCAAATGTCGAAAATACTGCCCCTGTTCGCTGGTCGTCTCATGGATGCAGTTCCTGATGCAGCACTGGCCACGGCGTTTGTCGCGGCATTTAACACCGCCGCTGTGCCTTTTTCTTGGACGCGAGTCGAAGCCGACGAGGGCCGACAGAATTGGACTCTGACCGATGCCCAAGTGCAGTGGAGCCAGTCGCACAACCTCCGAATTTGTGGCGGCCCGCTCTTGGAACTCAGGCGCCGCAGCTTGCCCGACTGGATTTATTTGTGGGAAGGAGATTTTGACAATCTGCTGATGGTCGCTGGCGACTACATTCGCTCGGTGGTAATGCGCTATCGTGGCAAAGTCCACTTTTGGAATGCCGCAGGCAGATTGATTACCGGCGAGGCCCTGGGGCTCGATGAAGAGCAAAAACTGCGGCTGGCAATACGCGCCGTCGAAGTAATTCGCTCGTTGGATCCGCAAACGCCGGTGATTGTCTCGCTGGATCAACCCTGGGCCGAATCCATGTGTCGCCGCGACACAGAGTTTAATCCCTTGCAATTCGCCGATGCGTTGGTGCGGTCGGACTTAGGTCTTTCCGGCATTGGAATAGAAATTAATCTCGGTACCAGCGCTCAAGCCACGTTGCGCCGCGACCTATTAGAATTCAACAGTCAGCTCGACATGTGGAGCTCACTGGGTATGCCGATGCTCGTATCGATTGCGGTTCCCAGTGCCGGCGATGATTTCACGCCCCAGACACAACAAAAATGGCTGGACGCTTATGTACCGATGCTGTTAGCGCGCCCCATGGTGCAGGCAGTCATTTGGAACCAGCTTCTCGACGCCGATGCCGATGACTTTCCTCACACCGGAATCGTCGACGCACAGCGGCGCCTAAAGCCTGCCTTCTCCGCCCTCGCAAGTTTGCGCCGCCTCTATTCAGCGTAAAGAAACAGCGCTGTAAGGGAGGGCCCCGATCTGGACTCCGCCAGCAGTGCTGGCGGTTCGGTTCACTCGCAAATTGTCCAGCGAAGTCCGGCTGGACATCACCGATGGATTTCGATACCGTTCCGCCCCTTATCTTAGTTGTTTCCCCAACACCTTGCGCACTTCGCGCAACTTTCCGGAGTCACGGATGGCTACGGGTACGTTACCCAATGCTGGCGCTGTTTCGCCGCTCTCTCGCTGGCAGGATTTAATTCTGCCGGTAAGCATGATTGCCAGCGTGCTGGTGATCATTGTGCCAGTCCCGCCGGCGCTGCTGGACATGTTGTTGTCCGTCAACATCACGCTGGCAGTCATTATTTTGCTGACGACAATCTCTGTCCGCACGCCGCTCGAATTCAGTGTGTTTCCCAGTTTGCTGCTGGCCACGACCCTGGCACGGCTGGTGCTGAATGTTGCTACCACTAGGCTAATCCTCACACGCGCCCCCTTAGATGGTCCGTTGGCGGCAGGGCGCGTCGTGCACGCATTTGGCGAATTTGTGGCCGGCAATCAATTAGTGGTCGGTCTGATTATCTTCGTCATCATCGTCATTATTCAGTTCGTTGTAATTACCAAAGGTGCCACGCGAATCAGCGAAGTGGCCGCCCGTTTTGCTTTAGATGGCATGCCGGGCCGCCAGATGGCCATCGATGCCGATCTGAACGCCGGAACCATTAACGAAGCCGAAGCTCAGCGCCGCCGCCGGGAAGTCACGCAGCAGGCCGACTTTTTTGGCGCAATGGATGGTGCCAGCAAATTTGTCCGCGGCGACGCCATCGCCGCCATCCTGATCACCGTCATTAACATCGTCGGCGGACTTGTGATCGGCATGGTGCAAGGCGGAATGGGCTTCACGCAAGCCGCCGATGTTTTCACCAAGCTAACGATCGGCGACGGCCTGGTCAGCCAGGTCCCAGCTTTTTTGATTTCATTGGCCGCCGGCCTGCTGGTCACGCGATCCAGCAGCGACACGAATCTACCGCGCGAATTCTTGAAACAATTGTTTTCCCGTCCACAAGCGTTGGCCGTGGCAGGCGGATTTTTGGGAATCCTGATTTTCACCAACCTGCCCACCATACCGCTCGCGCTCATTGGCGGAAGTTGCGTCGGCATGGCGCTAATGCTCTCGCGGCAAAAACAACAAGAGGCATCCGTCGCCGCCACAAAGGCAAAAGACGACGCCAAGAAAAAACCCGACGAGCGGATCGAGGACTATCTAACGTCCGATCCCATGGAAATCGAAATTGGCCTCAGCCTGATCCGATTGGCCGACCCCAAGCGCGGCGGCGATTTACTCCAGCGAATTCAGCGCGTTCGGCAAATTATCGCCGCCGACCTGGGCATTATCATGCCGAAGGTGCGGGTCCGCGACAACATGCAGTTGGATCAAACGCAATATCGGATCAAAATCACCGGCGTCACGGTCGCAGAAGGCACGCTCGAACCCGCCATGCTCTTGGCCATCGACTCGGGCGCCATCACCGGCAAAGTGCGTGGCATCGAAACTCGCGAACCAACCACGGGCGCTTCCGCCACATGGATCGAACCAGCCGCCCGCGAGCAAGCACAATTGCTCGGTTACACAGTCGTCGAGCCTGCCGGCATCCTGGGCAACCACTTATCCGAAACCGTCCGCACCAATGCCGACGAACTTCTTACCCGCGATGCTGCCAAGCACTTAATCGACGAATTGAAAAAAGCTTCACCCGCCGCGGTTGACGAACTGATTCCCAGCCAAATGAAACTGGCCGAAGTGCAGCGCATCCTGCAAATGCTCCTGCACGAGCAAGTGCCCATCCGTCAATTGGGCGTTATTTTGGAGACGCTCGGCGATTTCGCCGCACGCAGCAAAGACCCAATTTTGCTTACAGAACATGTGCGCCGACGGTTGGCGCGCACGATTTGCGCTCGTTACCGAGACGCTAATGACAAGCTACACGTGGCGACGCTCGATCCGGCGCTGGAAGCTCAGATTAAAGAAGGCATCGAACATACCGAGCGAGGTTTGTCCATCCGGATGTCGCCTCAGGCAATTGAAACAACGTGCCACGTGTTGGCCGAGGCCGTGCAGAAACTAGCTCATGAAAATCACCCGCCGATCGTGCTCGTCAGTCCCCAAATCCGGGTTGGCCTGAAGCAACTCACTGCGTCGCACCTGCCGCGGCTGGTTGTGCTCGGCTATCAGGAAATCACGCGAGATACCCAAATTGAATCGATCGCCATGGTGAGCCAAACCGATCCACGAGACCAGCTATTAGCCGCTAGTCGCTAATCACAAACGATGCAAATCAAAACCTACCGCGCCGAATCGGTTCACGAAGCACTGCAATTGGTCCGCTACGATTTAGGGCCCGATGCCGTGGTGCTTAATACCCGTGAAGTGCGCACCGGCGGTTTACTGGGCTTGCTCAGCGGCCGACGTTGCTGGGAAATGAGAGCCTCAGCCGATTTGCCGATTTTGGGACCGTGGCTGCAATCCGTCGCGCGTTTGGATCGTGGCATTGATCTGGAGCAACTGCGACGCTAGCACGCCGCCATATTACAACCGATTGAAAGCACAGGCTTGCTATCCGCAACTTAAAGTTTTGAACCAACATTGCGTACCGTTTACACCGTTTGGAAAACGATTTGTCAATAAACCTAAAAAGACTGAATTTCGATCCGACTGTGGCCGATTATCAGACACACCGTCAACAGGCAATCTCCTGTCAAAGTTTAGCGGTTACGCAAAATGGACGGACGGTCTGTCGCGGTCGGCGGCAGCTTCAAGCGATCCACAAGATCGCGATCGCGGCAGATGAACTGGTCTAAGTTTTGAACGGAATCAAAATCCACGGCTTAGCGCGATCAAGGATGTCGATCGCGGCCGCGGAACGGATACATCACGGAGGATGGCATGGCAACAGCCGTAGCGCAGGACGAAATCCAAGAACTTTGGCACAAATTCAAAGCCGATATGTCCAATCAGGATTTGCGCAACCGCTTGGTTGAGCAATATCTGCCATTGGTGAAATACAACGGCGAACGCATCTGGGCTCGCTTGCCCGAGGGCGTGGAATTGGACGATCTGGTGTCGGCCGGCGTATTCGGCCTGATGGACGCCATCGATGCTTTCGATCTATTGCGCGGCGTCAAATTCGAAACCTATTGTGTGCCCCGTATCCGCGGCGCCATGCTCGACGAGCTGCGCACGATGGACTGGGTGCCGCGTTTGGTTCGTTCCAAAGCCAGCAAGCTGAACGAGGCCCTGAAAACGTTGGAAGCCCGCTTGGGCCGCGCTCCCACCGAGATCGAAATGGCCGAGTACATGCAGATTTCCGTCCAGGAACTGGAAAAGATGATGCTCGAGGCCAACGCCGTCAACCTCATCAGCCTGAATAAAAAATGGTACGAAACCGACAGCTATAAAGACGTTCGCGAAATCGACATCCTGGAAGATAAGCGCGGCGAAGATCCGACACGCAGGATCCAAAAGACCGATCTGATGCGTCTGGTAACAAAGGGCCTGAACCGCAACGAGCGTCTGATCATCATTCTCTATTACTACGAAGAGCTGACAATGAAAGAAATCGGCGCCACGCTCGACCTTTCCGAAAGCCGTGTCAGCCAAATGCACAGCTCGATTGTGCAGCGCCTGCAAAGTCAACTCTGCCGACGCCGCCCGGAATTTGCATCCTAAAAACGGCGGAGCCCGGTTACTGCGGAGCCGGCAGCTTTCCACCCCGATGCTATTTAAAAACCAGGTGCATCAGCACCGTCAGCAGCACCACAACCCCCAAACCCGCCGCCGAATACAAGAGCCACTGCTGCGGTGACATCTTTCGTCGCGGCGGCAGCCAAATATCCGATTGTGCCGGCACCGTTTCTTCGCTAATTGCCGCGAATGGCTCCGTGGCCTGCGAGCCTTGGCTTAAGCTCTCTTCGAATTGCCAATTGGTTTCCGGCAGGGCGACAAACTGATCGCCGTCCGAATCGTCCGACGACGGCATCGAATACGAAAACGGCAGCGAATCGCGCTCCATCGGTTCCGCCACCGGCGCCGCAACCCGATCTTCCGACCACGGCGCCAGCCGCCTGATCACTTCCGCCGCTGTTTGAATGCGCTGCGCCACATTCTTATCCATCATCGCGGCAATCACATCGACAAACGGATCGCTCAACTCGGCATTCAGCCGCCGCGGATGCAATGGCATGTCTTCCAAATGCCGCCGCGTTTTCTCGCGTGTACCGCCGCCGGTAAACGGCACCTTACCCGTCACCGCGTAATACAACGTGCAGCCCAACGAATAAACATCCGTCGCAGGCGTTACTTGCCGCGGCGTCAAAATTTGCTCCGGCGACAAATAATCGGCCGTCCCCACTATCTTGCCTGCCCGCGGATCGCTTTCCGTCTCGTTCAGCCACGCGGCCAACCCCAAATCGGAAACCTTGGTGATTCCCTCGGGCGTAACCAACAAATTCCCCGGCTTCACATCGCGATGGATCAATCCCTGCTCATGGGCGTGCGCCAATCCTTTCGCCGCCTGCGTAATAATCGTCGCGGCCGCCTTCATTCCCAACGCGCCGTGCTGCCGAACATACTTTCGCAAATCGGTGGCGTTGACATATTCCGTGACCAAATAATAGACATTGCCATCGCGTCCGGCGTCATAAGCCTGCACCAAATTTACGTGTTGTAATCTTGCCTGCGAACGAATCTCGTGAATAAAGCTGGCCGTCGCCGCCGGTGTGGCCTTGCTCATCGGCAGCACCTTCACCGCCACAATGCGTCCCATAAACGCGTGCTCAGCCTTGAACACTTCCCCCATCCCGCCATGTCCGATCGGCTCCAAAATGCGGTATTGCCCCAGCTTGAGCTTCGTTAAACCGCCCAGCAGTTGCTTCGCCTGATAGGGCGTCAGCCGGCCCAGCTCGATCAACCGATCGGCCAGTTCCTTCTCGGCAATCTCCACTTGCGCCGTCGCCCGACCGCCGCTCCGCTCCGTCCACAGCGCGACGATGGCCTGATCCAACTCAGCCGGCGTCACTAGCCCGCTAGTTAACACGCAAGTACGAAAGTTTTTCTTCGGTCGATCCATGCTCGTGCGATGACGTTCTATTTGGCAAACTCTTTCCACGTTTTAGGCAGCGGCGCAATCAATTCCAGCGGCGTTTTTTTTACCGGATGTTCAATCACTAACCGCCGGCAGTGCAGGGCGATGCCATCGGCAAATTTCCGCTTCGATCCATATTTTCGATCCCCCATCACCGCATGCCCCCGCGTAGCCAATTGTACTCGAATCTGATGTTTTCGTCCCGTTTCCAGCGAAATCTCCAGCAGACTCGCTGCTGGCGACACTTTCAAACATTTGTATTTCAGCCGCGCTTGTTGCACCCTGTCGGCTGGCTTTCCAGATGCTTTGCGTGGGGCATCGGACGCCTGCTTAACAATTGTCATTCGCTGGTGCCGTTCATCCTTCGTCATCCAATCGATGTATTCCGCTTCCGGCGGTTCGATCCGCCCTTCGACTAACGCCCAATACACTTTTTCTACTTGCCGATTGCGGAACTGCTCGTTCAGCCGCGCCGCCGCCTTCGACGTCCGGGCAAAAACCACCACGCCGCTCACGGGCGAATCCAACCGGCTAACCACGCCTAAATATACGTTGCCCGGCTTGTGATATTCTTGCCGCAGATATTCCTTGGCCTGTTTCACCAGGCTATCGTTACCAACGGCCGCGCCTTGCGTCGGTATTCCCGCTGGCTTGGCAACGGCCAGCAGATGGTTATCTTCGTACAATACTTTGAGCGGCATGAGCTAAACTCCCTCTCCCCTTGTAGGAAAGGGCCCGACCTGAGTTTATCGAAGGGCGGCGGTGAAGGTACTCTTAAAGCGATCTACAGTTTAGTTCACCAGCGAGATACCGAAAACCGTCGATCCGATTTCAGCAAGATGCCCAACTTAGCGCCCAAACTGATTCTTGCCAGCCGCTCGCCCCGCCGACGCGAACTATTGGCCGAAGCCGGCTACACGTTCGACGTCGTTCCAGCCGAGGAGCACGTCGAATGCGGCGTTTGCAGTCGCGAAAGTCCCGCCGAACTGGTCGCCCGCGTGGCCTACGAAAAAGCCGCCAATGTAGCCGGCCGCTTGGGTCGCGGTTTAATCCTCGGTTGCGATACTGTGGCCGAATGCGACGGCCAGGTCCTCGGCAAGCCGCCGAACATCGCCATCGCGCGGCGGATGCTGGAAATGCTCCGTGGCCGCGAACATCGGGTCCTCAGCGGCCTCTGCTTATGGAACTCTCCCGCTCGAGCGCCCGATACCCGCGTGGCAGTCACTCGCCTCCGCATGGATCGGCTATCCGACGCACAGCTTGACGAATACCTGCAATCGTATCAATGGGAAGGAAAAGCCGGCGCGTTCGGATATCAAGACCGTCTCGGCTGGGTCCACATCATCGAAGGCAGCCCATCGAACGTCGTCGGCCTTCCGCTAGAACTGCTGGCCGAAATGATTGCGCAGTTATCTTAATAACGACAGGGCAGGCGCATCACACAATTACTTGCGACTCACGAAGAAGCGTTCTTCGCGTCCTCTTTTTTGCTCTCTGGCTGCGGCGTGCTCGTTTTCATTTCTTTCGTTCCAGGCAACGGGTCTTTCGGCGCCATTCGGCCACTTTCCATATCCGTCAGCAGCCGTCGCACTTGATCGGCAGGCGCGGCATAAGATTCTGTGCGTCCGGCCCGCGCAATGTTGATGCCGACAACTTTTCCCGACAGGTCGACAAGCGGTCCACCGCAATCGGCAGGACGCAGCACCGTATCGTGCTGGATCACGCTGGGAAAACTGGACGAACGATAGCTCAGCGGTCCGCCCATTTCATTCATCCGATCGCTCCGGGTAACCGCTCCCGATCCGTCGGGTTTCTTTAAGGTCGCGGTGACTTTGATTTCGTCATCGCCTCTTTTCACCAGCAACTCTGCCTGGTCGCCCGGGTTGCATTGCCGGATGTAGGTTACGAATTTATCGCAGGACTCCACGGGCTTGCCGTTGAGCTGAATGACAACGTCGTCCATTTTTAGGCCAGCTTTGTCCGCAGGACTGTCCGGCAACACCCGCGCAATTTTTGGTTTATCATCCTTCTCGCTCATATCAAAGCTGATGCCCAATTGCGCCTTCGGACGTGGAAGATGGGTTGGAATTGCACGTTCCGGCACGCTCACCACGCCAATGGCCCGCGGCAATTCGCCCGGCGACGCCGTCGCCAACAGTTGGCCCACCGCCGGACCAGCAGCATCGTTTGCCCACTCGACGGTTTTCAAACCCGTGGCATCAATTTTTAGCATAGCCAAATCGTATTGCGGATCATAGCCAACCACATTCGCCGGCAATTGGCGGCCACTGATAAATCGGCAGACAACTGGCTCGCGCAATTCGCTATATTTCGTAATAATCCAACCATCGGATCCGACAACCGTTCCTAGAGCGACCTCTCTGCCGTTACAGACGATGCGCACAGTCGCCGCATCTGCGGTTGCCACAACGCTTTGAAATGCCGCTCGCACTTCGCGGTCATCGCGCAAATTCCCGCCAAATGCTCGGCTGCCTTGTTGCGACAGGATCGGCGAACCGGCAAGCGCTAAGATCAACGAGAACAGGACAAGCTTGAACTTAGTTGGCCGTTTCATAATGACGCAATCAAAGCGAGAGATATGCGTATGGTTCGTCCTTTCCATGCTTAATCGCCCTCTCTCTCCGCAAGCTTCACTTTCATTTCCTTTTTTTCTCCTGCTCGTTCAATAACCAGCGGCACTTCGTCGCCGGCTTCATGTTTTTCGATCAGTTTTTTAAGGCGCGCCACGCCATTTACGCTTTCGCCGCCAAAGCTCACCACAATGTCGTCGCGCGTCAGACCAATCCGTGCTGCCGGCGTCCCGGGAAATACATCCGTCACCTTGCAACCCGCGTCGACATCCTGCCCGTTAATTCCCAGGAGCGGCCCTGTCGGCACTTGCTCTTTTCCCCACGTATCACCTTTGGCCAATCGGCTCCACGTATCTCGAAACGTATCGATTGGCACATGATAATTATCGGTCACGTCGTCGCTAATGCGGCTATGAATGCCGATCAAGCGGCCTGCAGTATCCAACAGCGGGCCGCCCGAATCGCCACCGACAATCGTGCAATCGGTGCGGATTGCATCCTTATTCACAAATCCGTCTGGGGCGGTCAGTACGCGCCCGGCGCGCACAACCGGTGATCTGTCGCGAATGAACCCGCCTGGATGTCCCAACGTAACGCACCAATCTCCCTGCTTCAAATCGCTGGAGTGTCCCAACTCCACGTACGGATATTTGCCGTCCACCGTGATCTTTAGCATCCCGCTGTCCATGTCGCGGTTCACTCCTAGCGTCGTGGCTTTCACATGTTTACCGTCGGGAAAGATAATCGTGGCATCTCTGCCCGGCCATCCGACCACATGCCCGGCCGTCAAAACGTAACCATCTTCGGTCACAATCACGCCGCTGCCAAACGCACCGCCAATGCTGATTCCAACCGTGGCAGGCACTCCCTTTGCGGCCGCTTGCTGAATGCCCGCTTGAATTGCCGCCAAATCGGCAACCGACGTGGGCGTGGTCTTCGTGAGCCTAACCAGAGGCTTCGCTGTCGTCGGTTTGCTGCCGGTGTCCTGCGGGCCAACACTGCTAGCAAGATTGGCAGAAGTCGCCGCGGGAGCGACAGGCGTCTTTTCGTGAACATCGCCCGGTGGCGTTTCATCAGCCGTTATGGTCGCCAGGCGAAACGCCGACATCAATCCCGCCACCAGGATCAGCAACGCGCAAACACTGCTACCAGAAGACGCTCGGCGGGTAATCACAGGCAAACTACTCCTTCTCTATCTAACTATTCTGCCCGCTAACTGCGCCTGGTGCAATTGGATCACCGTTCGAGGTAGCACACACGGCATATCCGGTAAGAATTAAACCCCGGCCGGCGCGTTACGGATCGACGATGCCGAAAAAGCAGAGTACGTAGAATGTGCTCGGAACGGTTTCAACCCTCTCTCCTTGGGAGAGGGCAGGGTGAGGATACTGAGTCCGCATTGCTCTATTCGGAAGAATCAATTTGCTGATCGATCAATCACTTCATTGCCATCGCGGGTAAACATCGCTCGCAAAGTTTGCGGTTTCATCGATCCTTCGAGCGTTTCGACGTGACTATCGGCGAACGCCGTGTTAAAGAGTTGACTGCCGCTGGCCAAACCTCGCGCCGGATTCTCCAAATCCACTTCAAAATCATCCGGCTTGGTCCAAATGACAGAGTGGTCCGGATCGGCCTCGACTACCAGAATGGTATTGGAAGTGCCGTCGCTAATTTCCTTTAACTTGATTGCATGGTCCAACGGAAACGCGCAATGTTCACCTACGACGGCCAAATATCTTGTATGTCCCGGTGGCATACCTGCATGGTCAGGATTGCGATATGCCGCCGGCATGCGTTCGATCAGTTGACGGTTATGTTCACTGTCCCATGGTTCGTCGAGATGGAATTCTTTGTACAGCACATCCTCCTCCAGGAATGGCAGAATTGCCACGCGCCAGCTCAACAGTGGTTTACCGTTCTTATCACGAATTGCACGATCCGGCAGTTCCTGGTGGTTGCCTTCATAATTCAAAATTGCCAAAGCAATTTGCTTCATTTGGTTCATGCTCTGATTCCGCCAAACCTTCGCCAAACCTTGCCCGTATATTTTCTGCACAACAGCCCTGAGTACGTTTGCCTGCTGGTTATCGATTGAAAGCACTAACCGATCACCCTTCGCTTCCGGCAATAGCGAAAGCAACTGTGCTCCACCCACCGCGGCCGATGCAGCAGCATCGGAACCCAATTGTTTGCCTAAAGTTGCAGCTTCGTTTTTAATTGCTGCCGACAATGCCTGCGCCGCATCGGCCGATGCAGATTGAACGATCACCTGCAACTTGAATTTCTCCAAGTTCGGCTCCTCGCCCACCGCCAGCCAACGAAAACCATTGGCAATGATCGGCCCGGCGGGAACATTGGATCCCGCAAACGGCTCGCGCAAAATTTCGCTCGCCGCCCGCGCAAAAATCGGCGGGGGCACAATGGCCACGCATATCGGCCGATTTTCCGCGGCAGCCAGCGCCATTTCAAATTCCGGCCGTGCAGCAGGTTTTAAACTGTCTAACTTATCCAAGAGCGTGCCCATTCCGACCACCGCGGCACCATGAATTTGCCGACAATCGGGCCACATCTTTCGGTCGATCCCGGGCCATGTTTGTTTGGCCTTTTCTTGCAGCGTTTTGTGGAATTCATCGGTGGCACTACTACTCGCTCCTGGAATTATTGCGAAAGTGCTATTTGCCAGCAGCCTGGTGAATAGATCTGTATTCCGCCGGCCGTCCAGTTCCGGATTGGGAAGATAGCCGATTGACACGACAATATAAAACCGCGAAATACTCTCCGCCTTCAACCGCCGACTCCAGCCGTCGAATTGTTCGACTACTGCCGTGAGAATGTTCTGCTCATCATCGGTCATGGCAAATGGCTTCAACCATTGTTGCACGACGGAATCGACGTCGAGCTGTGCCAGATCGATCCTAAAGATCGTCACAGTCTGATCGTTAATAAACGGTGCAACGGCAGCGAGCGATTCTGCCGATGAATCGGCGGCGCGTGCCTGTGGCCCATTCCAAATCAAGCTCGCCAATACGGAAACGAGAAGAATAAATTTGGGCACGGTTATTTCTCCTGTTTGCTGCCGTCCTTCGGCTTGCCATCGGCACGCAGCGTAAGTTCATAACGTTGATCCACCGTAAGCGGCCACGGGGCCTTGGGGATGGATGGCGCCTCGAGCAAAGCCACGCCGTCTTTCACCGCATACTCGAATGGTTTTTGCGACCAAGGATCGATCGGCACCGGCACTTCGATGATATCGTCGAGCTTTTCCGGCCATCTCCCGTTCTCCGCCGCGTACATTCGCAGCGCTTCGATCAACTGGATCATGCGAATGTGTCGTTCCGCCCGCCACGTCGCCTGAATCGATGCACGCAGCACTGGCAGTTCCTGGCTGAACGGTACGCCAGTTCCGCTCTTGATCTGGACTTCGACGCGCTCATGCCCTTGCCGGATCGATCCGCGCATTTCGTCATCGGGCAGCAAAATCCATTTGAAGTAATCGTCTCGCAAGTAGAGATATTGTTTCCATCGATACACGAGTGCCGTTTGCACCAGTGGCATCGCGTCGATCTTGGCCTCATCGTAGCCGTGACTCAACAGGTATTTCTTCGCTTCCGGATAGGTCTGAATCGTCCAAGCCAAAATGGCTACGTCTTCGACCCCGGTTTCTTTGAACGACCAGGTGCGCATTCTGGTCAACATCGACCAGACCCGTTTTGCCAAAGCGGCGGCATCTTCGTTACTAAGAGTTCTATTTCCGAAATCGGCCAGTTCGTGAATGGTGAATTCCCACATGTGGGTTTCATACGACATTGCCCGGCGTAGGTCGACCGGCTGCGCCGCCAAGTCAGCCATCGCCCAGTACAAATTCGGCGATTTGTCCGCGGCCATGAGCGTCAAGACTTGATCGTCGAGGATGCCTCCGATCGCAATGCCGATCAGGCTTTGCACAATGCAAAAGCCACGCCCCATATTCCTCGACAATGCATAGCCCAGCCCCAGCGTATCGATCGCTTTGGAGTACTCGCCTGTCGCGACCTCTGTGCGGGCTCGCAGCGCGATGCCTCGCGCGACATTGCGCATTTTCTGTGCTTGCGGCAGCAGCGTAAACGCGCCGGACTCGCGAATCGGATCGTCCCAGTCGCAATAGTCGCACCGCGCCGCATCGTGCAATGGCTGCCAGGCCGTTTGGTCGTGATAATGCAAAACATTTTTCGCGATTTCCTCGAGCGGAAGTTCACCCAGCGGCGCCTCCCGCCAGGCGTCGATTTTCTCTTGCACTTCCTGCTTAGCCATCCACATGTCCGGCCCTTCGAACACCATCGCCTTGTAGTATAAGGTCGCTGCATTGCCATGGACTTGATCGACCGCCGGCACCAGGAATCGATATTTCAGCGCCGGCCTCGGTTCCCCAGCTGGCGACACCGTCATTTTGTACGTTGTCGGTTTTCCCGGATCGTCTTCGTCGAACTTAGTCACTTGCGCCATTGCCGCCACGGCGCCAAACGTGAGCGCGACGCAGCAAGCCGACATGGCATTCCGGATGATAAAGCGATGCATGATTTCAGCCCTCGGTTTGTAGGCGCATGAGTTCCAGGTATGTTTTCGGTGGCGGGCTGGCCGAATCTGGCGCAGGTGCAGCAGCCGGTTGAATTTCCTGTGCCTGATCTCTCGGCATCTCCTCCCAGCCCATCGCCGTCAGCCGACCCGGCGGCAACGGATTTGCCGAAGCCAATCGCAACCAGCCGCGCTGCAGCTGATCTGCCAACAAACGATCCTGACCGCTCCGTTCTTTATCCGTTTGCTGCGCGGCATCTAAGCCGTTTCGAGCGACGCTTTGTGCAAATCCCCGCTCAGCCGCCGCTAATTCCGTCCGTAGCGAGTTGATCGAAATCACCTGCCGCATGGTCGCCGCCCCTAATCCGACACAAACCAACAGAAGCGCCGCTACCGCCGACCGCCAAAAAATGCGATCAGCGAGACGATGGCTACCCGCTGCAAATCCGGCGTGGAAAAATAGCTCATCGCGGCTGATCGCAAGCGGCTGCGGCGCCAGTTCGCTCAATACCTGTTCAGGGTTAACCGGACGATCAGGCAAATCGAAATTCAGATTTTCTGGTTCGGACATGGCGTGGTCACCTTCGTGCTATCAGGATTCAATTTTTCGCGCAGCCGGCTAATCACTGCCTCAAAACGCCGCTGCGCGCTGCTGGACGACGTTCCAACCAACCGTGCGATTTCTTCAAATGTCAAATGGCCCCATAAATGTGCGATCACAATTTCTCGATCCGCAAGCGGTAACTCCGCCAGCGCTTCCGTTGCGATCTCCGCCGTCGCTCGTTGTTGGCGAGCTCGCTGGAACCATTCTTCTGCCGCCGCTTCTTCGTGCCGCTGTCGCCGACGGTCGGATCGGCTCTGGCTGATCGCTCGGCGCCGCACGGCTGCAAACAACCAAGCGGCTGGATTGCCCGGCAATTCCGGACAAGCCGCCAATGCAATGAATGCCTGCTGCACCACATCATCTGCCGTGTGACACCACTGCCGCGCATACAGTTTCAGCGCCGCGCCATGGCGATCCAATAACTCCGCCAGCAGTTGACCTGTAAGCTGCGGCATGCATTCCCTGCTTTTGCCCGACCGCTTCATGGCGCGATCGAGCGGTGTTCATTAGAGATGTCGCCCCTCCGCGGCCAATTATCCCAAAAAAGTGCGCCCACCGCCGCAATTTAGGTTGGTTTTTAAAAATGAGCCTGCCTGAAAAGAAATTGGCCGCCGGCGCATAAAAAACCCCGCGGTCGGGGCGACCGCGGGGCGGCGAAGAGAGGTGAAAGTGGCGGGTTACTTCTTCGAACCGGTGGGAGCCGTAGCGGCTGTCGGCGTGACGGTGGGAGTCTTGGAGGGCTGTTCCACAATTTGATCCTTGGTGCCGGCGACAATTTTCAAGAACTCGTCATGCTCCGGCTTGGCGACGTGCGAATGATCCAGCGAGGCTGCAAAGTCGGTGCTCATCGCATCAAACTCGGTGGCCGTAATCTGCATTCCCTGGTGGAGGGTTTTCAAATCTTTGCCGTCATACTTTTGGGGGCCGCCCGTAGCCATGCATAGATATTGCGCAACGCTGTGTTTTAGCGCCGTCACATTTTCTGGAGTCGCTTTCCATTCCTTGGACGTTCCGTGGCGAGTGAAATTTACTTTCGGATCCTTTGCCACTCGATCGACAAAGTCATTCGCAATGCCGGTAATCGCTTTCTCGCCGCCCAATCGATCATAAAGCGATTTCGCCGCGGCGGGTGTGGTAATCGTTGTAGTCGGCTGGGTTGGTGTAGTCGTTGTGGGTTGTTGGGCCAACGATTGGGCCGCGATCGCCGTCACACACAGGCAAACACAAAATCTAACTAGTCTGGAACGTTTCATAACAAACTCCTCTAAATATAATGGTGTTCGCGCACGCCGAGCGCAGACAACTGCACACTGGCAGCGCGATAATCTGTTCCCGTGCAAAGAATCGCCGGCGCGATATCGGAAAGTAACGCAAACCGCGCGCCCGAATAAAAAATTCGAAAACTCCCGTCGAATCGGCCGGCATTAAACCAGAATCAAGCTGCGTCCGCCATCAAAATGACGGCGTGTTTTGCGGCTTTGATTTCACCTGCGACCATCAATTCCAGGGGCACAGCGCACAGCTGCCCCCAGTTCACACCATATGCGCTTCCAAAGCGCTGGTTTCGTCAGTCGTTGGATGTTCTTCAGAAGTCGCCATTAAAAAACTCACGCCGACCTGAATGATGGCAACAATCGCCATCGCTAAGAATACCCACGTCAGGCCAGATCCGATCATTTCGAAGATGATCGGGCGCGCACCCTCTGGAAGCGTGGCACGCTTACGCGGATCCATAATCGTTGTCGGACTTACGCCCATATCCCGTAGTTTTTGCATTTGCGGCGCGGCCAGCACATTAAATAGCATGCCCAGCAAGCCGATGCCGATCGCTCCGCCCATCGTGCGAAAAAATTGAATGCCACTGGTGACAATGCCCCGCTGTTGCCAATCGACACTGTGCTGCACCGATAAAAGTTGCGGCATCGACGCCGTTCCGAACCCCACGCCCGCCAGCATCAACACAGCCGCCAGCACCCAGCCGCTGGCGTGCAGCAAAGCGCAAATAAACAAGCTGACAAAACTAATGACCGTGAGCGAGCTGCCGATGATGGCGGTTCGTCGAAATCCCCATCGCACAATCAGCGGCGCGACGAAAATGCCGCTCGTCGCCCAAGCCAGCATTACCGGCGTCACCACGCCCGCCGCCGCGGTCGCTCCAGCTCCGGTCGTCCCCTGGATATACAACGGCACATAGGTATCGACACCAAAAAACGCCACGCCCATCAAAGCGCTGCCCAATAGTGCGGGCCCAATGGCGCGTTGAACGATTAAAGCCGGCGGTAAAATGGGATTGGCGGCTCGCCGCTCGATCCAGATAAAACCCGCCAAAGCCGCCGCCGCGATTAGGAACAAAACGCCTGCCGCGCTCCACGGCAAACCATCTAAACCTAGCGCCGACACCAATCCCAAAATCGTGGTGCACGCCACCGCCAATAGCAAAACTCCAGGCAAATCTAAATCGGTCGAGTGCGGTTTTTCATGATCGTGATATTGCCACGCTAGCACCCCAAAGCCGAGCGCACCAAACGGCAAATTCACAAAGAAAATCGATCGCCACCCAAGCGTTTCTACCAGCAGCGCGCCAATGGCCGGACCCGCCAGCGCCGACGTCCCCCACACGCCGCTAAACCAACCCTGCACGCGCGCCCGTTCCTGCAGCGTAAAAATATCGCCCAAGATCGTCAGCACTACCGGCATAATCCCGCCGGCGCCGAGTCCTTGAAAGCCGCGAAAAATAATAAGCTGTAGCAGCGTTTGCGAACTAGCGGCCAACACCGAGGCTATCGCGAACATCGCAATCGCCCATAGCAGAACCCGCTTTCGCCCCCAAGCATCCGCCAGCCGGCCATATACCGGCATGCTGACAGTGCACATCAGCAAATACACCGACGTGACCCACCAATAGTGCTCCAGCCCATGCAAATCGCCAATAATGGTCGGCATGGCCGTGCTGGTGACATTCAATTCCATGGCCGCCAGCACCATCACCACCAGCAGTGCGCCCGTGACCCAGCGCCGATTCATTTTCGCCGGAATCTTCGACGACGTTTCGCTCCCGCCGTTCCTAAGCGATTCGACTGCCGAATCCGCAGTCCGATCAATTCCATCCGGTCCAGCATGCTGGGCGGTGTTCGAAGTTCTTGCAATCACAGCAACCTTGCCTTCTCTCTCGCTAGCGGCTCAATTGCCCGTAAATCCATTTTTCGGGCGGTGGGAAACTCTTGGTAGGACCAACAACTATTCTATAGGTTCGCTGCATATTGTCACCGGAAACTAGCGCCAACGCCAGCCGAAAATCACCGTCGCCGCAACCGTTTTCCCCGGCCTGAAAATCGAAAGAATGCCCGTCAAATTTGAAAATTCCATCCGGTTCGCATGGCGAGCCGCCTACGGTGCTACATTCGATGCGTTAAAATAGAATTAACAGTCGCCCATCTCGAGCGCATATCCAGCCTTATCATATCGCCATGCAAGCCCTTGTCGTTGTTGCTCAGCGAGAATTGTCTGACCTGCTGGTGAAGGCGCTGCAAAGAATCGATTTCGAGGCGCTCCAGGTTGGCGAAGCCTCCGCCGCCGCGAATGCATATAAATCACAATTGCCGGCGCTGGTAATCACTTCATGGGGTTTGGGCGATCTCGATGGATTGGCATTCTGTCGAGAACTTCGCCAACTCAATCCCAGGCATAATCCGCTGGTGCTGATCGTCTCTGACCGCACTTCACCAGCCGATCTACAAGCCATTCTTGAAGCCGGCGCCGACGATTATCTTCTGTATCCGATGGAGTCCGACCGATTCCGGATCCGTTTGCAAATCGCAGCAAAGCGCGCGCGAAATCGGGCAGCCGCTGCAGCTGTCGAATGTCGATTGCGAGAAAGTATCGAACGTTTTGAGCTCGCGGTCCGTGGGGCCGACGAAGGTCTTTGGGATGCTGAACCGGCTGGACGGCCTTGGCATGAACCCGATGCTGAAGTTTGGTATTCGCCGAGATTCAAACAACTGTTGGGATATACCGACGCAGAGTTTCCTAACGTGCTCAAAACTTGGAATTCGCGGCTGCATCCAGACGATCGAGACCGCGTTTTCCTGGCCCTGACGAATCACATCGAGCAAAAACAGCCTTACGATATTGAGTACCGTTTGCAGATCAAGTCCGGCGAGTACCGCTGGTTCTCAGCGCGCGGCCAGGGCATCTGGGACGAGCAGGGCCGCTTGATGCGCATGTCCGGCTCCCTCCGCGATATTACCCAATCCAAAGAAGACAAAACAATGCTGGAGCAAAGCGAGGCCAAATGGCGATCCTTGGTCGAAAACGCTCCCGACATTATCATTCTCACCGATACCGAAGGCGTCATCAAATTTATCAATCGCAATACTGAAGGGGCGGAAATAGCCAAAGGCCGCACTGTTTATCACTACGTCCCGGAGCCGTTTTGGGAACAGATCAAACAGGCGTATGCCGCCTTGCGCGAGACAGGTCAGGCCCAACATTTTGAGTTGCGCGCTCAAAAGGAAGGTGGCGGCACCGGTTGGTACGCCACGCGTCTGGGGCCAATCTACCATGAAGGCAAATTGGATGCTGTCGTCCTGATTGCAACCGATATCACAGACCGTAAATCTGCCGAGCAGCAGCAACAAGAAAGCGAAGCCAAATGGCGGTCCTTGGTCGAAAATGCTCCCAATATCATCCTTCTGGCGGATTTGGACGGCACCATCCGTTTCATCAATCGCAAAACTCCGATTGCCGTCCAATCGATTGGCCGCACCACCTACGACTACATCGATGAACAGTATCGCCAGACAATGCGAGATGCTTTCCAATCGCTAAGCGCAACTGGCGAGCCGCAACGATACGAAGTGCATGGCCAAACCGAAACCGGGGTGGGCCGCCTCTGGTACGACAACCGCATGGCTCCCATCTGGCGCGACGGCCGCATCGAATCGGTCGTATTAATTGGAACGGACATCACCGACCGAAAAATCGCCGAAGAGCAATTGGAGCGCGAACGGCAACTCCTCCGTCGCTTGACCGATTTGCAAGAACGCGAACGCCAAATCGTCGCTTACGAAATTCATGACGGGTTGGTGCAATATCTCACCGGTGGCCTGATGCATTTAGAAGCGTCCATGGCCTCCGACAGAACACGCAAAGAAAAGGAGCAGGCCGATCACGAGCGCGGCATGAGCCTGCTGCGTGATGCGCTGGCCGAAGCGCGCCGCCTGATCAGCGGACTGCGCCCACCGATCCTCGACGAACAAGGCGTAGCGGTCGCACTGGAATATCTGATCAATGAATCGCGACCGGAAATCCCTCATATCCAGTTCATTAACCATTCCTATTTCGGACGGTTGGTCGTCCCCTTGGAAGTTGCTATTTTCCGCATTACCCAAGAAGGGTTGTCCAATATCCGTAAGCACAGTCATTCGCGCCGAGCACGCATCGAACTTTTTCAACACGGACAGTGGGTGCGGCTCATTATTCGCGATTGGGGCTGCGGGTTTGATACCACCAAGGTTTACGAAGAGCGGTTCGGGCTCCAAGGTATTCGGCAACGTGCGCGATTGTTGGGCACGATTGCCACGATCGAAAGTGCCCCGGGCCAGGGCACCGTTATCGTGGTCGATTTCCCCTTGATCCACCAAGATCCGCAGCTGAACGGCGCCGCATTGGCGAAATCCTGACGCTAGTACAGGAACGATTGCGCCACATCGTGTCAAGCATATTTGGTGCTGTCAGTATGTTGCTACAAGTGCATGTTCTGAGAAACACAATTGCCACGCTGGTCGTATTCGCAATTGCTGTAAATCATGCCGGTGCAGCCGGTCCGCAACCGACAACAGCACCCTATGGAGCGATTGTAGTCTCGCCTGATACAAAAAATTTGGCATCAGCAATCGATAATGCTCCTCCGGGTGCCACTATTTACTTCGACTCCGGCCGCTATGTCGATTTGCGGATCGAGCCGAAAACCGGCCAGATCTATCTCGCCCAGCAAGGCGCCATACTCGCCAGCAGCAAATCGAGTTATGCCTTCGAGTGTTTCGCGCTCCCGGCTGATAACGTTACGATCCAGAATTTTACGATCGACGGCTATCTGCCGCAGTATCAATGCGGCGTAATTCAATCAGGCATTATCGGCAAGAGTGGCACTCACTGGACCGTTAAAAATTGCGAAGTTCGTAACTGCCTGAATGGCGGCGGTATCGTGCTGTTCGATTACTCGCGAATCATCGGCTGCTATATCCACCACTGCGATCAGATCGGCATAAAAATGTTTGGCCAGTCTCCGAAATTTCTCAACAATCATGTCGCCTACAACAATCTGGCCCACAAGTTTCCCGTGAACGACGAAGCCGGCGGCTCCAAGTTCTGGGCAACAAGTGGCCTGCGCTGCTCTACCAACGAGTTCGATCACAACGTCGGCTGCGGAATCTGGTGCGACAACAAAAACATCGATGGCTGGATCGACCACAACAATTGCCACGACAACACCTACAATGGAATCTATCAGGAAATCGGCGGAGCTATGGTGATCGAGGAAAATACCTGCACCGATAATGGCACTGAATACACCTTGGCCGGATGGCTCGACGGCGCAGGCATTGCCATCGAGGCGTCTGAAAACGTCACCGTGCGATACAACATTGTCCGTGGCAATGCCAACGGAATCGGGCTGATCGCTTCCCAGCGCGGGAGTCCAACCTGGGAGATCAAAAATGTATCGGTCTACGGCAACACGATTAGCATGACCAAGGGGCAAACAGGATTGTGCTGGGATGGCAAATGCCCCGCGCCGTGGAACGGCTCAACATGGTGGCAGAATAACTATCAGCTTTCCCACACCGCTAGCTTTTTGTGGCAAGGAAACCAACTAACGCTAGCGCAGTGGAAATCGGCCGGGAACAATTGAACGACGTCGCTGATTCAAGCAGAGAGCAACGTCCCAGAGGTAGCCGCCCAAAAAAAGTCGCCCGCCACGTGCCGGGGCCAATCACGACAACGAACACATGGTGAGCGATAAGCTGCGGGAGATAATGATTGCCTACGTCCGGCCTGACATTGCTATGGCAGTCACTACGCGGCATCCATGAATGAGGATCGCGGTTATTATGGAAAATGCCAAATCTTGACTGGCTGAAACATCTATTTGGCATAGATGTTTCGACGGAAATCGTCTTTCCAAAAGCGAATCGCCCGACCCCTCGCAAACGCAAGGGCCGGGCGATGTTGAGCGAAGCACACTCGTTCCTCTGGTGCTGATCCCGCAAGTTATCCTAGCGGGCGTCATAGCCCCGTTGACAGGAATGTGCAGTTTTCTAGCAAAAGCATTGATCACCGCATATTGGGGCTACTCCAGCCTGGCGACGTGTCTTCCGGAGCACTTGAGTGATATTCGCAATAGCAACGAGTATTCGGGATTTGGCTGTTGGCTGATGGTGCTATTTCAAGGCCTTGTATTTGCTGGTCTCACGGTGGGCGCGCTATGGCTACGAGACCAGCGTGATATTGCTTATGGTGAGGGTCTCGAACGCTGGCTGGCCACGGCCAAAACCAAGCTGCGGAAGCAGTTGGATAAAAGATGACCTGGGGTGTAGATTCCCGCGCACGTTTGAACCGCGCGGGTGTCTGACTTTCTGAAGTAACGCCTCGGCGTGGTGCTGGGGCAGTCCGCCTTTAGGACGTGTCCCGATGATCGCCAATATCTTGCGCTGCAAACGGCTGACTAGTGCCAAGAGGTTAGCTGTTCCATCGTTCTCGATAGTCATGCGCCACCGATTCTTTTGGGCGAATTCGCATCGCTCTCGCGTTCTAAATTCTTGCATATCTCGTGGCATATTAGATGCAGGCGCCGGTAGCCATTGGACCTTTGAGAATCCTACGTCCGACTTGCGTTGACAAAAATCTCGCGCGAAACGCACGAGCGCATTTGGGCAGTTTAGGCTTGCCACTGTGACCATTGGGCAAACAGGCCCGCCAAAGAATCGTCGGCGAAAGCATCGTCATCTACCTGCTTTTCGCCGTGCCAACACAGGGGTCGACCGCGATCTAACTCTGGCGTGAGAAGAACCTGGTCCACGGCGGTGGGGAGCAAATGCTGCGGCAATGGGATCGTCACGTTTTGGGACGATGAAAGGCCCACCGGTTTTTCTGCGCCAGATGGATCATTGGGGACAAGCGTCTCAAATACGCCGACAAACAATGTTTCATGTGCCGATTCGGACAAATTCGTCGTGGCCACAGATTCGTTACTTGGCGATGTCGTTGCGGAGTCTGAATCGCTGGTAGGCAATGCTGTGGGCTCGCTTTCCGAACTGATCTGCATGGGAACAGGAACTGAGGCGACTGGCGGGGCAGAAGTCGTGACGCTTGGCGAACCCGGGTCGGTAATTGGCGCCGCGGCCGGGTCGGATGCGTTAGACGCGACAGACTCCACGGCCGAGGAGGAAGTCACCTCTGCGGCAGGGACAACGACCGGCGCTGGCGGTGCGATAGTTGCGATTTCGTCTGTAGGAGACGAGGTGATGATAGGGGCGATCGCCGGGCTGCTTAAGTTGTCCCCCTGTGCGTCTGTGGTGTTAGTGGCACTGCCCTGCGATTCTGAACTCAAGCTTCCGCTGCCGCCATTTCCTTCCGTGCTCGTACTGCCGCCGCCGCCGATCAATAGATTCAACAGTGCTTGCAGATCAGCGTTGTTAAAATGCCCGTCGCCATTCACATCACCGATGGTTGGTAAATCTGCAGGCGACACACCGTACTGGGCTTCGTACCCGGTTGGATTGGTCAGGGCCTGCATCAGCGGCATGATATCCGCGGCATCCACGTGTCCGTCGAGGTTGATGTCTCCTTTAGAGTAAGCAGTGGACAGCAAACCATAGCCGACCACGGTGCCTTGGATGTGCCCACCAGTGCCAGACCCGCCGCCGGTACCGTCATAGACCATTCCATTGAAAACGGTTGGAAGACTGAACTTCACACCTGTCGCATTGGTTAACCCTCCGGTGAGGCTGTCACGAGAGGAATTCTGATTGGTCGTGTAAATTGGATTAATGCTGCTACCCGTGGCCGACGCCGTATAAGCCGCTAAATAATCGGTGCCACTTTGCGTGACGTCGTTGTCCCAGATGATGCCATTGGTTTCCCCATTGGCTGAAATGGCTGACGTTGTGCCCCGACCACCGAACAAATTGCTGCTAACAAAATTCGGCGTTGGTTCTACGCCCGTCCGAGGAGACGCAGTCGTGAACGGGAACGTGGAGAGATTGAAGCCCAGATCGCCCACGTACATTGCCCCCGGGTTTCCGCCCCCCAAGCCGATGTAAATCTCGCCGTTGAAATACGAGGGAATATCGTAACCTGTGTAAGTTGGATTATTGGCTTTGGTCCCGGAATTGCCCGGAGTGGTTTCAAAGTAGTAATACTCACCAATAATACGATCGTAAGGAGCTGGATCAGCGTTCGTGGTTTCGTTGCCGTTGGTAATATACTGCGTGTTATAGCCGCCCAAATTATTGGCATCGATCAGGTAAATGCGTCCTTCTTTGCCCAAAGTCACGAGCATAGGGTCGCCGCTGCTGTTGTTCTGAATGGTGTAGGTTTGTGTGGCATTGTTGAATTGAGCAGTTCTGGCCTCCGTTCCTGTCGACGGAATGAGCAGCACACCGGCGGAGCCAATGTCTTCATCGTTTTTGTTCAATTCAAACACATTAGACGGGGTAAAGTAGTCCACCACTTTTAACCCATAGCCATCGGCGTTATATCCGTCATCTGGATCGTAGGTGCCGTTGGGATTGTGGATGGTGCCCGTGTTGAGATTAATGCTGTTTTGGGTGGCATTAACATCGAACTGCAACTTCAATACGGTATCGCCGTAATCGTCGTCCAAAGGCATTTGCACGACATGGCCGTTGTCGGTCGAGGTGTAAGTGGAATTGAAGTTGCTTGTGTTTGGATTAAACGCGCCATTGCCAGTGGAGATGTACAAATAGGTGCCGTCGGTGGAAATGGTGGACCCAGCGTTCCAGAAGCCTGCTTGAGCGTCTAAGCTTCCATTGTCGCCGGAAACCGTGTTAAACGGTTCGAAAGTGGGCACACTGACCCAGGCAACGTTGTTGGCCAAAGTCGAAGCACTGTAACCCAGCAGCCAACCGTAATAAGGACCATTGTCACCATGCGAAGCGAAGCCGAGGTAGATCTCGCCATTGATCAAGGTAGTGGCAACGCGGTTCATCTGCAGCAGGGCATTAAAGACAATGTATCCCGCCGCCATCGGGGTTTGCGTGCCCCAAGGCGTTCCGGTCACTCCGGAAGCATTGCCCGCCCATCCGTCCATCGGCGTTGAGTCTCCGGAACCAGAAACATAGCTCCCATTGTCGCCGGTTCCTTTCACATAAGGTCCGGCGACAAACTTATAGCCGTTATAGCTGGTGAAACTTGGAATCAGGTTGCCGTGTGTCGGATCTAGAATGGTATCGCCGACGACCATGCCACCCGTGGTCGGTTCGATCGCGGGGTTGGTCGGCGTGATGGCTACTGCCCCGTTGCCAATATTGACTGCCCACAGGCGCTGCACGTAATGAATGTCGGTGGTGCCGCCGGTAAAAGTAGCGATGGGGGTAGAGCCGTTCCGGAATTCTTGCGTGTCGGCAACCAGATACAAAAACCCGGTGTTCGGATCGATCGTGGGAGTGGCCAAAATTCCAAGTTCCGGGCCGATGTCTGAGCTAATCAGCGCGTTGTCGCCGGACTCAGCGGGAATGGTCGTTACGCCTGCGGTGGAAACCGGGCTGCCGATTGTCGTCACTGTGGGATCAGCAATCTGCGTGAAATTGTCTTGCCACAAAATGGCGCCCGTGTTGGCGTCAATGGCATATAGGCTGTCGTGCATGGTGGCAGCGTACAGCACATTATGAAGTCCCAGCGAGGAACCGCGGGTAATGTTCACATTCGCTACCGCGAGAATTTGGGCATAGACCTGCCCATCGAGCGTGGTCGTGAAGACTTTTCCAAAGTTTGTCGAGTTGACGTTGGCTGGCGTCAACACGGTTTCGGAAAGGTCTTCTCCCGTGGTGCCAGCAGTATAGTGGTTAGCCAGCACGTCGCCGGCGGCCAGCAAAGCGCGCCGTTCCAACACTTCTACGATCCCGCGCAGCGGCCGTCTGGCGGACCGCCTGGGGTTACAAATGCGGCTCAGGGGTGGAGATTCGGCTCGGTTGATATGGAGCCAAGGAATCACTACGTGCCTCCGAGTTAACAATAGAAGCGACCAGAGAGCACGTCAGATTCGGATACAAACCGAAACCGAAGCTCTGCAGTGAAACCTGATCCCAAATGACTGGCTGTACGCTCCGGAGCAATCGCCCAAGGTGGTCGTAATATTTTCCCATCCTACTGTTTGGGTGATGTCTGCCGCAAGCAAAAAATCGAGAATCTCTTCTCGGCGTCAGCCCATCGTTATTTGACCAAATCAAACCTCCCCGGTTCTTACCTCTGCTGCACGGGCCCGGGGTGTTTTCTTCCGTGCGCGTATCTGAACTACGCCGGGCGTCTGAATTTCTAAGTTGACGCCCGGCGTGGTGCTGGGCGGTTCTGTTTTCCCACAGGACCGCCCAGCTGGGGCGGTCTTCCCTTTTCTTTGGAGGTCGCCATGATCGCGCCGTTGAAATCTGAATTAACTACCAGTCGGATCGAGCAATTCCACCAGCAGTTTCTGACCATGCTTCCCGTGATTCGTCGGCAGGCCTGGATTGCATTCCGTGGCCAGCGGCCCGAAGCAAAGGAAGAATTCGTGACCGAAGTGATTGCCAATGCCTACCGCAGCTGGGTTCGGTTGGTGCAGCAGGGTAAAGCGGACCGCGCTGATGCCACACCGCTGGCCCGGTTTGCGATTCGTCAGGTTCGTGCCGGACGACGAGTGGGTTGTTCGTTGAACTCGAAAGACCTCTTATCCCCCTGGGCCCGAAAGCGCCATGGTCTGACCATCGAACAGCTCGATCAGTCCGATAATCGATCCGGTAACTTTGACCAGCTGCTGGTCGAAGATCGCCAAGCGGGCCCGGCCGAGATAGCAGCCGCCCGAATCGACGTGGCAGCATGGCTGGGTTCGCTTTCGAAGAGGCAACGCCGGATTGCAAAGGCTCTGGCGCTAGGAGCATCAACCAGCGAAGTGGCTCGCCGATTCGCTATTTGTCCGGCTCGCATCTCACAACTTCGCGGTTGGTTCCACCTGCATTGGGAACAGTTCCAGGGCGGGATGCTGCCCAGCGGCAGTGCTGCTTGAAAAGCCGGGTGGTGATTTCCTATTCCCGCTGAATACGTCATCTCACGCTTTTATGGAGCATCGCATGAATTTTTTCTGGTTGTGGGTCTGCCTGGGCGCCATCGTATGGCTCCTCAGCCGCAATCGTCGTACGCCTCGAAATCACCGGCGCCCGGGTTGTTACTGCCGCCGGTAAGGGAGAAAAGTATGGAAACTCTGGTAGTACTACTGCTAATCGCCGCAATTGGCTATTGGTCGTTTCGTCACGGCAAGCGAATGGGTAGCAGTTTGGGATTTCGAGCGGGGCGGCGCAAACGGCGACAAACTTGATGCTGCGGTACATCGATCCGATTACAAGAAAGCAGCGCTACAAAAGCGCAGCAACAACCAAGCGGAGTGAAGCAACGAAGGCCGCCGGCAAGTGGGAAAATGATTTGCGCACCGGCGTGGTACAGTCCAGCAATGTTACCTGGGCTCCATTCCGCGAGCGATACGAAAACGAAGTGCTCGCCAGCCTGGCCGAAAATACCGATAGGAAAGTGCAGGGGGTATTCAATGCCGTCGAAAAGCACCTGTCACCAAACAGACTGCGTGACCTAACCGCGGATCGATTGAGCTATCTGCAATCTAAGCTACGCGAAACTGGCAGATCGGAAGATACGATCAAGGGCCACACGGCGCACCTAATGGCGGCGCTATCGTGGGCTGCGTCGGTCGGTTTGCTTGCCAAGAAACCGGCCGTCAAAATGCCCAAGCGCGCAAAAGGGGCAGTTGTAATGAAAGGCAGGCCGATTGCTGGGGAAGAATTCGACCGGATGCTGGCCAAAACGGGCGCCGTGGTTGGCGAGGATCGCGCACCATCATGGCAGCACCATATGCGCGGGTTGTGGTTTTCCGGCCTTCGGCTTGCCGAGTCCCTGGAACTATCCTGGGACCGCGACGATAAGCTATGCGTCGATTTGCAGCCGGGCGAGCATCCGATGCTGCGAATCCCTGCCGCCTTGGAAAAGGGCAATCAGGACCGGCTATTGCCAATTGCGCCGGAGTTTGCAGAGTTTCTATCGCAGACGCCGGAAGCCGAGCGGCACGGTTACGTGTTCAATCCCAAGCCTTTGACGGAGAAGCGGTCGCAGCGGTTGGCAGAGGGGCAAGTCGGCCGCACGTTTTCGGCCATCGGAGAGAAGGCCGGCGTGAAGGTCAAAACCGAAACCGGCAAGGATTGCGAGCCGGTTGTGAAGTATGCCAGTGCCCATGACCTACGGCGCTCATTCGGCCTGCGGTGGGCTTCCCGGGTCATGCCGCAAGTGCTGATGGAACTAATGCGGCACGAATCGATCGAGACGACGATGCGATATTACGTCGGTCGCAATGCCCAATCGACGGCGGCCGTTTTGTGGGCTGCGCATGAAGCGTCAAAAGGTTACACTTCCGGTTACACTACCCCACAAAGCAAAAATCAGCCGGAGCCGGCGGCTTCCGCAACCGCTGACACCGACTGATTTTAGTTCAAAAGGCGCCGGTCGGAGTCGAACCGACGATGGCACGCAGTGATACAGATCATGGTAAGTATTTTAGCAAATACCCCGCTGAGGTAGAATCAGGCCAGCCCCCTAACCCCTGGTCGCCCGGCTAGAAATCGCGTACAGAATTCGCTGGCTTAAAGGAGGGGTACCGTCAAATCGCTGACCTTGGAAGAACGGGGTACAGGGGAAATGATGCGCTCGAATCCGCTGGCGTCTCAGGCCAAAAACCAATTTAGGTCCGGCATCGTACTACATCCGAGTCCTGACAACAGCCGACGTCCAAAGTTACGGGCTTGTTACCGAAATGGCGTCGCTAGCTGGGTCTGATATTTCTACTCTAAACAGCACACGGTCTACAGCGTTTTTCAGACATCGGTGTTCCAGTCGCAGCGGCGGGAACACGGTTCTCATGCTTCCTTTTTTAGCGCGAGGTACACTCATGCGTATCATTTCCGTTGGCTTTGTACTTGCCGTTTGGCTAGCCTCCGCAGTTTCGCTGGCCGAGGAAAAGAATCAGCCCACCATTAACACCGCTGGCGAGGCGGTGGTTTATGTTGAACCCGATGAGGTTGTGTTCCAATTCGGCGTGGAAACCCGCGATCAAAGTCTAGACAAAGCCGAATCGCTCAACGACGACGCGGCAGCGAAATTAATCACCGCGGTCAAGAAGTTGGGAGTTGAAGACAAAGATATTTCCACCGCACAGCTAAATGTTCAACTTTTGTATCCAACCAATGGCGACATTGTCATTAGCGGCTACGCAGTGAATCGGGCTTATTCCATCTGTCTGAAAGATCCCAAGAAATTTCAAACGCTGGTTGATTCGGTGCTCAAAAACGGCGGTAACCGGATCAACGGTTTCGAATTTCGGACCACTCAGCTGCGCAAATACCGCGATCAGGCCCGAGCTATGGCCATTAAGGCCGCACTGGAAAAAGCTCAAGCCCTGGCCGGCGAATTGAAGTGCGCGCCCGGCAATCCGCGCGCAATTAGCGAAACGGGCGGTTCCTGGGGATACTGCGGCAACAGCAACGCTGTGCAAGTTGCTGCCGCCGCCGAGGAAGGCGACGGAGGACTGCCGCTAGGCAGGATTGAAGTGCGAGCCAACGTCAACGCAACGTTCGATCTGGTATTAAAGTAAAGCTCGAGTGGCTACATAGTAACGGTGCGTTCGGTGATTGTGAAGTTGTGTTCAGCATTCAGGCTTAATGGAGCAAGTCGAGAGCCCGCATCATGCCCGCCAGGTACGAGTCGTTACAGGACCCAGACGTCATACGAATTCGCCGAAGAAAACGCAAAACGGCAAGAAGCGCGCTGCGAAAAGCGATGCAATTTCACCCCAATTAGCGCAAGTAATCAAAGCTTGGCCGTCGCTGCCTGACTCTTTGAAGAGAGCAATTCTGGCAATAATCAGCTCGCGGTAAATTAAATTTGTCTAGCAGATTCAACAGCCCTTTGCCGAGCCATGCTTTTCATTCATAGGGATCGCCAATAATTGAGGATAGCGCTTTTTCTATTCTGGACAAGATATGATTTGATGAATTGCTGGAGCGGCAATCGTTCGGTTGTAACCAGCGCTAGTGTCTGAGACGACGATGTAATCTGCGCCGGTCTCAAGAATCTTACCTTTGATATTGTTCTGCTCGTATTTGTTGGATTGGATAAACGAATCTAGCTTTTTCATTTTTTCATCGACGATAGTAAAGTCCCAACTCTGCATAAAAACTCTGACGGGCTTTTCAACGGCGCTTCTTCCATTGATTCAGAAAGAACCAGAGTAGCGCTAAGACTACGGCTATTACCAGAATGTTTCCCCACCAGGGGAAATCAAAACCCTTGGAATTAATAACGTCCAAGCGGCCTTCTTGAGCAATCAGTTTCATACGGCTTTGCCAGCCAATTGACTTTTGCCCGCTAATTCGCGCCGCTGCCCGCTAATTCAATCACCGCCGTGAAACCATATATACCACGCGACGGCGACAATTCCATAAAGCAGCACAAGTCCGAACGTAGTGCCAACGCGGTCGATCAACGGACGTTTTCTAGTGGCATAGAGCGCCACGATTGCAAGGACAAGCGATAGGACGATTAGAACGGTTCCCATACCCCGCATTTTAGCCGATGGTCGGAATGTTTGGCATTACGAGGCTACACGGCGACTGTTTTAGCAGTCGCTCGCTGGGGTAGCATCCTTGTCACCGACTTACTGCGCGTGTATCGAGAAAACAGTGCGAAGTAAGCTGCCCAATCGACCGGCATTTTTGACCGGCTAGTATCCCTAATCCTGTAGGAGATATGGTAAATGGACAAGTTGATTGCATGCCTATTAATCGCTGTCACATTTGCATTCGCCAATGATTGTCCTGCAAAAGAACCCCCGACGCTCCCTGATCGGCTCGAACAAACACTTAAAAGCGATGATAAACCATTCAGCTTGGTGACCCAGATCTACATCAAGCCAGAAGGCAGCGCCCTTTCGAATTAGCTATTACCTCGGCATTGCCGAGAAGATCATTCGCTAGCAGGTTTGTCCGACATCGTGAACGTTTGCGGCGTCAGCTCTCGAATCCAGATGTTGCGAAAGCGGACCGGGTCGCCGTGGTTCTGTAGTTGCAAAGGAGCCCGTTCGGGATGGGCTTCATAGGTCGGAGGATGATCCCAGGAGGTGCTTCCCTGAATTTCCGAATGGTTTTGAATCAACACCCCGTTTTGCAGCACGGTAACGTAGGCGGGCTTGATGAGCTTGCCCGAGCCGTCGAAGCGGGGCGCTTCAAAAATGATGTCATAGCTTTGCCATTCGCCCGGCTTGCGGCAGACGTTTACCAGCGGCGGATATTGTTTGTAAACGGAGCCGCACTGACCGTCGTAATAGGTCGGATTGTGGTACGAATCGAGGATTTGCACCTCGTAACGACTCATTAGATAAACGCCGCTGTTGCCTCGGCCTTGGCCGGAGCCTTTCACTTCCTCCGGCTCCGCCCATTCCACGTGCAATTGGCAATCGCCGAAAGACCGCTTGGTGGTGGCATATTTCATACCCGGGGCGCGCGGGTTCACGGTGACGGCACCGTCTTTGATTTCCCAATCGTCGGCATTTTTCCAGTCCGACATATCATTTCCATCGAACAGTACGATGGCGTCGGATGGCGGCCTGCCGTTGTCGCCTGGCTCAACGATTTTCGGCTCCTCCCAAATTTTGCCCGATTTCCATTCCGCGGCCAGCAAGGTTATGGCCCCCAAAATTAGCCCTGCCGCGGGCAGCGTCACGACGAGCGGCGTATGTGACGACAAAAAGCGGCATGTCATCGGATCGACCCCCAAAGCAGAATTACAGAAACATGGCGAAACGCACTTTCTTTCTTAATCCCGCGGCGACTTCGATACAACTGTCGGAGGAAAGATTATCCGACATTTCCAGATGGACTGAGTCTGGAACCGATCCGGGCTCGCAAATAGCCACGATTGTATCATCGCGCTCCTCCACCGCGTCCGCCGTGCCGTAATTTTTTCTCCGTTTTTCCGCCCCGGCCACCCTGATCGGACTGCTCCAACTATGCTTACGGGCGTGTCACCAGGATTTCTACCTGGCCCGCGTCGCGGAAATGTCCCATCGGCGGCAGCGTGGATTTGTTAGAATAATAGGTCGCAGTGTGAGGTTGTACGACCTCTGAACACCACGCCTTTCAACTTTCGGAGCAAAATGGACGTCCTGAAGCCTGATCCAATCTTTAATCAGCCCTCTAGAAATCTTTGTCCCATTTGTGGTTCGGCTTCCTATTCCCGTGACGGCATTCATCCCCAGTGTGCGCTAAAGCAAGCTGACAGATTGCTTCTGCCAATCAAGCGGCCAGATAAAGCTAAAGCGGAAAAACCCACGCAAAAGTCGTGGAATAAGCAATGCCCAAAATGCGACGCCCAGGTACACGTTCGACGGTGTAAATGTGACTGCGGGCACAGTTTCGATGGTCGATGATCGCCTAACTTTCCGTCGCCTTTGTTGGTGACCACGATATTCTGGATCATCCGATAACGCGGTTCATCCGACTAATCGGACAGATACAGCGCATGGTCCCTTTTTCCCCTGTCCGATTTCATATTGGACCGCCTGACCTTCCCTGAGTTGCTCGATGGTCGTCCCTTTCACCTCGGAGTGATGAAAGAACAGATCGCCCCGTTCACCTTCGATGAACCCAAAACCCTTCTCGGGCAACACCTTCTTAATCTTACCGTTTGGCATTTCTGAACACTCCGCGATTGATTGGGCCCCTGCAAGAAAGACAGCGGGGTAATGGTAAAACCCGGATCTATTCATACTTCGCTGCCGATCACGATTCACCGTGAGGAACAGAATATAAGGCACCACAAGGATCACGACAATTGCTACCCTCGCGTAACCCCTGCGGCAACGTGAATTGGGCCGATTGGGCCGATTTCTGATATCTATATATGGCTCAGGTAAGTACTTTTTACGATGTGTGCTGCCTGCACCGTCGACCAGTTCTGTATTAACTGAATACACCCACCTGAGTGCAAAAAAAATTGGCTACGCGAGATATATCTACTGTTCTAGAATTCGGCCCAATCGGCCCATTTAGCTGGTCAGAGAGATCGTTTTGTATAGAGGAACTGATCACCTATACGTTTCCATTACGTTAATGGAATCTTCAACAGTGGCGTTGCCAGGTCCTGCTCACAGTGTCTTTTCCAGATTCAGTCAAATCGCTTACCGTGGAAGAACGGTATCCGTCCCGAGATATAACCGATTGTTGTGTTCTGTTTGAGGAGAAAAAGGCGGCGTATCCTGCTGGTGATTTGGTTTTAATTTCACTAGCGGCCCAACGAGGGCAACGGAGGATACGCCATGCGACAGAC
>Ga0182024_10002109_pt1 | contig 49963 bp, 51 predicted proteins | sample P32metaG_FD_120480 | JGI IMG/M metagenome (GOLD analysis project Ga0182024, IMG submission 120480) | Permafrost microbial communities from Stordalen Mire, Sweden - P3-2 metaG (Illumina Assembly) | ecosystem: Environmental > Terrestrial > Soil > Wetlands > Permafrost | place: Sweden: Stordalen...
CGCTGCTCGACGTGGGCAACACCTCCGTGGCCCTCTCGGACGTGGAGCAGATCGGCAGCTGAGACCCCCCGACCCGAGATGACCCACCGATCAGCACCACGACCATTGCACGTCCAACCGACCACCAAGAAAAGGAGCAACTAATGAGCGTTCGATCCCTCGGTGCCGCAGCATCCGGCATCGACACCATGCAGACCGATCTCGACACGATCGGCAACGACATCGCCAACTCGGAGACCGACGGGTTCAAGTCGGGAACCGCCGAGTTCGAGGACCTGCTGACCGAGCAGCTCCAGCCCGCTGGTGCTGCGTCCGGCACCACACTGGCCAGCACGAACCCGTCTTCGGTCGGCGCCGGCGCCGAGGTATCGGCGATAGCCACCGATTTCTCGGAGGGGCCGGTCACCCAGACCGGCGTCAGCACCGACGTGGCCATTGAGGGCAACGGCTTCCTCGTCGTGAGCCAGAACGGGCAGACCTCCTACACCCGTGACGGTGACCTGCAGATCGACTCCAACGGGAACCTCGCCACCCAGAGTGGTGGGTTGGTGCTCGGCTGGTCGGCGGGCCAACCGAGCACGTCACCACCGGGGCCGCTCAGCATCATCGTCGGATCGGCCGAGCCGCCGGCCGAAACGCAGCAGGTCAACTTGGGGGGGAACCTCCCCGAGGGCTCGACCACTCCAGTGAACGTCACCACGACCCTGTACGACTCCCTCGGCAACGCCGTTCCCGTGGCCCTGACCTTCACCCCGACCGGCGCGCCCAACACCTGGAGCATGCAGGGGACGGTCCCCGGCGCGGCCGCCCCGTTGTGGACCGCCCCGCAGACCGTCGTCTTCGGAGCAAATGGGCAGCTGGCGTCGATCAACGGCGCGGCGGTGGGCACGGGGACGACCTCGCTGGCGGTCAACACCCTGCCCAGCAACTACACCTGGACCGGCGCTGCGCCCCAGATCGACTTTCCGGCGGCGGGCTCCCAGAACGCCGTCACCCAATTCGCGTCGGACCAGACCATCGCCGTCACCTCACAGAACGGGTACGCAGCAGGGACACTCGATTCGTATTCCATCGGCGCCGACGGAGCGATCACGGGCACCTATTCCAACGGTCAGAGCCAGACGCTCGGGACGATCGCGCTCGCTCAGTTCGCCAACCCCCAGGGGCTGGACGACGTGGGGAACGGCGACTACACCCCCACGGCGGCTTCGGGCAACCCCCAGCTGGGTCAGCCTGGAACGGCCGGGCTTGGCTCCCTGCAGGGCGGGGCGGTGGAGGGCTCGAATGTGGACCTGGCCACCCAGCTCACCGACCTCATCGAGGCGCAGACGGCGTACCAGGCCAACACCAAGGTCGTGGACTCGACCTCGACCGCACTCGAATCGCTCGTTCAGATGTCGTGATGCCGGGCGGCCCTGGATAACCCCCGCAACTCTGCGGCGCGACGGGCCGTAACTCTGGCAGGAAGAACGGTCCTGGGGAGGGGAGCCAGAGTTGATCGCGTTGTCAAAGCTCGACGGGTCCACCATGTACCTCAACGAGGACCACGTGGAGCGTGTGGAACAAGGCGCGCACTCGGCCGTCTACCTGACCAACGGGACCTACCTCATCGTGCGCGACGATGTCGACACCGTCGTCGACAGGATCAGGTCCGAGAAGGCAGCGCTCCTCTCTGTTGCCTTGAGGCCAGGTATTCCGGAATCGTTGACGACGTTGAGTGTGCTCCCGGACGAGACCTCGCACGCGAAAAGCGGGTCATGACTCCCATCGGGATTCTTGTCGCGCTGGTGGCAGTCGTCGTGTCGATGACCTTGGATCACGGCCAGGTGATGGACCTGGTCAAGATCCCGGCCATGATCCTCGTGCTGGGAGGCAGCCTGGGCGCCACCATTGCCGGCTTCGACAAACGCCGGCTGCGCTCCGTGCCGAAGGCCGTCAAGCTGGTCATGCTGCCCGGCAGCCCGCCCGATATGAAGGGCACGATCGACACGTTGCTGACCATGGCCAGGGAGGTGCGACAGAACCCCCTGGTGCTGGAGCAGCTCGAGACTGACGACGCGTTCCTCAAGATGGGGATCCAGGTCATCACCTCCACGTCGGATCCGGAACGGGTGCACGAGCTGCTCGGCGCTGAGGTGGACGGGCTCCGATCCCGTCACTCCACATCGATCAAGTTCTTCTCCGACATGGCGGGTTACTCGCCGACCTTTGGCATCCTGGGGACGGTCATCGGCCTCATCGGTGTGCTCGGCCAGCTCACCGAGCCCGGCAAGCTCGGACCGGCGATCGCTTCGGCCTTCGCGGCGACGCTCTGGGGCGTCCTTCTGGCCAATGCGGTCTGGTTGCCGATCTCGAACAGGCTCCGGCGCCTTTCCGATGAGGAGATCACCTATCGCGAGATGGTGATCGAGGGATTGCTGACGATGCAGCTGAACGTGTCGAGCATGGACCTGAAGGATCGTCTGTATGCCTTCCTCCCGCCCTCAGAGCGGGCCGACGAAGTCGCCCCGACGACGGCGCCGCTCCTGGACGCGGACGCGGCATGAGCCAGTCGCAGGTCTCGTTGCTCGGTGCACCCCCACGGCTGACCGCCCGCGAGCGCAGAAACGCCGTCGTGGAGCACCACGATTCGAGCCAGGAGCGGTGGCTCTTGACCTATGCCGACATGATCACGCTGCTGCTCGTGCTGTTCATCGTGCTGTTCGCGCTCTCCAAGATCAACCAAGCCAAGTACCGGCAGTTCCAGCAGTCGGTGAGCCATGTGAAGCTGGTGGGGACCTCGGTGGTGCACGGTGCGACCTCCACGGCCAGCCGGGGACCGGCCCCTCTCTCGGCCGCCGCCGCCACGGCCCACCTCCGTCAGATCGAACAGGCCCTGACCCATGCACTGGCGTTGAAGGGCCTGTTGGGTGACGTCACGATCACCATCGACGCCTCCGGGTTGGTCGAGGGCCTGGTGGCCGACTCGACGTTCTTCCTGACGGACTCGGCGCAGCTCTCCCCGCTGGGCGACGCGATCGTCGACACGTCCGGCCAGGTCCTCGACTCGTATTCGAACAACGTCGAGGTGGCCGGCTATACCGACGATCAGCAGATCACGGGCGGGCCCTACGCCAACAACTGGGCGCTGTCGGCGGCGCGGTCCTCGACGGTGGTCGAGCGGCTCACGACGATCGACGGCGTGGATCCGGAGCGCGTCGTGGCTATCGGGTACGGGCAGTACCACCCGGTGGTGCCCAACACGTCTGCAGCGGCGCAGGCCGAGAACCGGCGGGTCAACATCGTGGTCAGCCGCCAGTCGACCCCCGGCTCGAGCGTGGGGCAATGAGCGGTCACCAGGCCGAGGCTCGGCTCCATGACTTCAGGCGGACCGAAACCCTCGAACGCGTCCACCTGCATGCAATGAGCGTGATGCTGGACAGTTTCGCTCGGCATGCCAGCGCCCGCCTGTCGACCGTACTCCGGCAGCCGAGCGTCCTGTTGCTGCAGTCCCTGGACCAGTTGACGTGGGGCGAGATCTCCACGAGCCTCGGAAACGGGCTGCACTTCCTCACGTTCTCGCTCCCGCCGTTGGCGGGCCAAGGCGTCGTCGCGATCCCGACCGCGGAAGCGCTGGCCGTGGTCGACCTCCGCCTTGCCGGCACGGGGGAAGAGGAGTACCCCGATCGCGTTCTTACCGAGATCGAACAGGAACTGCTGGCTCCGGTGGCCGAAGGCATCCTCGACGAGCTGGGGAAGACGCTGGCCCGATTACAGCCGACGACACCGACCCTCGAGATGCAGGAAGCGAACATCCAGTTCGTCTCCGTGGCCTCGCCGACCGAGACGTGCCTGGCCGCGCATCTGGCGTTCAGCCTCGGCAACCGTGCCAACTGCGAGATCGTGCTGTGCCTGCCGTTCATGATGATGCGCCAACTGGCGGAGGTGATGCGCACCCGTCCGGGACACCTGGGTGAGAGCCTCCCGACTTCCCGGGCCATGGACGTCCGACACCGCCTGCACGATGTGCCCCTCGATCTGGTGGTCCAGTTCCCCACCTTCAACTCGACCCCCGACGCGCTCATGACCCTGGCCGTGGGGGACGAACTGCATCTCGGGCTGCCGACCGACCGACCGCTCGAGGTGCGGGTTGACGGAGTGCTGGTGGCCCGGGCGACTATCGGCCGCTCCGGCCTGCGCAAGGCCTGTTCGATCACAGAGGAGGTATTTCCATGACCCTCACCGACACCGCCACGCCAGAGGGCGACCCGACGGACAACGCACAGTCACCCGAGGCGGTGCATCTTGCCGGGGGGGCCGCGCCCGTACTGCCGGCGGGCCTCGACGACCAGATTGATATCGGCCAGCGGACGGCGGTACGGGAGGCCCAGTTCCGCAGCGTCACCGTCGAGGTGTCCGTCTGGATCGGCAAGACCAGGCGGACGTTCGGCGACTTGGCCAAGCTCCGGCCCGGTGATGTCATTGAGCTGGATCGGGCCGTCGGTGCACCGGTGGACATCGTGCTCAACCGTGAAGTGGTGATCGCACGCGGCGAGGTGGTGGACGTGGGCGACGAGTACGGCGTCCGTATCACCGAGATCGTGTCCGACGAGGACGGCTAGGGCGGGCGATGCTGGCTCTCGAATTCGGACGGATGGTCCTCGCGCTCGGACTGGTGCTCGGCCTGCTGTGGCTGTTCTCAAAGTTCGGCCGCGGCCGCCAGAACAAGGGCCGTGCTCGATGGCTGCCGGGGGTCGACGCGAGCAGGATCGAAGTGATGGATCGCCGCTCCCTCGGACGTCACAGTTCGATCGCTGTGGTGCGGGCGGCCGGGAGGATCTTCGTCATCGGTCAGACCCCCCAGCAGATCAACGTGCTGCTCGACACCAATCCGGCCGCTGACACCCTCGAGAGGGAAAGCGTCGAAGGCGAGGAGCCAGTGATCGGCCGCCCGTCGGGGGCCGATGAGGAGATGTTGCTACCAGGGCTGGCAGCGACGACCGGGGCGGACTCCCCCAAGGCATGGGATGCCTTTCTCGAACGCCTGCGGGAGATGACAGTTCGTCGCTGAGCTGTAACGCCGGGCCCGGCCCGGACACCTCCTTGAGCTTCTGAGGTCCCATGACAGTTTCATTGCTCGCTGCCTCGTCCAACGTCAACGTGAACGTGAGCGGGTTGAAGAGCCCATCGTCAGCGGTGCTCATCATCATCGTGATCACGGTGCTCGCCATCGCGCCGGCGATCCTGATCCTGATGACCGGCTTCACGCGCGTGTTCATCGTGCTCTCGTTGACCCGCAACGCGCTCGGAACGCAGACGGTTCCTCCCAACCAGGTCATCGCCGGTTTGGCACTCATCCTGTCCTTGTTCATCATGGGGCCGGTCATCTCACAGATCAATCATGTCGCCGTGCAGCCCTACGACAAGGGTGAGATCAGTGCCACACAGGCGATCGACCGGGGGGAGGTCCCCCTCAAGCACTGGATGCTGGCGCAGACGAGGGACAACGACCTCGAGCTCTTCACCTCGTCCGCCAAAGAAAATGCGAAGAAGCCCCAGTCGCTTCCTCTGACCACGATCATTCCGGCCTTCGTGCTGTCCGAGATCGAGACGGCCTTCCTCATGGGGTTCATGATCTTCATCCCCTTCATGGTCATCGACCTCGTCGTATCGGCGATCATGATGTCGATGGGCATGTACATGCTCCCGCCTACCTTGATCTCTCTGCCCTTCAAGATCTTGTTGTTCGTCCTCGTCGACGGATGGACGTTGGTCGTCAGCTCCCTTCTCCAGTCCTTCCACTCATGACGCCTGAACCCATGTCACGCCACTGGGCCGCTTCGACGGCGAGGGGGTTTCGATGAACGACACCACTGTGCTGAACATGGCTTCTCAGGCTCTCGTGCTGATCGCCGAGCTGGCCGGACCGGTCCTCGTGGTGAGCCTGGTCGTCGGTCTGGTGGTCTCGCTGTTTCAAGCGGTGACCTCCATCCAGGAGTTCACCCTGACCTTCTTGCCCAAGGTCGTCGCCATCGGCGTCGTCCTCATGATCTGCGGCCACTGGATGCTGAACGACGCCGTCACCTATACCGAGCAGCTGTACAGATCCATCCCGAACATGGTCAACGCGCCGGGATGACCGTCCCGTTTTCGCCCGCCTTCGCTGTTGCCTTCGTGCTGGCCCTGGTGCGCGCCTCGGCCTGGGTGGTGATCTGCCCGCCGTTCGCCAACAAGTCGATACCCGCCATGGCAAAGATAGGTGTCTCACTCGGCATCGCGGTCGAAGCCGCGGCCACGCTGCAGCACGACACCCTCCCGTCGTCCAACAGTCAGATCCTGGCCCAGGTGCTCGTGCAGGCTTCGGTCGGGTTCGTGCTCGGGTTCGTGGTCTCGCTCTTCGTCACGGCGATCGTGGCGGCGGGCAGCCTGATCGATCTCTTCTCAGGTTTGAACCTTCCGCAGGCGCTCGACCCTCTTTCGTTGCAGCAGACGCCGATCATCGGCCAGTTCTACAACCTGGTGGCGACGGCTCTCCTGTTCACCACGGGATCCGTCCTGGTGATCGTCGACGGGTTCCTCCGTTCGTTCAAGGCCGTCGGGACGACACTGCCGCATGTCACCATGGGCTCGTTGGCCAGCGTGATCACCGGTGACGTCACAACGTTCTTCGCCGCCGCGGTGGAGATTGCCGCGCCGGTCATCGTGGTGCTGTTCGCGACCCAGATCCTGCTCGCGTTGCTGGCCAAGTCGGCTCCACAGATCAACGTGTTCGTGTTCGGGTTCCCTCTCCAGATTCTGATCGCTCTGCTGGCGGTGGGCCTGGCCCTCGTCGCCCTGCCCGGGGACGTGACCAATCTGGTCGGCCGGGCGATGACCCAGATCTTCGGCACCTGATGGCTGACAAGTCGCAGCGCACCGAACAGCCCACGGCCAAGCACCGCAAGGAGGTCCGCGAGAAGGGCAAGGTGGCCCGGTCGTCCGAGCTCGGCGCCTGGGCCAGCCTGCTCGCCGTGGCCGTGCTGCTCCCAAAGCTGGCCGGCCTGGCCGCCAGCCGGGTCGACGCGTTCCTCCGGTTCGTCGTCGATTCGATCGCTCACCCGAGCACCTCTGCGGCCATGACCGTGCTGGCCAAGGGTCTCGAGACGGCGGCGCTGGCGGCCCTCCCTATCGTGCTCGTGTGCACCGGCATCGGCGTCCTCTCTTCCTTCGCGCAGGTCGGTCTCCGCTTCACCCCGAAGGCCCTCACTCCTCAGTTCTCGCGGATCAGTCCCCGAACCGGCTTCAGCCGGATCTTCTCGACCCAGGGGGCCTGGTCGCTCGGCAAGACCCTTGTCAAGCTCTGCGTCCTGGCGGGAATGGGCTACGTGTTGCTCCACCAGTTGATGGACTCCGTGCTCGGGAGCGCAACGCTGCCGCTCCCCACGACGCTCGGCATCGCCGGGGCTTCCACCTCGGCGCTCCTGCGGAACATCGGTGTGGTGGCACTCCTCGTCGCGGGAGCGGACTACGCCTTTCAGAGGCGCTCCTATCAGCAGGGACTGCGGATGACCAAGCAAGAGGTAAAGGACGAGAACCGCCGTAACGACGGGTCACCCGAAGTCCGCCGTGCGCTGCGAAGCAAGGCGCGCCAGTTGTCCCGCCTGCGGATGATGGCGGCCGTGGCCTCGGCCGACGTGGTGGTGACCAACCCGACCCATTTCGCCGTCGCCATTGCATACGATCGAAAGAGGGACCGGGCGCCCAGGGTGGTGGCCAAGGGCGCCGATCTCGTCGCCGCCCGGATCCGGGGCCGAGCGGCGGCGCACGGCGTGCCGGTTGTCGAGAACCCGGTGCTGGCCCGGACCCTGCACGCGTCTTGCCAAGTGGACGACGTGGTTCCGGCCGCCTTGTACACGGCTGTCGCCCGGCTGCTGGCTTTCGTGTACTCGCTGTCGCCGACCGCCAAGATGCTCGGCGAGGTCCACCGGATGGCCCCGTCGGCGTTGGGTGCAACCGGTTGAGCGGGGCGGTCGGCCAGGTGGCCCCTGAACTTTGCCCACGTGCCGTGCCGTAGTACGGAGAGCGGTGCGGGCCAGGACGGCCGGGATGTGTCCAAGGACGGAATGTGACGTGGTAGCCGGCAAGGGGTGGCGCACGTGAAAACCGTCCTTCGGGACCAGACTTGGAACCTGGATGGCTGAGCCGCTCGCGCTCGGATCGGGGGCCGGCCAGGACCAGCGCTGGCGACGCATGGTCACCATGGCCATACCCCTCTCGGTCGTTGCGGTCGTCGTCGTCCTGGTGGTCCCGCTTCCCACCTTCGTCGTCGATCTCCTGATCACCGCCAACATCACCGGATCGATACTGATCCTTCTCACGGCCATGCAGGTGAAGCGGCCGCTCGACTTCTCGGTGTTCCCGACTCTGGTCCTGGTGGCCACCATGTTCCGGTTGGCCCTCAATGTCGCCGCCACGCGGCTCATCCTCCTGCACGGGTACGCCGGCGTAGTGATTGAGAGCTTCGGCCACTTCGTGATCGGCGGTTCCATTCTCGTCGGGCTAGTCGTCTTCTTCATCCTCATCGTCATTCAGTTCGTCGTGATCACCTCGGGCGCCGGCCGGGTGGCCGAGGTCGCTGCCCGCTTCACCCTCGACGGCATGCCGGGCAAGCAGATGGCGATCGACGCCGACCTGCACGCAGGTGCCATCGACGAGATCGAGGCCAAGCGGCGGCGCCAAGAAGTGGCCGACGAGGCTGATTTCTACGGAGCGATGGACGGCGCCTCGAAGTTCGTCCGTGGCGACGCCATCGCCGCCATCATCATTACCGCGATCAACCTCATCGGTGGTCTCGCCATCGGCGTGGCGCAGCACCACCTCTCGCTGTCCGACGCCATCTCCACCTACAGCCTGCTGGCCATCGGCGACGGGTTGGTTTCGCAGATCCCCGCCCTGCTGCTGTCGCTGTCGACCGCCATCATCGTGACCAGGGCCGCTACCGAGCACGATCTCGGGCACGATGTCCTGACCCAGCTGTCCCGCTACCGGCAGATTGTGCGGACGACCGGATTGGTCATGGCGGGCCTCGCCATCATCCCCGGGCTTCCGAAGTTGCCGTTCCTTCTCGTGGGCGGCAGCGTCTTCATCTTCGGCTCCCGCCTCCCCAAGGACCCGGGCGCGAAGGATACGGAACCCGTGCAGGCGCCGGCAGTCGCCGCCGCGGACACCCCCGAGTCGATTGCCGCCGGCATCGCCGTGGAACAGCTGGTCCTGGAGCTCGGGCTCGAATTGATCGATCTCGTCCAGACCGAGCGGGGTGGCGACCTGCTCGACCGGGTCAAGGCTCTGCGGCGCAACGTGGCCGCAGAGCTCGGCATCGTCATGCCCCAGGTCCACACTCGTGACAACCTCGACCTGCCACCATCCGTCTACGCCATCCGGGTGCAGGGGGTCGAGGTGGCTCGCGGCGAAGCACCGCGCGGGAAGCTCTTGGCGGTGGGCCAGAACCTCGAGGAGCTGGCCGGGATCGAGACGCGGGACCCGGCATTCGGCGGACGGGCCAAGTGGATCCCTGTCGAGCTCAGCCATCAAGCGGTGGTTGCCGGAGTGACGGTGGTGGATCGTTCCGCCGTGGTCACCACCCACCTCGCCGAGGTCGTCCGCGAGCATGCGGGCACCATCGTGTCGCGACAGGACACCAAACTCTTGCTGGACGCCCTGAAGGGCTCCAATCCAGTCGTGCTGGAGGAAATGGCGGCAGCCAACGTGACGCTGGGTGACGTCCAGGGGGTGCTGCGGGGACTGCTCGACGAAGGCGTTCCGGTGCGCGACCTCGTGCGCATCGTCGAATCCATGACCGAGCAGGCGCGCACCCAGCAGAAGGACGCCGACAGCCTGCTGGAGGCCGCCCGGATCGCACTGGGCCCCACGATCGGATCGCTGTTCGCGGTCAACGGCACGATCCCGATCATCACCATGGCGCCCTCCCTCGAGCAGGGCCTGATCGCCTCCATCCGCACGGGCGACCGTGGGAGGACACTCGGAATCGAGGCGGCCGTCGCCGAGTCACTGGTGCGCCAGGTGGCCAAGTTGGCCCAGGAGACTGAATCCCGGGGAGTGACCCCCGTCCTGCTCTGCGCCACTCGCCTGCGCTTGGCCCTCCGGCGCCTGCTCAAGCCGAGCTTGCCGCGTCTGGCCATCGTCGGCGCGGGCGAGATCGGGGCAGCGATGTCCCTCGACACCGTCGGGAACGTGTCCGATGAGGCCGTGGTCGCGCAATGAATCGATGGGTGTCGAGGTGAGCGGGACCACACAGTTCGAGGGTCGCACGGCAGAGGAGGCTGTGGCCCGGGCACGGGCGGCGCTCGGAGACTCCGGCGCGTTGCGCTGCTGGAAGACGAGACGGGGCGGGGTCGGTGGGTTCTTCGCCAGGGAGGTCTTTGTCGCCTCGCTCACACCCCCTCCAGGGTCAGAGACCACGCGCCGGAGAGGCTCGAGAGCGGAGCCCTCCAAGGCGAGCGGCGGTCTAAAACGCGCGGGCGTGTCGGACGGCAGTCCCGTCGCCGGCGGAGAGCTCCGGAACGAGTCCCAGGGCCCGGAGGACCATCTCTCCCGGCTGGTCGAAGCGACCTCCGATCAGCTGTCCCTGCGGTCGTTGGCGATCCCGGCCGACGCGTTTGATCAGGTACTCGCGGAAGCGGAAGCGGCGTTGTCGCGCGACCCTGACGGCAGCAGTGACGCCACGTCACCTTGTCCTACAACTCCGTCATCCCACACCACCGCCCCGGCGCCGGGAGATGGCTCCGAGCTCGAGGCGGCACCTACCGACGCCGGGAAGGACGAGGCCCGACCGGACCGTCTTCGGAGCGCGACCGCTCCGAAGACAGAGCCGTCGCCCGATGGTGCAGAGACGGCGCCATCGTCGGCGAAGGCGCCGACGCGACCGAAGCCCAAGGCGGCGCCCAAATCTCCCACCTCCCGGTCCGCTTCGGCCGCCAAGCCCGCGCAACGCGGTCGGGTGCGCATGCCGGACCTCAAGCCTGGGCTTCGCAGCTTGGGCGTGCCCGACCCGTACCTGCCGCGAGTGCAACGTCCCTCGTTGGATCAGCTGGCCAGTGTCATGGCGACCCTGCCCGTCCCTCCGGTGCTGCCGACCCACGCGGGCGCGGTCGTGGCGGTCGTCGGGGCCGGGAAGAACCTTGCCCGCACCGTCGATCTGGTCGCGACGGAGCTCTCGCTCGGAGAGCGCGACGTCCTGCGGTACGGCGAGAGCCCAGGCCTCGACCGTCAGATCGCCCGGCGGCGAGCGAGCGGGCGCACGTCAGTCGTGGCCATTCATGCCGGGCCCGGTCTGTCGCTGCAACCGGACCTGTGCGCGCTCCTCGAACGCGCGGCGCCGGACCTCGTCTTGGCTGCGGTCGGGGCCGAGTGCAAGCGGGTGGACGTTGCGCATTGGATCGGCGAGCTCCCGACAGTCGACGCACTGGCCCTCTGGGATCTTTCCGCAACCCGGACGCCGGCCGAGCTCCTCGGCGTGCTCCCCATTTCCTTCGTTGACGGTGAAGCGAGCTCGTCATTCGCGTGGACGCTCGTCCTGGCGCACCGGGCGATGGAGTGCCGCCAATGACGCGAAGAGAGTTTCGATCGTTCGTGATCGACGTCCAGCGCCTCCGCCCCCTGGCCACTGTTGTGCTGGCAGTCGCCCTCATACTGCCCTCCCTGTGGGAGCTGGCGAACGGGAACCTCTCGGCGGTCACCCTCCTGGCCCGGCTGGCCCTGGCCCTGGCGGTCTGCGCCCTCCTCGTGTGGGCGGTGACCGGGGTGGTGCTCCGGTACGCCCGGATGCACGCACAGGTACCGGTTGAGGCTGAACGATTCGGCGCCGGGTCGACCGAATTGGACAGCTGACCCCGCAACTTGGGGCACGCTCGGGTCGTTGTTCAAGCGGTGAGCACCGAAGACCTTCTCGCACAGTTGATCGAGACGCTGGACGACCAGCTCGAGCAATTGACGCTGCTGCGGTTCCGGCTGATCGTGTTGGGCTCGCTCGTGGCCGCTGACCAGGCGTTCTGGCTGCCGATGTCGGTCCGTGAGCTCGAGGCGACGGCCGACCAGCTCCGATTGCTCGATCTCCGCCGGGCGGCGGCGACCTCCGGCATCACCGAGGCATTCCTGCTCGATCCGGAAGCACGTCTCCCCCAAATCGCGGCTCAGGTCGACGATGGCTGGGGGGAGTTGCTCCACGATCGGCGCCGCCTCCTCCTGGAGCAGGTGGCAAATATCCGAAGCATCGCCGAGCTGACGGTCTCGGCCCTGGGCCGCCGATCGAACTTGCTGAGAGAGGCGCTGAGCTTTCTTTCCAGCGACGGCGGTTCCACCTACGGGCGCCAGGGTCCTGCCCGACCGCAGATCGTGCAGGGGGCGATGTGAGCGACTTCGGGCTCTCCATCGCCGCCAGCGGGCTCATCGCCGACAGCGCCGAGCTCGATACGGCCTCGAACAACCTGTCCAACATCAACACGGCCGGCTACGCGCAAGAGGTGGTCAACCTCGCGCCCGAGGCTGCGGCAGGGCCGCTCGAAGCCGGCCGCGGTGTCACCGTCGCTTCCGTCTCGGCACTGACCGACGCCGTCTACGAGGCAGCCAATGTCGCGGCAGAGGGCGTGCAGGGGGCCGCCAGCACGACCAACCAAGTGATGTCCTCCATTGAGGCCGTCTTTCCCGAACCGAGTAGCGACGGGCTTTCGGCCCAGCTGGCGACGTTTTGGGGCGATCTCTCCACGCTCGCCGCCAACCCCAATCAGGCCGGCGCCCAGCAGACCGTCGCGGCCGACGCCAGCGGCCTGGCCGATGCGCTCAACACCACCTCGACGCAGCTCTCCCAGCTCGGCGCGTCGCTGCAGTCGGAGGTCGGGACCGGCTTGGGAGATTCCGGGACCCTCGCCCAGGCCAACGCGCTGTTGAGCCAGGTGGCCCAGCTCAACCAGGGGATCGTGGCCGGCGACGCGGCGGGCCAGAATGTCAACGCCCTGGGTGACGAGCGACGATCGGCCGTCGACCAACTGGCTGGTTTCCTCGGAATCAGCACGTCCACTGCGCCCGACGGCGCGCTCACCATCAACTCCGGTGGCGTGCAGCTGGTGTCCGGCAACGTCGCCGAGACCCTGGTGTCCACGGGCTCGGCCGCAACGGAGAACCTGGGCATCGCCACGTCGTCCGGCGTCCCATTGCAACCCGGAGGGTCGATCGGCGCCAACCTCACGGCGGTGGACACGACGCTGCCCGGGTACCAGTCCCAACTCTCCGCGGTCGCCAATGCTCTGGCCGGGGACCTCAACACGCTCCAGGCGAACGGCATGGCGGCCAACGGCGATCCCGGTTCGGCCATCGCGGGGGGTTTCACCGGGACCGTTCTCCCGAACATCTTCGTCGATCAGGGTTCGGGCTCCACGTACACGCCCACCGCCACGTCGGCCGCCACTATCGCCGTCTCGCCCACCTATCTCTCCGATCCCTCGCTCATCGCCACAGCGGCGGCACCCGGACCGGGGAACTCCAATGTCATCGGCGCGGCCACGCTCGACAGCACCAACGCGCAGGCGATGGCGGCATTGGCGGGCTCGACGACCGGCCCGGACACGCTCTATCAATCGCTCATCGGCAACCTCGGCACGGAGGCCTCCAACGCGGCGGGCACGTCGACCGCCGCGTCCAACCTGGCGACAACTGCGGCCAGCAACCTGGCTTCGATCTCCGGCGTGAACCAGAACCAGCAGGAGGTCGACATTCTCAGCGCGCAGAATGCATTTCAGGCGGCTTCTCAGGCGATCAACGCCATCAACCAGTCCTTCCAGTCCCTCCTGCAGGCGGTGTGATGTGGGAGTCGCCGACATCACGCTTTCCCAGGCCATCACCCAACAGCTCAATCAGCAAGAGCTGAGCATCGCCAACCTCGAGGAGCAGATGTCCTCGGGCCGGTCACTCAACAAGCCTTCTGACAATCCGGCCGCCGTGACGCAGGTGCTCCAGCTGTCCTCGCAGGCGAGCCAGCTGTCGAACTGGCAGGCCAACGCCCAAACCGCCGCGTCCTGGCTGGGAATGGGGAACAACGCCTTGAACAGCGTCTTGGACGACATGCAGGGTGCCCGAACGCTGATCCTCCAGACCCTCAACCAGGGGACCCAGAACGCGACGACGTACCAGGCCGCGGCCCAACAACTCCAGGGGATCAACGCCGACCTGCTCTCGACCGCCAACACCCAGTACGAGGGCAGACCGATTTTCGCCGGTACGTCGGCATCGAGCCAGGCCTATGACGCCACCGGCAACTACCTGGGAAACTCCGACACCCCCAATGTGGTCATCGGCTCCGGTCCCGGCTCCGGCCAGACGGCGGCTCTCTCCGTGCCTGGCCCATCGGTCTTCGGCACGGGCGCAGCCAGCGTCTTCAACACCTTGACCACCGTCATCGGCCAGCTGGGATCCGGCACTCCCACCGCGACCCAGTTGGACGCCGCCCTGACTGCGCTCGACGCCAACATCAGCACTGCGGAACAGGCGAGTGCGGTGCTCGGCAACGGGTCGGATCAGGTGGCTGCGGTCTCTGCGTCGCTGACGACCCAGCTCACCTCGGTGCAGAACACCCAGGCCGGGTTGGAGGACGTGAACGTGGCGACGGTCACGACACAGCTCGACTCGGAGATGACCAACTATCAGGCCGCCATGTGGGCTGCGTCCCAGGCCATCCCCGAGACACTGGTGCATTTCCTATGACAGAGAGGAACGCCACATCGCCGGACGGGTCGCGATCTTGAGGATCGGAGCCCTCCACCACCTGGATCGTCGATCGACCTGCAGTCGTCGGCTTTCCCCATCGTCAAGGAGAAAGCAATTGCAGACGACGGTCAATCTTCCAGTCACCCTGTCATGCATGGAGATCAATTTCCGCCGCGAGATGCTCGGATGGATTGGGGCAACCCACTTTCTGCTCGAGCCCATCGACGGGGACATTCCCGGCATGTTCGCCGAGCTGCGCTGTACGGACGACGTCCGCCTGCGGAGCGGTGTGACGGTCCCGAGCCCGCGGTTCCTCATGCTGACACCCTGGTACCTGTGGCCGGAGTACCAGGTCGTCCTGGACGACGAGTTCGCCGACGCGCTGGACATCAGGGTCGAGGACGATGCCACGCTGCTGAACATCGTGACGCAGCGCGTACCGCTCGAGCGGTCCACCGTCAATCTTTTTTCCCCGATCGTGGTCAACCGACACAACGGTTTGGCCGATCAATTGGTGCCAGCTACGAGTGAGAGCGAAGTGGGCTGGCGGGTCCGCACTCCGCTGCTCTCGTCGGGGCCCGCCCGCGGAGCGGGAGAAGGAGGGATCGCGTGCTGACACTGACCCGGGAGGTCGGGGAGAAGATCATTATCGGAGACGATGTCGTGGTGACCGTGATCTCGGTATCCGAGAACGGCCGCGTCCGTCTCGGGATCGAGGCCCCTCGCCAGATCCGCATCGACCGCGCTGAGGTGCTGGAGCGGATCCGAAAGGAGAACCTCGAAGCGGGGGAGCCCCCATCGGACCGCCATGCCTTTGCCGCGTACGCGGCTCGGCAGGCGAACGAGAGGTCGCAATCCCGGAAAGAGGTTGTCGTCGGCAGCTGACGGCTCCGTGGCGCCGGTAGCCCGAGACACCCGGAGAGCGGGAAGGAGGCTTCGCTATGACGTATAGCCGTCGAGTCAAACGCCTCCCTGCCGGCTGGGACGGACTCTGCCGTATTGAGGGCGAGTCGGGCGAAAGGCGGTGCCGAATCGACGACATCTCGATGCTCGGTCTCGGCGTCACGCTCACGCACCCTTCGCCATTCGAGCTGGCCGGCCGCGCCATCTCTGTGGATGTTCCCGGGGTGGCCAACCTCGAGGGCGAGATCACACACGCCGAACCAATCCTCGGCGGGGCTGTGCGGGCCGGAGTCGTGTTCAAGGAACGCGCTGCTCCGGCGTCAGACGTCACGACGTCCCAAAATACGGTGGGCGACCCCGTCGGGAGGTAGCCGTCAGGTGTCGTGATCGTCCTGACAGGACTCACTGCGACGGACTGCAGTGCCACCTGAGTACCCGGTGCGGTCGGCTGTTCTCTCAGGGCGGAGCTTGTAGTCGGGAAGTTGTGGAGCGCACAGTCCGAACGGGCCTATGGGATATCGGCCGCTCTCCCCAGAACCGGAAGAAGAACGGTCCCACTCGTTCTCCGACCGTCATGAACGAAGAATCGACAGCACAGTTGCTCTGGTGTATCAAGACGGCCACCGTCGAGCGGCACATCGTCGTCAGCGAGTGCCGCCCCAGCAGGACTCGAACCCGCGCCACCGGCTCCTGAGGGCCATCCGACGCGTCGAGTGGGTCCAGCGACTTCGCCCTGGTGTCCCTGAGCTGGGCCTCCAGTCCGGTGGAGCCATAACAGTCCTCACCGTCAGTCCCAGTGGATTGCCAAAGGCATCCGTGGCGATTTTGGGCTCGGTCGTCATCAACAGTCGGCCGCCCTGTTGGCTACCGCGGCACTTCGGTGTCACCCCTCGGCGATGCTCCGGCTCGAGCGTCATACTGATCCCATGCACTTGGTCTTGCCCGCGGCCACCCGAAGTCCAAGAAGGCTGAGCTTGCCTTTCGCCGGCGATGAGACGTGAGACGCGCTCAGAATCAGTGGCCCGCTCCGCCTCCACTCCCATGAAGCTCACCGTACAGACGTTCCTGACCCTCGACGGCGTGATGCAGGCGCCCGGGGGACCTGAAGAAGATCCCAGCGACAACTTCACCCATGGCGGCTGGCAGGCCCCGTTCGCTGACCCAGCCATGGGAGCGTTCGTCACCGAGCTCAACAGCCACGCCAGCGCCTTCCTGTTCGGTCGCAGAACGTTCGACATCTTCCGCGGCCATTGGCCTGATCAGACCGATCCCGCCAACCCCATTGCCACGGCGATCAACTCGCTGCCCAAGTACGTCGCGTCCAACTCACTCAGCGTGGCCGATGCGACGTGGCGCGGCGAGCACCCCGACACTGCTCGTCTCGTGACCGGCGACGTCGTGGCGTCGGTTCTGGCGCTCAAGAACGAACCCGGCGACGAGTTGCAGATCTGGGGCAGCGGCAACCTGCTCCAGACGCTGTTGCAGCATGCACTCGTCGATCGTTTCCGCCTGATGACGTTCCCGGTGATGCTCGGCTCCGGTCGTCGCTTGTTCCACGACGGCGTCCTCGCGGCGACGATGCGCCCCATCGACCTCACCGTTACCGAACTTGGCATCGTCCTCGGCACCTACGAACCGGCCGGTCCAGTTGGCCACGGTGAGATGTAATCGGCGGCCCAATTCGGTCGAGATGGCGCCGGGATGGTCGGGCTGCATCATGGAGCGCAGCACCACGTTCTGCACCCACTCGGACCCTCCTCCGGATACGTTTTCGCTCCATGGAAAAGGCTCTGGCCGACCTGGTCGGTCCTGATCTACGCGTTCTTCTCTGTGGGATCAGTCCTGGGAAGCTCTGGGGTGAGGTCGGTCTGCACTTCGCCCGGCCGGGAACCGGTTCTGGAAGATTGTCGACATATTGATGCACCTCACCCGGAGCCGTGCGATGGGGGCAGCAGTGGGGCCGGCTCGAGCGGTCGACGAGGCCCTCGACACCTTCTTCGCAAAACCGCCTCCACCACTTGTAGCCCGTGGCTCGGGAGATTCCCATCTCGGGAGCGACGTGGGCGACAGGCCGGCCCCCTTCGATCCGTAGACACAAGGTCAATCGGCCAATTGGAGTGAGTCGGGCGTTAGCGTGCATTGAGCCTCCTGGGGTGAGTGTGGTTGTCTCAGCAGCTCCACACTGCTCCCGGAGGCTCACCTCATAGGTGGACCAGGATGATCAACAACGTTCGTGGTCATTACAATTAGGTCGTCCGCCCCAGTGCTTCTGAACAGGTCCTTCCGTCCAGGGGTTCACCACCGCCTTCTCGGCATCACCCATTTGATTGCCAATTGGATTGCCAAGATCCCAAGATCCGCCGGGGGACGCCATCGTGCCATTTCTGTTGACAGCTCAGTGGCGGCCGGAATACTCGACCGCCTTCGATCGTCTGCGCGGTCCGGCCAAGTAGAAGACAGAGACGATCGCTCCGAACGCTCCGAACAGGAACCAAGCAGCCAACATGCCGGCGATCCAAAGTGCCTTCCATTTGAGCGCGAGCGCCACAGCGGGACGCCTTGCCACGTCGACGATGGCCCAAACGACTACAGCGAGCGACGCAAGATTGATGAAGACCAGCAGTCCGTTACCCATGTTGCCTCTTTTCAGCGAAGTGCGGCCCGTTGAAAGGCTGAGTCCACCTCGATTGCCCCAAGTCTTATTGCAGAACCTTTGAGGGCCGTGAGAGGGAGGTAAGTGTCTGATCAGGAACGGAGCGACCGCCTCGTTCACCGGGAGCGGCGGACAAACGGCCGCAGGCCTGTCGCATCGGTCTCCTAAATGGATCCGGTCATAGCCACCTAGTTTGCGTTGCGATCCGTCCTTCGGCGCCCTGCAACCACCCCCGTGCCTACTTGACGCCGATCACCATGAATTCTTGGCGTTGCTCAGCCTCACGAGCCTGTCGACGACACCCCCTGGTAGGCGGCCAGCGAGAACCCTCACAGCGCACGGGTAACCAATCCGAAGCGAGTTGTCAGAAATGCTCGGCACGATGCCGCCATGCCACCAGCCAACGTGATGGTCGTCGAAGACCAAGAGAATGTGAGATACGTGACCTCTGCCGCGCTGCGCTTGGCCGGGTTCGGGGTCGATGAGCAGGAGAATGGCAGGCTGGCCCTGCGCGAGCTCCTCCAGGCGACGCCTGAGTTTGACCTGGTCGTCCTTGACATCATGCTGCCCGATCTCGACGGTCTCGAGCTCTGCCGGCGCCTCCGAGAGGAGAAGATCGGTGTCCCAATTGTGTTCCTGACGGCCCGGGACGAACCCGGAGACCGGATCCATGGGCTCACCCTGGGCGGAGATGACTACCTGACCAAACCGTTCAGTGTCGAAGAGCTGGTGGCACGGGTGAAGGCAGTGTTGCGGCGGGCCGGGAAGCAAGAGCCGGCCAAGCTGCTCCGCTCTGGCGATGTGGAGCTCGACGAGGATTCCCACTCCGTTCGGGTCGTGGGCAAGCCCGTCGCCTTATCGCCCACGGAGTACAGCCTGCTACGAGTACTTCTGCGGAACAAGGGGCGGGCGATGACCCGTGCGCAGATCCTCGACTACGTCTGGACCTACGACTTCGCAGGTGAGCTGACCGTCGTTGAGCAGTTCGTGTCCTCCCTTCGGAAGAAGGTGGACCCGGGCGGAACGTTGATCACCACGATTCGCGGCTATGGCTACCGACTCGAGGATTGAGGTGTGAGCCTCAGAGCCCGCATCACTGTGGCGGTGGCTCTCGTCCTGCTTGTCAGCGGCCTCCTCGTAACGTTCCTTCCGCTGTCGGCCCATTCCTCCCAGCAGAACCAGGTCAGGCACCAGCTGACGGAATACGTCACCGCGGCACAAAAGCTCGCGTCCGCTCCGGACGTCAGCACATCAGGCCTCGCCCCCCTTTCGAACGCCTACGTGGCGAGGTTGCCGACAGATGGGGACCGGCAGATCCTGTCGACGTCTGTGCTGATGCCGCACACGTCGCCGAACACGCCGACAATGTCGAGCACAAGCGTGTCGGATCTGACGATCCAGACGGTTGGATCATCGATCGGGTCCGGATCGTGGGATGCCGCCATCGTCAACACCGCGGGCGAAGGCCGGCTCCTGGTCGCGATCCCGGTTCAGAATGCGAACGGGCTCGACCACACCATGGGTACCGTGCTTCTCATCGCAAGACTGCTCGTGCTGGCCGTGATCGTTGCCGCCGCCTGGTGGATCCTTCGCCTGAGCCTCCGCCCGATCGCTGAAGTCACCCGGGTCGCCAGAGCGATCTCGTCGGGTGATCGGTCCGAGCGGGTTCCTGAATCAGCTCGTGGGACCGAGGCGGCCAATCTTGCCCGGTCTTTCAATTCGATGATCGACCAGCAACAAGCGAGCGAGGATCGCCTACGCTGGTTCCTCTCCGACGCCTCGCACGAGCTTCGGACGCCCGTCACGGCCATCAGCGGCTTTGCTGACCTTTATCGCAATGGCGCCGTGCCGGTGGGGGAGCTGGAGGAAGTCATGCGGCGAATCGGCCAGGAGTCGGCGCGAATGAAGTCGCTGATTGAGGACATGCTGCTTCTCGCCCGTCTCGACGAGGGACGCCCGATGGAGCGCGAGCTGGTCGATGTGACACTGCTGGCATACGACGCGGTCCTCGATGCGTCGGCCACGCACCCTTCCCGGGGTGTCTCGGTCTGCGGTACTCCGGGGTTGATGGTGATCGGCGATGAGGCACGGCTCCGGCAGGTCTTCGCCAACCTCGTCACGAACTCACTTAAGTACACGAGCGGATCAGTGGAGATCGAGATCAGGATCGAAGGGTCAATGGTCGTCATCGATGTCCGTGACCACGGACGCGGACTCAGTTCTGAGGAACTTGTCCGAGCCTTCGACCGATTCTGGCGCAGCGCAGACGCGCGGGCGCAACCCGGGGCAGGGCTTGGTCTGTCGATCGTTCATAGCATTGTGGCCGCCCACGACGGCAGTGTCGAGCTCTCGAGCTCCCCTGAAGGAACACACGTCCGAGTCAGCCTTCCAATTGCTCATCCGCGATTCGACAGCACGAAGATCGGCAGCGCGAACAGTCATGGGACTCCTGAAAGCGGCGTGAGAGACCACCGAACGGAGCCGGAAATTGTGAGGTGATTCCTCGGCGCCGCCGTTAGATCGGCGCCGAGAGGAAGTTCACAGGATGCGTACATGGTGGTCCAACGCGCGTCCTATCAAATGGCCCCATGTCCAACGGTTCAGCGGTGGCGATGCCGCCGCAGCAGCTGGAAATCACTGATGAGATTCCTCTCTCGGTTCCCGAAGAGCCGCGCAGTCGGCACCGCAGACGAGTCGTCCTGATCGTCGTCGCGGCGGCTGCCGTGGCTGGAATGGCGAGTGGCCTCGGGATTTGGCTGACGAGGAGCTCACCCGCGAACGGCGTCGTGATCACGACCAAGGTTGTCAAGGTCGGTACCAGCACGATCAAGCAGACCGTGGCGACCTCTGGAACGATCGAGCCGGCGAGTCAGGCCAGCGAGAGCTTCGCAGTCTCTGGGACTGTGGACTCCGTCGACGTCAAGGTCGGTCAACAGGTATCCCAGGGACAGGTACTCGGAACGTTGGATTCGACGGCACTTCAATCCGAGGTTGACGCCGCCCAGGCACAGCTGGCCTCGGCAGAGGAGCGACTCTCGAGTGACGACGCCGCAGCCGCTTCCAGTGCGCAGATCGATTCAGATCAAGCAAGTATCACGGCCGCGCAGTCTGCCTTGACATCAGCGCAATCGAACCTGTCGGGGGCCACGCTCTCTTCGAGCATTGCGGGGACGGTAGCCGCGGTGAACGTGTCGGTCGGCCAGCTGGTGGGGAGCGGATCCGGTTCGGCTAGCAGTAGCCAGAGCACCGGCGCGTCGGCTGGCGCGACTGATGCCAGTGGCAGTGCCAGTGGAGGTGCCAGTGGCGCTGCCGGTGGAGCGGGCGGCTCCGCTGCGTCCTCGGCGAGCAGTTCGAGCAGCTCGGGCGCGAGCTCGACGGCGTCAGGCATCACCATCGTAGGGACCAACTCCTACCTGGTCAGCACCTCGGTGGACGATACACAGCTCGGCCAGATCAGCGACGGAGATCAGGCGACCATCACGCCCACGGGTTCGACGAGCCCGGTCTATGGGACGGTGGACTCCGTCGGGCTGGTCGCGACAGAAACTTCTAATGTCGCCAGCTTCCCGGTCGTCGTTGACATCACCGGAAGTCCGAGCGACCTCTACGCCGGGTCGACTGCCGATGTCTCCATCACCGTCAAGCAACTGAACAACGTCACTGAAGTGCCGACCGCCTCCATCACCTACGGCTCCAGCGGGCAGGCCACCGTGACCGAGGTGAAGAACGGCAAGGACGCGTCGGCGCCGGTCACCGTGGGGGCTGCCGGGAGCGGAGAGACGCAGATCACGAGCGGCATCGCCTCGGGCGACAGCGTGCTCGAGCGGGTGGTGAAATTCACCGGAACGGCTAGCGGGGCACGGGTGGGCGGAGCCGGTGGCTTCGGTGGCGCCGGTGGCTTCGGTGGCGCCGGTGGCTTCGGTGGCGCAGGCGGCCTCGGTGGCGCAGGCGGCTTCGGTGGCGCAGGCGGCCTCGGTGGCGCCGGTGGCGCCGGTGGCTTCGGTGGCGCAGGAGCGGCGGGCTGATGCCCCCCGCCACGCACTCACCGAGCGGGAGCGTCGTTGACGGTACGGAGACAGCCGAGCAGGGTGCGGGCCCGGGACTCGATGAGACGCCGCACGCCGTTATCGAGCTCGACCGGGTCACGAAGGTGTACCGGACCGGCTCGGTCGCAGTTGCCGCACTGCGGGGCGTCAGCCTCGTCATCCGCCAGGGCGAGTACGTCGCCATCGTCGGTCCGTCGGGATCCGGCAAGTCGACGCTCATGCACATCCTCGGTTGCCTCGACGTTCCAACCTCGGGTTCCTTCCGACTGGCCGGGGAGAGCGTTGGCTCCATGAGCGAAGCCGAGCTTGCCGTCATCCGGAATCGACGGGTCGGCTTCGTGTTCCAGCAGTTCAACCTCTTGGCATCGCTGTCTGCCTGGCAGAACGTCGAACTTCCCCTGACCTACGCGGGTGTCGGACGGGCGGAGCGAAAGGAGCGGGCGATGAATGCACTCTCCAGGGTCGGTCTTGCAGGCCGAGTGCAGCACCGTCCGGGCGAGTTGTCGGGCGGGCAGCAACAACGCGTGGCCGTGGCCCGGGCCTTGGTGACCGAACCGGATCTGATCCTGGCCGATGAGCCAACGGGGAACTTGGACTCGGTGTCCGCCTCCGACGTGCTCGCCCTGATGGACGAACTTCACGTGGCAGGCCGCACCATCGTCCTCATCACCCATGACACCGATGTGGCGTCTGCCTCGGAACGAGTTATCGGTATCCGCGACGGGCTCATCGCCGTGACCACCGAGCACAACCTCGCGAGGGTGTGATGGGCTGGCTCGAAACCTTCCGCACGGGGCTCAACGGGGTACGGAGCCATCGACTCCGATCCGGCCTCACCGTGCTGGGGATCCTCATCGGTATCGCCGCGGTCATCTTGACCGTCGGCCTCGGTGAGGGCGCACAAGCACAGGTGGGTTCACAGATCACGGCTCTGGGGACCAATTTGCTGACAGTGACGCCCGGCAGCTCGACCTCGAGCACCGGTATCCGGGGCGGTCTGGGCACGGCATCGACCCTCACCATGTCCGATGCGGACTACCTGTCCTCCAAGACGGTGGCCCCGGACATTCAGGCCGTCGCGCCCACCACCCAGTCCGAAGAGACCTTGACGGCAGGAAGCACCAACTGGTCGACGACCGTGGTTGGATCCACGTCTCCGTGGCTCACCGTACGGGGTCGGTCAGTGACCCAGGGGAGGTTCATCGACAATCAGGACGTCAGCGACAACGGAACGGTCGTCGTCCTGGGATCGACGACGGCGGCGGAGCTCTTCAGTCGGGCTGATCCCATTGGTCAGACCGTTGACATCGGCAATGTTCCGATGACCGTCATCGGCGTGCTGAACACGGTCGGGTCTTCCTCCTCGTCTACGACGACATCGGACCCGGACGATCAAGCGATCGTCCCGATCACCACTGCTGCGGACAGCCTCTTTGGCGGCACGAACCGCAATTCCCTGAGCTCCATCATCGTGCAGGCGAAGTCGTCGGCCGATCTCACTGGGGCATACCAGGAGATCGATCATGAGCTCCTTCAACTCCATCAGATCACTTCGCCTGCGAATGCCGATTTCACGATCACCTCCGAGGCGTCCCTCCTCTCCACCGCAACGTCGGTCGACCGGACGTTGACCATCCTCCTGGCCGGGGTCGCGGGAATCTCGCTGCTGGTCGGTGGTATCGGCGTCATGAACATCATGCTGGTCTCTGTCACGGAGCGGATCCGCGAAATCGGGCTCCGGAAGGCGATCGGAGCGACCCCGGCGCTGATCAGGCGCCAGTTCCTGGTCGAGGCGTCTGTCCTCGGCCTAACAGGTGGTGCGCTCGGTGCCCTGCTCGGGATCGTTGGCGCATTGGTTCTCCCTGGTGTCATCGGGGATCCCATCTCCATCAGCGCTCCCGCGACCGCCCTGGCCCTAGTCGTCGCCTTGGCGATCGGCGTGATCTTCGGTGTCTACCCGGCCGGCAGGGCAGCCAACCTGGCTCCCATTGACGCCCTCAGGAGCGAGTAGGCGTGATGCCGGGGTGCCAACACCACACGTCCGATGCGTCCGGGGCAGCCGGGTGCGACGAATGAAACGAAAGGAGAAGTTGATGAAGAGCAAGAGCGAGAAGGTGCAGATCCTTCGGAGGTGGCGCGGACCGTTGGTCGTCGCGCTGCTCGGATCGTCCATCGTCACCGCCGTGTCGATACCGGCTGGGGCCGCCACGTCGGGCTCGCGTGGACTGGCCAGTGGCAGCGTGGCGTCCATCACGGGCGACACGATGGAAGTGCAGAGCCAGGGGCAGACCACGGTGAGCTGGACCGGATCGACGACCTTCTCTCAGAATGTCAGCGGGAACGAGTCCGCGGTCACTACCGGTGACTGTGTGTCCGTGACCGCCACCCCGTCCAAGAAGTCCAAGACCACCGTGACGGCCAAGACTGTATCCATCAGGCCTGCGTCGTCCTCTGGTTCCTGCACCGCTTCTGCTGGGGGATCCGGCGGGAGCGGCGGCGGCAGACCGGCCGGTGGGGGCGGTGGGGGCGGTGGGGGCGGTGGGCTCGGTGGCGGCGGCCGTCCGGGCGGATTTGGCGGAGGTGGAGCGGGTCGCCCGGCGGGAGGAACCGCCGTGTCGATCGCTAGCGGCAAGGTCACGGCTGTGAAGGGTTCGACTCTTTCGGTGTCGGGCACCGTGTTCAGCCTGGGCGGCGCAACGAAGGCTTCCAAGCCCAGCTCGAAGAAGCAGAGCTTGAAGATCGACACCACGAAGTCCACGAGCTATGTGCTCACCGAGTCCACGTCCGCATCGTCTCTCGCCCTCGGGGATTGTGTGAGCGCAGTGGGGCAATCTGGCGCGACGGGTGCGGTGACCGCGACGAACGTCAGCATCACGTCGACCGGCGGCGGCTCGTGCTCCGCCGGATTCGGCGCAGGGCGCTTCGGTGCCTAGCTCCAAGAAAAATGGCGCGAGGTTCAGTCCTCGACGCCTCTTGATCATCACGGCCGTGGCCGCTGCCGCACTCGTCCTCGTGGGCGGCACAACGGCGTGGGCCGTAAGCGGGTCAGATGGCTCGGGGTACCGAGTCACCACGGTCGTTCGCACCAACGTCGCCAGCAATCTCGTCGTGGTCGGATCGGTGCAGCCGGTGAGCCAGGCCTCCGCCTCCTTCCAGGTGGCCGGACAGGTATCGGTTGTCGACGTGGGAGTCGGTGACCATGTCACGGCGGCCGAGCCGCTGGCGTCGTTGGACTCGACGGCTTTGAGTGAATCCCTGTCCTCCGCACAGTCCGTATTGCTCTCCGACGAGGCCAAACTCAGCGAAGACGAGAGCGCGCCCACGTCCTCGGGCGGCACGTCGAGCTCGGGCAACGCAAGCAGTCCAACAAGCTCCACGTCTACACCCACTCCGTCGTCAACGGCGACGGCCGCCACTTCGGCCGCATCGGCCGCCATCACTAAGGATCAGACGGCCTTGACGAGTGCTCAGGCAAAGGCGGCGACCGACCAGTCCCAGGAGTCAGCTGACCTGTCGCAGGCGCAGTCAACGTGCGCGGCACCGACCACTCCGACCACCACCACTCCGACCACCACCACTCCGACCACCACCACGACGACACCGGCTTCGTCTGCTCCAGCAGCGACACCGACCGGTCCGGCGCCGACGAGCGACAACACATGCCTGACGGCGTTGACCACGGTTTCGAGCGATCAGCAGAAGGTTGCATCGGACAACACCGCGGTAGGCACCGCCGAGAGCAACCTGGCCAAGGCGTTGTCCGCGGCGGCCCCCAGTGCGACTGCCTCGAGCAACGCCTCGGGCGCGACCTCGTCCGCATCCACGGGAAGTGCTGCGTCACCTGGGACCGCGCTACCGTCCTCGGCTTCGACGGGATCGACGGCTGGGAATAACAGCCCCAGCCAGATCTCCTCCGACCAGGCGTCGATCGACAACGCGACGGCGAACGTCACCGACGCGCAGCAGGCGCTGAACGACGCCATCTTGGCGAGCCCGATTGCCGGCAGCATCACCGCAGTTGCAATTTCCCCAGGCGAGACCGTCAGTGCTGGATCCAGCTCCGAGACCGTGACCGTCGTTGCCACCGCGGCCTATGAGGTCACAGGGACGCTCTCGACCACCCAGGTGGCGTCAGTCAAGGTGGGCGCCTCGGCACAGGTCGCCGTCGACGGAACGTTGCAGCCCCTTCGGGGCACCGTGACACAGCTCGGACCCGTGCAGTCGAGCTCGACGGGTTACACCTACCCGTTCGTCGTCGCCCTACCGGCGTCGGCGCAAGGCCTCCATGACGGTTCCGCTGCGAATGTGTCGATCGAAACCGGTAATGCGACGGACGTCCTGGCGGTGCCGACCTCCGCAGTGACGACGCAAGGAACACAGTCCTACGTGTTGCTCCTCTCGTCAGGGACGCCCTCGGAGCACAAGATCAAGACCGGAATAGTGGGTGGGGCATACACGCAGGTCGTGTCGGGCCTCGTGCAGGGGGAATCGGTTGTGCTGGCCGACTATGCCCAGCCGGTTCCGTCGTCCAATACGTCCACGACGGGAGGATTCGGCGGCTTTGGAGGCACGGGCGGCTTTGGAGGCGCGGGCGGCTTTGGAGGCGCGGGCGGTGGGATCGCTGGAAGGACAGGCGCAGCCGGCATCGGTGCCGGATGAGACCAGCGGCGATCCGCAGCGGATCTGGTATGCCAACAGTTCCTTCCAGGCGCTCCGAATCTCTACGGAGACGTACCCTCGGATGCCGCTGCGGGCCTGGCCGGGGGTCTGGGGCTCGCTCTGCGAGCAGTCAGAATACTTGGCACCCCCGGCAAAGCGCCCCCGGCAGGACTCGAACCTGCGCCACCGGCTCCGGAGGCCGGTGCTCTATCCGCTGAGCTACGGGGGCGGGAGTTGTAAGAGCAGGTGACGATCGTACTCGCACGCGGCGATGGACCTCCCAACCCTCACGGGACCGGCGAATGCTGCCGTATCCTGCATCTCCATGCCGACCGACCACAGTGTGGCCACCGCACCCTTGGAGCGGCATCTCCTCCCGCGTTCGGCGTCTGTGGACGAGAGAGGCCACCTGCATGTCGGCGGCATCGACCTGCTGGAGCTCGTCGAGCAATTCGGGACCCCGCTCTTCGTCTACGACGAGGATCATCTGCGTCAGGCCTGCCGTGAGGCGGTCGCCGCCTGGGGCGACGGTGTCGCCTATGCCACGAAAGCCTTCTTGTGCCGCGCCATGGCCCGTCTGGTGCACGAGGAGGGCATGCACCTGGACGTGGCGTCCGGTGGCGAGCTCCATGTCGCCCTCTCGGCCGGCGTCGCGCCTGACCGGCTCATACTGCACGGCAACAACAAGTCGGCCGATGAACTGGCGACTGCCCTGCGGGAGGGTGTCGGCCGGATCGTCATCGACTCTTTCGACGAGACGGCTCGCCTGGGCGGTCTGCTGGAGTCCACCGTGCCCGGTCGGGACAGGCCCAAGGTCCTGGTGCGGGTGACGCCCGGCGTCGAGGCGCACACGCATGAGTTCGTCCGCACCGGGCAGGAGGATTCGAAGTTCGGCTTCTCCGTCTCGTCCGGTGCGGCGGCCCAGGCCGTTGCGGCGCTCGAGCTCATGCCCGCGGTCGAGTTGGTCGGCGTCCACGCGCACATCGGGAGCCAGGTCTTCGAAGCGTCTTCGTTCGAAAAGGCGGCCGAGGTGCTCGGCGCGTTCTTCGCCCCGCTCGGGCTGCCCGAACTGGTCGTGGGGGGAGGGTTCGGCGTCCCCTACGTCAACGGTGAGTCGGCTCCGACGCAGGCCGACTGGGCCGCGGCCACCCTCGGCGCCCTCGCCAAGGCCGGGGTGGATCCAGCGACGCGGATATCGGCCGAGCCCGGGCGCTCCATCGTGGCCACGGCCGGCATGACGTTGTACACGGTCGGGACCGTGAAGCACCTCCCGGGGATCCGGACGTATGTCAGCGTCGATGGCGGGATGAGTGACAATCCTCGGCCCGTCCTCTACGGGAGCGGGTACGAGGCCTTTCTCCCGCGTGCCGTCGGTGCCTCACGTCCGAGGCCGGTGCGCGTCGTGGGCAAGCACTGCGAGAGCGGCGATCTCGTCGTGCCCGAGGCCTACGTTCCGGACGACCTCCATGTGGGCGACGTCCTGGCGACCCCGGTCACCGGTGCCTACGGGTACGCCATGGCCTCCAACTACAACAAGGTGCCCCGCCCGGCCGTCATCTTCGTCTCCGACGGCACCGCCCGCGTTGCCGTCCGCCGGGAGACGTTCGAGGACCTCACGAACCTCGACGCCTGACGATTCTTCGGCCTTCAGCAGGGCCACCGCCTTGGCGCGGGATGCGATCGGCGCGGGCACGACCGACGGTGTCACACCTGCGCATGGGCAGTACTCCGTGTCGCAGCTTGTACCGTTTGGAGGTGACCGCCGACGAGGCCAGCCCTTTCCCCCACGCCCACCCGGCGCCGACCGTGCGTGTCGGCCTGCTCGGTTGCGGCAATGTCGGGAGCGCGCTGGCCGAGATCCTGCTCACCCGCTCCGAGGACGTCGCCGCCCGTACCGGCATACGCCTCGAGCTCGTCGGGATCGCCGTCGCCCACCCGGAACGGGCCCGGCCCGTCGCCATCCCGGCCGAGCTCGTGGGGCCGGATGCCGCTGCTCTGGTCGAGCGGGCCGACGTCGATGTCGTCGTCGAGGTCATCGGAGGACTCCACCCCGCGCACGAGCTGATCGAGGCCGCCCTGCGCAACGGCAAGCCGGTCGTCACCGCCAACAAGGCCCTGCTGGCCGTGGCCGGCGCCGAACTGGCTGAAGTCGCCGCCTCGGCCGGCGTGGACCTCCTGTACGAAGCGGCCGTGGCAGGTGCCATCCCCGTCATCCGGCCGTTGCGCGAATCACTGGCGGGAGAGCAGATCGTCCGCGTCATGGGCATCGTCAACGGCACGACGAACTACATCCTCACCCGCATGGAGGAAGAGGGCGCCAGCTACGACGACGTCCTGCGCGAGGCCCAGGAGCTCGGTCTGGCCGAGCGCGACCCGTCGGCCGATGTCGACGGCCACGATGCCGCGGCCAAGGCGGCGATCCTCGCCGCCCTCGCGTTCGGGAGTGACGTCGTCGACGCCGACGTCCACCGCGAGGGCATCAGCGGGATCAGTGCGGCCGACGTCGCCTACGCCAGCCGGCTCGGGTACTCCGTCAAGCTCCTGGCCATCGCCGAGCTGATCGACGGCGGGCCCGAGATGTCCGTCCGGGTGCACCCGGCCATGGTTCCCAAGACCCATCCGCTGGCCTCGGTGCGCGGCGCGTTCAACGCGGTCTTCGTGGAGGGCGCGGTGAGCGGTGAGCTGATGCTCTACGGGCGCGGGGCGGGGGGCGGCCCGACCGCGAGCGCCATGCTCGGCGACCTCGTCGATGCCTCGCGCAACCTCCTGGCGGGCGCGCCCGCACCGGCGCCCAAGCGCACCAGCACGACGGTGTTCTCGCAGAGCGACATGCACTCGGCCTTCTACCTGAGCATGGACGTGGCAGACCGCCCCGGTGTGTTGGCGGCCGTGGCCAAGATCTTCGGCGATCACGACGTCTCCATCCGGGCCATGGAGCAGGTCGGCCTGGCCGACGAGGCCCGTCTGATCTTCCTCACCCACGTGGCCCGCGAAGGGGATCTGCTCGCCACCATCGACGAGCTGCGCCGCCACCGGGCGGTGGACCGGGTGAGCGGGGTCCTGCGGGTCATCGGCGAGCGGGCCGATGACGGGGGAGGGGGCCTGACGTGACGGCTGGTTGGCGTGGCGTCATGGAGGAATACCGCGAGCTGCTCCCCATCACCGAGAAGACCCCGGTGGTCACCCTGCTCGAGGGGGGCACCCCGTTGCTCCCGGCGCCCCGGCTGTCCGAGCGGGTCGGCGCGGAGGTGTGGCTCAAGGTAGAGGGAGCCAACCCGACCGGCAGCTTCAAGGACCGCGGCATGACCATGGCGATCTCCATGGCGGTCGATGAGGGAGCCAAAGCGGTGGTGTGCGCGTCCACCGGCAACACGTCCGCCTCCGCCGCGGCGTACGCGTCGCGGGCCGGCCTGGCCTGCGTGGTGTTGATCCCCGACGGCCACATTGCGCTGGGCAAGCTGGCGCAGGCGCTGATGCACGGCGCCCGCGTGTTGCAGGTGCGCGGGAACTTCGATCAGCTCCTCACCATTGTGCGCGACCTGCCGAACCATGCACCGATCACCGTCGTCAACTCCGTGAACCCGCATCGCATTGAGGGGCAGATGACCGGCGCGTTCGAGATCGTCGACGTCCTGGGCGATGCCCCCGACGTCCATTGCATCCCCGTGGGCAACGCCGGGAATATCTCGGCCTACTGGCGGGGTTATCTCAGGTACAAGGAGGCGGGCCGTTCGACGAGGCTGCCCCGCATGATGGGTTTCCAGGCCGCGGGTGCCGCGCCGATCGTGCTCGGCCACCCGGTCGAGCACCCCGAGACCATTGCGACCGCGATCCGCATCGGGAACCCGGCCAGTTGGTATTCGGCCACGGCCGCCGCCACCGAGTCCGGAGGATCCATCACGGCGGTCACCGACGAGGAGATCATGGACGCGTACACCTTTCTCGCCCAGCAGGAGTCCATCTTCTGCGAAGCGGCGTCCTCAGCGTCCGTGGCCGGGTTGATCAAGAACGGCGTGCCCGAGGGTTGCACCGTGGTGTGTGTGTTGACCGGGCACGGCCTCAAGGACCCGGACCTCGCCATCAAGGCGATCTCGGTCCCCTCGGTGATCGACCTCAAGCTCGAGTCGGTCCTGGCCGAGATCTCCCTCTAGGGGGGTGATGCCGGGCGGTGCCCGGACCCACTGACCTGCGGGAAAGGGGGGTGTGTTGGCATGACCCCTCGTCTCCGCTAAAGTAAACACATCCCCACTGCGCTTCATAGCGCTCTCCGCGGGTACAAGCGGTCCCGGGAGAGCATCACGCAGAGGTGATCCGGGGGAGGGCATTCACACGCGAATCCCTTCTCCTCCCTGAAATTTCCCTCGCCACGCGCGGAACAACCCGGGCCGGCGATAACCCTCTTGGAAGAGGAGCCGATGACTGCGGAACAGCAGCTCGAACGATCAGTTCTCGAAGGCAAGGAGCGCGACGAGCTCAGTGCCATCGCCCAGGCCATGTCGCTCAAGACGACGACCCGGACGAAAAAGGCCGACATCATCGACCAGATCCTCGATGCGACCGGTGTGACCTCCGGGCCCGCGGTGGCATCGAGCAACGGCGATGGCGAGTCCTCCGGGACCAACGGCGCCAAGCCGGCCCGGCGTTCCCGGGCCTCGGCCGCCGCCAGGGGTGCGGCGGAGGCTGCCTCCTTCGTCTCCGGCGACGGTGGCGCCGCCACCGCGGAGGCGTCCGACGGGCCTGCGGCCGACACCGCCCCGGCGGCCGCCGCACCGACGGAGGCGGCGAGCAACGGTGATTCCGGACCGGCCGTGTTCGTCGAGCCGCCCGAACTGGCCGACGGCGCCGACGCTGCGCCCAGGCAGAACGGTCAGAACGGTCAGCACCAGAGCCACAGCAACCAGAACAATCAGCCGGGCGGCCGCAACCAGAACCGGAACAACCAGGGGAACCAGAACCGGAACAACCAGGGGAACCAAGGGAACCAGGGCAATCAGGGCAACCAGTCGGACGGCGACGTCGGCAACCGCCGCAGCCGCCGGCGCCGCGGTCGTGACCGGCCCGGTCAGGGCGGCGAACTGCAGGGCGGCGGCCAGGAGCAGCCCTACTCGGGCGAGATGGTCGAAGTCAGTGGGATGCTCGACCTGCGCGACGAGGGCTACGGCTTCCTGCGCTGCGATGGCTACCTGGCTTCGTCCAAGGACGTGTACGTCTCCATCAGCCAGGCGCGCAAGTTCGCGTTGCGCCGGGGTGACTACGTAGAGGGCGCGTGCCGGCCGGCGTCGAACAACGAGAAGTACCCGGCGCTCCTGCGCATCGACAGGGTCTCGACAATGGACCCCGACGAGGCGCGCAACCGACCCCGCTTCGAGGACCTGACCCCGCTCTTCCCGGACTCGCGCCTGAATCTCGAGATGTCGGACGCGGGCGACAAGGACAACCTGACGGCCCGGATCGTGGACCTCATCTCGCCGATCGGCAAGGGACAGCGCGGCATGATCGTGTCGCCGCCCAAGGCCGGCAAGACGACGGTGATGAAGCAGATCGCCCACTCCATTGAGGCCAACAACCCCGACGTGCACCTCATGGTCCTGCTCGTCGACGAGCGGCCCGAAGAGGTCACCGACATGCGCCGCTCGGTGAAGGGCGAGGTGATCGCCTCGACGTTCGACCGTCCGTCGGAAGAGCACACGCAAGTGGCCGAACTGGCGATCGAGCGGGCCAAGCGCCTCGTCGAAATGGGCCGGGACGTCGTCATCATCCTCGACGGCATCACGCGCCTGGCCCGGGCCTACAACCTGGCCGCTCCCGCCACCGGCCGCATCATGTCCGGTGGTGTCGACTCCGGGGCGCTCTACCCGCCCAAGAAGTTCTTCGGTGCGGCGCGCAACGTGGAAGAGGGTGGCTCGCTGACCATTCTGGCCTCGGCGCTCGTCGAGACGGGCTCAAAAATGGACGAGGTCATCTTCGAAGAGTTCAAGGGCACCGGCAACATGGAGCTGCGGCTCGACCGCCGGCTCTCGGAGCGCCGGCTCTACCCGGCCATCGACGTCAACGCCAGCTCCACCCGGCACGAGGAGCTCCTCTTCGAGCGGGGCCAGCTGCAGCAGGTCTGGAAGCTGCGCCGGGTGCTCAACGCCCTGGCCAATGACGGCAAGGACGCCGCCGGCCTGGAGCTGCTCATGGACAAGATCCGCACGACGGCGAGCAACGACGAATTCCTCGCCGAGATCGCCAAGGGACCCGGCACCTGACCTGACCTGGGGTTGCCCTTTCGACCCCTACAATGGACCGACTCACACCCCACACTGGAGACACCATGAAGACCGACATCCACCCTGACTACGTCGACGCCACGGTCAAGTGCTCGTGCGGGAACACGTTCGTGACGCACTCCACCAAGTCCGACCTCCACGTCGAGCTCTGCAACGAATGCCACCCCTTCTTCACGGGCAAGCAGAAGCTGGTCGACTCCGGTGGTCGGGTGGAGCGCTTCCAGCGTCGCTACGGAGAGCGCAAGGGCAAGGCCAAGGCCAAGCCCGCCCCGGTCGCACAGGACTGATCCGGCCGGGACCGGCGTCAGCCGCCGCGTCCCGCCCTCACGAGGAGCCCCGGAATCGCATGTTCGACGACCGGATGGCCGCGCTCGAATCGGAGTACGAAGCCGTCGAGGCGGAGCTGGCCGATCCGGCCACCCTCTCGGACCAAGACCGCCTGCGCGACCTGTCGCGGCGCCACAAGGAGCTCGGTGAGATCGTCCGGGCCTGGCACGAGCTGAGCGCAGCCCGCGAGGACGTCACCACGGCCCGCGAGATGCTGACCGAGACGTCCGGGGACGAGCGCGAGCTCATGCGCCAGGAGGTCGACGAGTCGGAGACGCTGGTGGCCTCGCTCGAGGAGCGCATTCAGACCCTGCTGCTGCCGAAGGATCCCAACGAGGGTCGCAACGTCATCATGGAGATCCGGGGCGCGGTGGGCGGCGACGAGGCGAACCTGTTCGCCCGGGTGCTCTACGACATGTACCTGCGCTACGCCGCCATCAAGAAGTGGAAGGTGGAGATCCTCTCGGAGGACGCGTCGGAGAAGGACGGCATCAACGAGGCCGTCTTCCTCCTGAAGGGCCCCGATGCCTACATCCGCCTGGAGCACGAGGCGGGCACCCACCGCGTACAGCGGGTCCCGGTGACCGAGGCCAAGGGGAGGATCCATACGTCGACCGCCACGGTGACCGTGCTGCCCGAGGCCGAAGAGGTCGAGATCGACATCGATCCCAACGACCTCAAGATCGACGTTTACCGCTCCACGGGCCCGGGAGGGCAGTCGGTCAACACGACCGACTCCGCGGTGCGCATCACCCACCTGCCCACGGGGACCGTCGTGGCCATGCAGGACGAGAAGAGCCAGATTCAGAACCGGGCCAAGGCCATGGTGGTGTTGCGCGCCCGCCTGCTCAAGGCCGAACAGGACCGCCAGGCCGCTGCCATGTCGGCGCAGCGGCGCGGCCAGGTGGGAGCCGGGAACCGCACGGACAAGATCCGCACGTACAACTTCAAGGAGAACCGGGTCACCGATCACCGGATCAACCTGACCCTCTACAAGCTCGACCAAGTGCTGGCGGGCGATCTCAACGAGCTGACGGACGCGCTGATGGCGGACAAGCGGGCGCGCCAGCTCGAGGGCGACGAGGAGGACGGCGGTTCCTGAGCCCGGTGGCATCGAGACCCGTGCGCTGGTCGACGAGCTCGCTGCGGTCGCGGGCGGGGCTCGTCACGAAGCCCGCTTCATCGTCGACGAGGTTCTCGGCGTGGGACCCGGGAGCGCCCGACCCGATGTCGTTCCGGCCGGTGGTGCCGCGGCGGCGCGGGCCATGGCGGCCCGCCGGGCGCGGGGGGAGCCGCTGCAGTACATCTTCGGCCACTGGCCCTTCCGCGACCTCGACCTGCGCGTCGACGGCCGCGTCCTGATTCCGCGGCCCGAGACCGAGCAGGTCGTCGAGGTGGCCCTGGGTGAGGCCAGGCGTTTGGCGGTCCTTCGGTCTGGTCCTGGAGCGGGCCTGGTGGCCGTCGATGCCGGGACGGGCAGCGGCGCCATCGCCCTGGCGCTGGCGACCGAGCTGGGTGCCGGCATGGTGGAGCAGATCTGGGCGGTCGACAGCAGCGCGGGCGCGCTCGAGGTGGCAACGGCCAACGTGCAGGCGTCTCGCGCTGCTGCCCTGGTCGTTCTGCCCGATATTGCGCTGGTCCAGGGGAGCTGGTTGGCCCCGCTGTCCGAGCGACTCCGCGGTCGCGTCGACCTCGTGGTCTCGAACCCGCCCTACGTCTCTGATTCGGAATGGGCCGGGTTGGACCCCGAGGTGCGGGCTGAGCCCCGACGGGCCCTGGTCGCCGGGACGGGACGGGACGGGACGGGTGGCCTGGCCGACGTGGAGGCCGTGCTCGAGGAGGCACGCCTCTGGCTCGGCCGGCCCGGAGCCGTCGTCGTCGAGCTGGCGCCCCACCAGGCCGAGGCGGCACAGGATCGGGCACGGCAGCTGGGGTACGACGAGGTGAGGGTCGAACCGGACCTGGCCGGGCGCTCCCGCGCGCTGGTGGCGCGCCTCAGCGGCTCACAATAGGGACGTGGACGACGCGGCAATCCCGGACGAGGCCCGCCCCCCACTGGTCGGGGCCGGGGCAGCGGCGGTGGTGGAGGCGCTGGTGGCCGGGGCGATCGTGGCCGTGCCCAACGTGGGCGGCTACACCTTGGCCGTCCGGGCCGGATCCCTCGAAGGCGAGGCACGCCTAGTCGAGCTGGCGGCCGATCCCGACGGGCCCCACTACGCGGTCGGCCAGATCGATGACCTGCGGAGGCTGACCTCGGGCTGGACCGACGAGCTGGGGACGTTGTTGCAGCGCTGCTGGCCCGGGCCGGTCGAGGTGTTCCTCCCGTGGGCCGGCCCCGCCGGCGGGCCCGCACACGCAGACGAAGCAGTCGCGTCCACCGCGTCCGTCGAGCGGCGCGCCACCCCGGACGATGACGCGCCCGAGTACGGGGCCTGGGCAGCCGTGGTGGGCATGCCCGACGGCCGGGCATTGCGGCGCTTGTGCCGCGAGCAGGGCCCGTGGCGGACGGTCCCGCTCCGCTTCACCGCCCCGGAGGAAGTGGCCCAGGCCTTCAGTGCCGACGACGTCGCGGTCGTCGTCGACGGTGGCCGACGCGAGGGGCCTCCCCCCACCGTGGTCGACGCCACGGTGACGCCCATCCGCGTCCTGCGCGAGGGCGCGTTACCGGCCTCCTTCATTGAGGGGACGATGTTGATGAGCACGCGGCGCAAGCTCTTCTCCCGGACGAAGCGACCCCCCGCCGGGTGATCAGGGTGATCCGGGTGATCCGGGTGATCCGGGTGATCCCGGCTCACGGCGCGGCCGTCACTCTCCGGCGGCGACATGTTTGCGCAGACTATCCACAGGCTTGTTTAGAGTTCAGAAAACCACGCGGCGGTCGCCTGCGCGTGAGAACGGGCTCATCCGTGGCGCGGGCTACGACCCGGCGTCCACCCGCTCGACCGCTGGCAGCGTGCTCACCGACCGCCGCGCTTCCCAGTGGCTGCGGCGCCCCAGTGCAGCGAAGTAGGACGGCCGCTCGGTCAGCGCAGAGGTGGCCAACCACAGCCGCTTGAGGTGCCGCTTGTAGCCGAGTGCCACGTCGTCCTGGTAGGCGGTGCGGCCGTGGAGCACGTGGTAGTTGTTGATGAACTGCATCTCACCCGGCTGCAGGTCCATGTAGACGTTGAAGTCCGGGTCATTGGCGAGCGCGGAAGCGGTGGCGATGGCCTCTCGTGCCGTCGCGCTGAGCCGGGGTGCGTCGGGGTGGCGTTGCGAGGCGAGGATGTATTGGGGGATGAACCGGACGAAGAGGCGCCCCGCGTGTTCGGTGAACGCCGGGACCGAGTAAAAGGCTTGCGCCCCGTCGGCCTGTTCTCCCCGCGTGTCGTAGGGCAACGGCTCGTACAACGCTGCCGCCAGTTCCGGCCGCTCTCGCACCAGGTGGTTGTGGATCGCCACTGCGTTCGCCACGCAGGAGAGACCACCGGCGCGCGCCGTGCGCAGGCAGAACAGGCCGACCAGGTCGGACCCGTCGGTGTGGTAGTCGAGGGCAACGCCGCCGAGCTCGTTACCGCGCACCGTCGGATCATCGATCGTCTTGCCCTGATCAGTCACGTCACCGAGGACGTGGCCGTACTTGTTCTGCGCCCAGGGCTCGCCGAGATGCAGGCCGATACCCCAGTAGAGGAGTGTGAGATCGTCATCGTCGTAGCGCGCGGTATCGAGCGCGGCGATGCGCGCGAAGCCCCGCCCGTTCAGCAAGGTGTCCACGATCCCGTCGAGCTTGGTTGCGAGACGATCAAGGGGGAAGTCGTCGCGTTCGAGCTCCAGCGGGTCGACACTCTTCTTCTTGGCCACGGTCAGGGCGGCGTGGAGCTCGGCGTGGTCGGCGGCGCTCAGCTGCAGTGTCCACGAGGCCGCATCGGCGATGTCGCCGGCCCGCCAGTCGGCCGCCGGCTCCAGCTCATGCAGCGCGCTCGCCATCATGTCGGCTCCTCTCGGTGTTCGGTGCAAAGGCTCACGAGATCCGCGGCGCCCTGGCGGCGTCACGTCCTCCGCGCACGAGACGTCCGGGCAGCGCGCCCGTGGGCTCCCCGTCTCGATACGTGATCTCCCCGGCCACCACGGTGGCGCAGTAGCCGCGGGCACCCTGCAGCAGCCGCTTGCCCCCGGCGGGCAGGTCGTAGGCCATGACCGGCGGTTCGCAGGCCAGGCGTTCGAAATCGATGACGTTGATGTCCGCCCGCAGGCCCGCGTCCAGGACGCCGCGGTCGCAGAGTCCCACGGCCTGCGCGGTGGCGCTGGTCAGCTGCTCGACGGCGCGGCCCACTTCCATGCGGCCGCGTGAGCGATCCCGGGCCCAGTGGGAGAGTGCAAAGGTCGGAAAGCTGGCGTCGGAGATGAGGCCGACGTGCGCCCCGCCGTCGCCCAGGCCGCAGACGGTGAGGGGATGGGCGAGCATCTCGCCACAGGCGTCAAGGTTCCCGTCGGCGTAATTGGAGAAGGGGCTGTAGAGGAAGTTGCGGCCGTCGTTTTCGGCCAGCATGTCGAACAGCAGTTCGGCTGGATCGACCGCTCGCGCCGCCGCCTGCCGTTGCACGCTCGTCTCGGGCGCCGGCTCGTAGTCGGGCACGTCGCCCAGCGGGTAGAGGTTGCCGTAGTCGATGGGCCGCCGTCGGCGCTGTCGTCCGCCACCGTCGACAGCACTGTCGACCGCCATGTCGGCCAGCAGGCGGGCCCGGCGTGCCGGGTCGTGCAGCGCGCGGGCCTGATCGGCCACGGGCAACGCCGTGAGATCCCCGTAGGCGGGAAAGGCGAGAAGCGGGTGGTAGGAGGATTGCAGTCCGACCAGGACCCCGACAGCGCGCGGCGCGACCTGGGCCCGGATCGGCAGCCCGTCGGCCACCGCCGCCTCAATCCGGCCCAGGAGGTCACGCCAGGCCTCAGGGCGGCGATGGCTCTGGGCCAGCGAGAGCGACAGGGGGACGCCGCTGCGCGCCACCATGGCGCGCACCAGCTCGAACTCGCCGTCAGTGTCGGGCCAGAAGTCGGAGATGAGCTCCACCACCCCGTGCCCGGCATCGGCCACACCCATGACAATGGCCTCGAGTTCGTCTGTGCTGGCCCGCAGCGACGGCGTCGGGTCCCCACTGGCCGTGCGGTGGTTCAGCGTCCGTGAGGTCGAGAACCCGATGGCCCCGGCCCGTAGTGCCTCCGTGGCCAGTCCGCGCATGCACGCGATGTCCTCCGGCGTTGCCTCTTCGAGCTGAGCGGCTCGCTCACCCATGACGTAGAGCCGCAGGGCCCCGTGGGGGAGCTGCGCGCACAGGTCCATGTCGTGCGGTCGGCGCTCCACGGCGTCGAGGTACTCGCCGAAGCTCTCCCACGACCAGTCGATACCCTCGTCGAGCACGGCGCCGGGGATGTCCTCCACTCCCTCCATGAGGGAGATGAGCCGGGGGTGTGCATCGTGTCGCACCGGTGCGAAGCCCACGCCGCAGTTGCCCATGACTGCCGTCGTGACGCCGTGCCAGCTCGACGGCGTGAGCCTCTCGCCCCACGTCGCCTGCCCGTCATAGTGCGTGTGGATGTCGACGAAACCCGGGGTGACGAGCAGCCCCTCGGCGTCGATCTCCTCTGCGCCCCGCCCCGGCACCGCGCCGACGGCGGTGATGGTCCCCCCGTCCACCGCGACGTCGGCGCCGCGGAGTTGGCCGCCCCGCCCGTCGGCCACCATGCCGCCCCGGACCACTAGGTCGTGTGTAGTCGCTGCCATGCCCGGCCCCTTGCTCTTCCCGGGAGGGGAAGATAGTTAGATCAATCTAACTATATGCCGGGTGGTGGCCCGTGGCAAGGGCCCGCTGATCAGGGATCCGTTCCGAAGACCGAGCCCAACCGCTCCTCGCGGGTCTCGGCCAGGGCGGTGGAGAGCTCACGTAGGAATCCGCGCATCGCCGTGAGGTCCACCCCGGGCACCACCTCCTCCATTCGCTCCGCCAGCTCCTCCTCGAAGCGGGCGAGCCGGGCCCGACCCTGCTGCGTGAGCTCCACCCTTGTCACCCGACCGTCGCCCGTTTCGTCAACGGCGTCGGCCACCCAGCCCTGTTGGCGCAAGCTGGTGATCATGGCGGAGACCGTGGGCTTGGTGACCGCATTGGCCGCCGCCAGCTCCCCAGCGCGGCGGGAGCCGCCCAGGAGGTAGAGCAGCGTGCGGTACTGCGCCATGCTCAGGTCGCCGCGACGGGCCACCTGCTCGAACTCACGGTAGATGGAGACGACGACGCGGACGCCGGGCACCCGATCGTCTGCAGCAGAGGCCATGCGTTGCACCATAGATTCGCCGCGTCCACCCGTCCGGAACCCAAGGGAGCCCCTGGGAGCCGGAGCTACCCGGTAAGCGTGAGCGTGCCGTCGGCGGCCAGGTCGCCGGTGCGGCCGATGCCCTCTTCGGCGCACAGCAGGGCCAGCAGGGAAGGGTCGGAAACATTGGCCCAGGCCCGGCTGTCGTCGGCGGTGCGGCAGGCCAGGATGCCGCGTTCGGGTGCACCCTCGCGGTCGAAGGTGACGGTGTAGGTCTCGACCCGGACAGCGCCGGTCGCAGAGGGATCGGCCTTGCAGCGCGGCAGCGCATCGACGCCCGACTGCACGCTCGACCACGCAAAGGGCAGCGCGCCGCGGTGGCGCGGCGGGCGTGAGGCGTAGACGCCGAGAGAGTGTTTGGTGGCGTACCACCCCAGGCCGCTCACGAGAGCCGCGCTGTCCGGTGCGCGACGCAACGCGCCGACAGCCTGTGCGATGCCATGTGACGTGTAGTTGTTGCCGGGCCCCCCGCCGAACGTGAGCCCGCCGGTCAGTGTCAACGGACGGTCCGGATCGTCGAGGGCGAGCCCGAGCTCACCCGCTGCCATCTGGACCACGGCGGGGAAGCACGAATAGAGGTCGACAAAGGCGATGTCGTCGATGCCCAGCCCGGCCTGCTCAAGCGCGGCGGCGCCGGCCAGCCGGATGGCGGGGGAGCGGTGCAGCTCGGGGCGTTCGGAGATGAACCAGTGGTCGTTCGCATCCGCGCCCGACAGGGGGAAGACCCAGCGCTCCTCGGGCACACCCGCGGCGCGGGCGGCCGCCACGGAGCACACGATGGAGGCCGCACCTTGGTCGACCTGCATGTTGGCGGTGCAGAGCTTGGGGTAGGGGAACGACACCATCCGGTTGCCCGGCCCGGGCGTGACGATCTCCTGAGCAGTGCGCCCGCGGCGGATCCATGCATGCGGATTGCCGGCCGCCACTTGGCTGAAGCGTGACCAGAGGGCGCCGATCCGCGCCACGTGCTCCTGCAGGGTCCAGCCGCTGGCTGCACGCAGGGCGTTCTCGAACAACGGGTAGGCATGCACCGGCAGGATGACCCCGCGCTGCATCTCGAGCTCGCTGGCGCCGGGCCTCTCGACGCCGAAGCGCGTGGCCGGCGGTGTGCCCTCGGGCTGGCTCGCCCACTCCAGCCACGGGCGGGCCGGGTCCCGGCGGGCCAGGGCGCGGGCGTACATGGCCTCGGCCCCGGTGACCAGCACGACATCGCGCTCGCCCCGGCTGATGGCGAGGCAGGCGTCGTGCATGAGCGCCTGGGGGTTGTTGCCCCCGATGGAGGAGACCATGAGCTCGGCCGGCTCGTCCCCGTCGGGGAAGCCCAGGCGCGCCGCCACCAGACGGGCCGGGTCAGGGGCGGGCCAGCCCAGCGACGCCACGACCCGGATGCTGTCGGCGCGCCCGATCAGGGCGCGCCCGGCCGGAGCCTCCCCGCCCGCCGCGGCGCCGTCGCAGTCCTCCGCCGCCGCCAGGAGCGCCGCCGTCATGAGCTCCAACGGCTCGGGCCTCGCGGTGGGGTCGAGCCCGGCGTCGGGTGGCGTGGCGACCTGGCCCACTCCGACCACCACGGGGGTTCGCGGGTCGATCGCCATGGAACGAGGAGCGTACCTGTCGACGCCCCAGGGCCTCCCTGGTGCGCCGGTACACTCGATCCCGTTCCCCACAGCTCAGTCGAAGGGATTTCATGAGCAGCTACGAGACCGCGTTGGCCGCCGATCCGGAGGTGGCGCAGCTCCTCGCCGAGGAGCTCAACCGGCAGCAGACCACCTTGCAGCTGATCGCCTCCGAGAACTTCACGTCACCTGCCGTCCTGGCCGCAACGGGCTCGGTGCTGACGAACAAGTACGCCGAGGGGTATCCCGGTCGGCGGTACTACGGGGGCAACCGGGTCATCGACGAGGTGGAGGACCTGGCCCGCGACCGCGCCACCACACTGTTCGGGGCCGACCACGCCAACGTGCAACCCCACGCCGGCGCCAGCGCCAACCTCGCGGTCTACCAGGCACTGGTCGAACCGGGAGCGACCATCCTCGCCATGCGGCTCGATCACGGCGGCCACCTGACCCACGGGTCGCCCGCCTCCATCGTCTCGAAGTTCTGGCGCTTCGTGTCCTACGGCGTCACGCCACAGTCGGCGGACGAGTCCGACCCCGGCGAGGTCATCGACTTCGACCAGGTTGCACACCTCGCCAAGACGGAGAAGCCGGCGCTGATTGTGGCGGGCTCGACGGCGTACGCGCGCGTGATCGATCCCCGGCCCTTCAGGGAGATCGCTGACTCGGTCGGCGCGCGCTTCATGTTCGACGCCGCTCACCCGGCCGGCCTCATCGCCGGCGGTGCCCACCCGAGCCCGGTCGGCGTGGCCGACGTGGTCACGCTCACGACGCACAAGACACTGCGCGGCCCGCGGGGCGGCGCCATCCTGTGCGGAGAGGACCTGGCCAAGAAGATCGACAGCGCGGTGTTCCCCGGTCTCCAGGGCGGCCCGCTCGAGCACGTGATCGCCGCCAAGGCCGTGGCCTTCGCCGAGGCGGCGCGGCCGGAATTCCGCCAGTATGCCGAGCGGGTCGTGGCCAACGCCGCCGCCCTGGCCGGGGCGCTGGCCGCGCACGGGTTCCGGCTGGTCTCGGGCGGCACCGACAACCACATGTTGCTGGTTGACCTGCAGCCCTTCGACCAGGAGCTGACCGGGAAGGAAGCGCAGGAGGTCCTGGACCGCGCCGGCATCACCTGCAACCGGAACACCATCCCCGACGACCCCCGCTCCCCATTCCTGACCTCCGGCCTGCGCCTCGGGTCGGCGTCCGAGACGACGGCGGGCATGGGGACGGATGAAATGCGCGTGGTGGCCGATCTCATCGTGCGCACGCTCAAGGCCCGGACCGACGAGGGGGAGATCGACGCGGTGCGCGCGGAGGTCGCCGAACTGTGCGCCGCCTATCCGCCGTACCCCGATCTGCTGGCCTAGCGCGTGCCCGACATCGGCTGGTACGGCCTGGTCCTGGTGATTGCGGCGGGCGCCACGGCCGCACTGACGGTCCCGGCCAAGCGCATCGCGCTGCGGGTGGGTTACGTCGCCCACCCGGGCGAGCGCACGGTGCACACCAAGCCGATCCCCTACGGGGGTGGTGCCGCCATGTTCATGGGGTTCATGGTCGCGGTGCTCGGTGCGGCGGCCGTCCCGCAACTGCGCCCGATCTTCCAGGATTCGCCCGAAATGACGGGCGTCGTGCTGGCCGCCGGCGCCATGTTCGCGGTCGGGCTGATCGACGACGTCCGTGACATGTCGGCCCCGGCGAAGATGGCCGGACAGGTCCTCGCCGCCAGCATCCTCTACTTCAGCGGCGTGACGATGTACGAGCTGAAGATTCCGCTCGCCGGATTCTTCGTCCTGACGCCGGGCATCGTCCCTCTCATCACCGCGGCCTGGGTCATCGCGCTGACCAACGCCGTCAACCTGATCGACGGTCTGGACGGTTTGGCCGCCGGGGTGGTGGCGATCGGCGGGGGCGCTCTCGCCATCTACGGGATCCGCCTCCAGGGGCTCGGCCTCCTGCCGAGCGACAACATCGGGCCGCTGGTGGCCGTCGCCGCGTGCGGCATCTGCCTCGGCTTCCTCCCGTTCAATTTCAACCCGGCGCGCATCTTCATGGGTGATGCCGGCGCGCACTTCCTCGGCCTCCTGATGGCGGCCTCGACGATGGTGATAGGCGGCCGCGTGCCGACCGCCGTGCCCATCAGCGGCGTGACCTACTTCTTCTTTGCCCCCCTCTTCATCCCGATCCTCATTCTCGGGGTCCCGCTGGTGGACATGGCCTTCGCCTTCGTGCGGCGCACGGCGAAGGGGACGGGGTTCGACACACCGGACAAGGAACACATCCACCATCGCCTCCTCCGTCTCGGCCACGGCCCCCGGCGCAGCGTCATCATCCTGTGGGCGTGGACAGCGGTCCTGTCCAGCCTCCTCCTCTTCCCGCTCTTCGTGCACCAGGTCAACGCCTTCATCCCGATCGGGGCCGCCGCCCTCGGGGTGGGCCTCTACACCTTCTTCCACCCGGGCCTGCGCCGGAGGCACGGGGAGGACGAGGATGATGAGCGTCACCTGGGAATTCCGCCCCCTCCTGGGGGGTTGGAGCGGGTCAGCGAGGTCGTCCAGTTCCCGTCCTGACCGTTTGGACGCCATCTGGGCGCAGATGCGATGATGAGGCCTGTGTACCCCGTCCACCTCGCCTCGTCCGAAGCTGCCGCACCGGCAGATTCGCGGACGACGGACTCCGGCGCGCCACGCACCGCATAAGGGGTCAGCAGTCGGATGCGTGGTCAAGTGAGCGTCGACGTGCGCGCCCGTTTGGGTGAGCACACAGGACGAATCCCCCCAGCCAGAGGGGCCCAGGCCGCTCCCAGGTGCCATGGCGTTCCTGAGCATGGGTCTGGCCGCGGCCGTCTGTGTGGGCATCGGCCTCGGGCTCGGGATTTTGCTGGACAGCGCGCTGCACACCGCGCCGGTCTTCCTCCTTGTCGGCCTGGCGCTGGGCGTTGCGGTCGCCGCGCTGAGCGTCATCAAGCAGATGCGCACGTACCTCTAGGGGCCCGGCCATGAACATGCTCGACGGGCTCTCGGGTCTCGGGGGCAATGCACTGGCCAAGGTGCTGCGTCGCACCATTGTCTCGGCCCTCATCGTGGGCGCCGCGGCGGTGGTGATCGCCCTCCTGCTCTCGCAGCCGTGGGCCGCGCTCGGCCTCGCCCTCGGCCTCGGCATGGCCGTGCTCAACCTCCGCTTCCTCGACGCCGGGGTGGCCAAGCTCAACACGGGAGGCGAGACCAGCAACAAGGTGCTGCGGCGCGCCATCGGGACCAAGAGCGTCACGCGCCTGGGCTTCATCACTCTGATCTGCATCGGCCTGCTGCTCCTGAACGGCGCGCTCGGGATCGGCGCCGTGGCCGGCCTCGTCATCTTCCAATTGCTCTTCGTCGTCAACGTGGGGCGCGTCATCATTTCGCAGGGGATCCAATGAAGAACAGCTTCATCCTCGCCAGCGGCAACATCACGATCGGCGAGCACCACGGCGTCGTCCGCGTGTTCGGGATGACCGTCTACCTGGACGTGGTCTGGACCACGCTCATCGCCGCGGCCATCGTCCTGGGATTCGGCCTGCGCATGCGGGCCAAGGTCACCTCGGGGGTGCCTGGCAAGCTGCAGCTCTTCTGGGAGACGCTGGTCGAGCAGGTCTCCGACCTGGCCTCGTCGGCCATCGGTCCCGAGGGCCTTCCCTTCGTCGGCCTCGGCGTGACCGTCTTCTTCTTCATCCTGATCTGCAACTGGCTCGCCTTCATCCCCAGCGGCGATCCGGGCTTCCTGGCCCCGCCGACGGGTGACGTGAACCTCCCGCTGGCCCTGGCCCTCACGGTGTTCTTCCTCGTGCACTACAACTCGGTCAAGGCGCGTGGCTGGAAGGGGTACTTCAAGCACTACGCCGAGCCCTACGCGGCGCTGACCCCCATCAACATCATTGAGGAGATCACCAAGCCGATCACGCTGACCTTCCGGCTCTTCGGCAACATTTTCTCCGGCGTGCTCATGGTCGCGGTGATCGTCGCCCTGATCCCGCCCTACCTGTCCTGGATCGGGCTTCTCGTCTGGAAGCCGTTCGACGAGCTGTTCATCGGCGCGATCCAGGCCTTCATTTTCGCCCTTCTCACGATCATGTACCTCGGCCAGGGCATGAACCGGGATTCTCACTGAGCATCTGGGCGACCAACAGTCAATTCGAAACACGATCTCGACAAAGGAGAGGAAACATGGCAACAAACGACATTGAAGGTGCGGTACGCATCGCCGGCGCCCTCATCGGTGGTGGGCTCGCCCTGGGTGGAGGCGCCATCGGTGCCGCGGTCGGCGACGGCCTCGCTGGTTCGCAGACGATTGCGGCCATCGCACGGCAGCCGGAGATCGAGGCCAAGGCCCGTCAGTACTTCTTCCTGACGGTCGGCCTGGTGGAGGCCATGTACTTCATCAACCTGCTGTTCATGGTGGTGTTCGTCTACGTCTTCGCCGCCAAGAGCATCGCCTAGCGCGACCCCACTCACCGTCCATATCACGGAGATACTCCGGAAACCGAGAGCACCATGACCACCGCAGGCATTTTCCTCTTGCCCAATGGGACCTTCTTCATTGAGCTGATCGTCTCCATCATCTTGATCCTGGCGATCTACAAGTGGGTGCTCCCACCCATCAACAAGGCGATGGAGGAGCGCCAGGAGAAGATCAGAGAGTCCCTGGAGTCCGCCGACAAGGCGCGCGCTGACGCAGAGGCCGCTGACGACGAGCGCCGGAACGTGCTGGAAGAAGCGCGCCACCAGGCCCGCGAGATCGTCGCCACGGCCAATCGCACGGCAGAGCAGGTGCGCACCGACGCGCAGGCCCGAGGGCAGGGCGAGTACGAGCGCATCGTCGGCAACGCCGACCTCGAGATCGCCCTGGCCCGCCAGCGGGCGATCGAGGAAGCGGCGTCGCGCATGGGTGAGATCGTGATGGAGGTGGTGGAGCGGGTCATCGGCCGTGAGGTGAACGCCGAGGCGCACCGCGACCTCATTGACGAGGCCGTCGCCGCGTTGCGGGCCGACACCACCGGTGGCGCCGCCGCCGCCGGGACCGGGGCCAGGCAGTGAACCCCTCGCTGCAGGGGTACACGGCCGCGGTGGCGGAGGCGGCCGGCCCGGCCGCGCTCGGCGGGCTGGAGGCCGACCTTGAAGCGATTGAGCAACTCGTGCTGGCGAACGCCCAGCTCCGCGCCGCGCTGACCGACACGGCCGTGCCCGGTCCGGCGCGCCGGGCCGTCGTGCTCGACCTGCTGGACGGGAAGGTCACACCCGAGGCGCGGCGGCTGGCTGCGTACGCCTGCATGGTGGTGGCGGCACCCGAGGTCACCCCGGCGCTCGGCTGGGTCAGCACCCGGGTGCGTCACCTCTCCGAGGGGCAGGACGACGAGCCGGGCTTGAGCCTGATGCAGTCCCGCCAGCGCGTCGGGGGCTTCGCCACGGCCGTGTACGAGGACATGTCCACCGCCGAGCTGGAGTCGCTCGAGGACGACCTCTTCCGGTTCGCCCGGATCGTGGCCGCCACGCCGTCCCTCCGTTCCGCCCTGGCGGACCGCGACCTGGACGTGGCCGCGCGCCAGGGCCTGGTCACGCAGTTGCTCGAGGGCAAGGTGCCGGCCGCCAGCCTTGCGCTGGCCCGCTTCGCCGTGACCGGGGGCCGGGCCCGGGACATCGTCGGGACACTGGACTTCCTGGTGGAGCTCACCGCGCAGGCCCGGGGCTGGCGCATCGCCCGCGTCCGTGCGGCGGCGCCGATCGAGGAGCCGCAACGGGCCGAGTTGGCCGAATCGCTCGGCACCCTGGCCGGTGGGCCGGTGGAGTTGCAGGTGGAGATGGACGAGTCGCTGCTGAGCGGCGCGTTGATCCGCATCGGCGACCTGCAGGTGGACGCCACGGCACGGGGCCGCATCGACGCCCTCCGCGAGTACTTCACGCCGACCGGCTGGGAGCCGGCCGGATTCGGCCGAGGGCACAGTTCGCAGGACCAGACAGAGGGAGCAGAGTGATGGCAGAGCTCACGATTGACGCCAGTGAGATCACCGAGGCGCTGGAGCGCCACGTCGAGGAGTACACGCCGGCCGTGGGTACCGAGCAGATCGGGCGCATCGTCGAGGTCGGTGACGGCATCGCCCGGGTTTCCGGGCTGCCCGGTGCCGCGGTGAACGAGTTGCTGGAATTCGAGGACGGGACCCTCGGTCTCGCCCTGAACCTCGACGAGGACACCATCGGTGCCGTCGTCCTGGGCGAGGTCGACCACCTCGAGGAGGAGCAGACGGTCAAGGCCACCGGGCGCATCCAGACCGTCCCGGTCGGCGACGCGCTGCTGGGCCGCGTGGTGAACGCGCTGGGCGAGCCACTCGACGGCAAGGGGCCGATCAACACCACCGAGACGCGCCGCATGGAGGTGCAGGCTCCCGGGATCGTCGGCCGCCAGCCGGTGAGCGAGCCACTGCAGACGGGCATCAAGGCCATTGACGCCATGACGCCCATCGGCCGTGGGCAGCGGGAGCTGATCATCGGTGACCGCAAGACCGGCAAGACCACGGTCGCGGTCGACACCATCATCAACCAGGCCGGCCAGGGCGTGAAGTGCATCTACGTCGCCATCGGCCAGAAGAACTCCTCGGTGGCGCAGACCGTGGCCACCCTGGAGGACCACCAGGCGCTCGAGTACACCGTCGTGGTGGTCGCCTCGGCCGGGGATCCCGCTCCCTTCAAGTACCTGGCGCCCTACGCCGGATGCGCCATGGGCCAGCACTGGATGGAGAACGGCGAGCACGCACTGATCATCTACGACGACCTCTCCAAGCAGGCGGAGGCCTACCGGTCCGTGTCGCTGCTTCTCCGGCGCCCACCAGGGCGCGAGGCGTACCCCGGCGACGTCTTCTACCTGCACTCGCGACTGCTCGAGCGGGCGGCCAAGCTCTCGGACGCGCTCGGCGGCGGGTCGATGACCGCGCTGCCGGTCATCGAGACCAAGGCCGGCGACATCTCGGCCTACATCCCGACCAACGTCATCTCCATCACCGACGGCCAGGTCTTCCTGGAGACCGATCTGTTCAACTCGGGCATCCGGCCGGCCATCAACGTCGGCAACTCGGTGAGCCGCGTGGGAAGTGCCGCCCAGGTCAAGGCCATGAAGCAGGTCTCGGGCACACTCAAGCTCGACCTGGCGCAGTTCCGCGAGCTCGAGTCGTTCGCCACCTTCGGCTCTGAGCTCGACCGCGTCTCCCAGGCCCAGCTCGACCGCGGCTACCGGCTGACAGAGCTGCTCAAGCAGCCCCAGAACCAGCCGGTGCCGGTGGAGGAGCAGGTCGTCGTCATTTACGCCGGGACCAAGGGCTGGACGGACACGGTCCCGGTGAGCGAGGTGCAGCGCTTCGCGACGGAGGTCATCGAGTACTTCAAGGCGAACCATCCGGCCGTGCTCGACACGATCCGGACCACCGGCGCCATGCCCGACGGCGACGAGCTCGACAAGGGCCTGACCACGTTCCTCGAGGGATTCGACACCGGGAAGGTCGACTGACGCATGGCCGGAGGCCAAGAGCGCATTCTGCGGCGCCGTATCCGCAGTGTGCAGTCCACGAGGAAGATCACCAAGGCGATGGAGCTCATCGCCGCGTCGCGGATCGTGCGCGCCCAGAACCGGATCGCGGCGAACCGTCCCTTCCGCGAGGGCATGGAGCGCGTGCTGCGGCTGACGGCGGCGGCCGACCCGATCGCGGCGAAGAAGCTGCTGGGCACCCCCGAGTCTCCGCAGCACGTCGGGATCCTGGCCATCGCCGGCGACCGGGGCCTGGCCGGGTCGTACAACTCGGGCGTCCTGCGCCTGACCGAGCGCACGGTGGCCGAGTACCGCGCCGCCGGTGCCGAGGTCACGGTGTGGTCCGTGGGCAAGAAGGCCCCGTCGTACCTCCGCTATCGCGGCATTGACGTCGCGCAGTCGTTCACCGGCGTGGCCGATCGTCCGGAGTTCGGCGACGCCCGCGACATCGCCGCCATCGTGGCCGCCCCCTTCGCCTCCGGTGAGGTCGACCTGGTGCAGATGGTGTCCACCCGCTTCGTCTCCGCCGGGACCCAGCGCGTCGAGAAGATGCAGATGCTGCCCCTTCCGCTGCCCGAAGAGGCCGGCGTGGTGTACGAGGAGGACGGGGCGCTCGAGGGGTACACCGAGTTCGAGCCGGAGCCGTCGAAGCTCCTGGCCAAGCTGGCCCCGCGTGCCCTCGAGGCGGAGATCTTCGCCGCGCTGCTCGAAGGCGCGGCCGCGTTCTTCACCGCGCAGCAACGGGCCATGGCGGCCGCGACCGAGAACGCGGACGAGCTCGTCCGCACCCTGACCCGCGTCATGAACCGCGCCCGTCAGGACGCCATCACCACCGAGATCATGGAGATCGTCGGCGGGGCCGAGGCGCTCCGCCAATCGAAG
>Ga0182024_10002110_pt1 | contig 49953 bp, 44 predicted proteins | sample P32metaG_FD_120480 | JGI IMG/M metagenome (GOLD analysis project Ga0182024, IMG submission 120480) | Permafrost microbial communities from Stordalen Mire, Sweden - P3-2 metaG (Illumina Assembly) | ecosystem: Environmental > Terrestrial > Soil > Wetlands > Permafrost | place: Sweden: Stordalen...
CTGCTCCTCCGATTTTCGTCGGCGGTATTCGAAACCCGGCACGTCCGCGACGCGTGCCGCCTCGTCGAGCATGAGGGGAAAATTCCCAGAGTCGAATTCGAGTCCGAACCAGTTCCGAAACGGCAATTCCTCCGGCGCCGGCAGATTGCGCCGGCGTATCTCGATGCGATCCAGGCCCGTTACCGAAGCCGCCTTGTCCATCAGCCGTTCCATCAGATAGGCGGCTTCCGGGCGGCCGGCGCCGCGATAAGCATCGACGGGCGCAGTGTTCGAGAAATAGCCTTTGATCTCTGCGTGGAGATGTGGCACGCGATAGACGCCGCCGAAGATGCGCCCTCCCGCAAGCGTCGGAATGAAAGGCGCGAATTGCGAGAGATAGCCTCCCATATTCGCCTCGCCGCCGATCCGCATTGCGAGGATTCTGCCATCGGCGTCGAGAGCAAGTTCGGCGCGCATAAGCATATCGCGACCGTGAGCGTCGGCGAGGAACGATTCCACGCGTTCGGCCGACCAGCGCACAGGACGTCCCAAAACCTGTGCCGCAATCAACACCAGCGGCTGCTCAGGATAGATGAACCCCTTCATGCCGAAGCCACCCCCGACATCGGGCGTGAGAACGCGCAGCTTCTGGCCTTGTATACCCAAAACCCCCGCAACACGGTCGCGCACGCCACCCGCGCCCTGAGAGCCGGTGTACAGCGTGTAGCAATCGCGCTCGATATCGTAGAGGCCGATCGCGTTGCGTGTTTCCATCGGATTGGCGCAAACGCGATTTTGTACGACTTCGATCGCAGCAACGTGGGCGGCTCTCGCAAATGCCTCCGCGCACGCCGTTTCGTTGCCCGCCGCCCAGTCGAAGACAAGGTTGCCAGGCGCGTCATCCCAGATCTGCGCGCTTGCCGGCGCCGCATCTAGCGTGCCGCCCGCATCCAGCGGCTCGTAATCTACCATCACCAGTTCGGCCGCGTCTTTCGCCCGCGCATAGGTCTCGGCGACGACCATGGCGACAGCTTCGCCCACAAAGGTAATCCGATCCTTCGCGAGCAGGGGCTTGGGCGAGTTTTTCGGACCTGTACCGTCGCGGCTAACGACGGGCGCCAGGCACGGCATGGGGCCAGCACCGAACGTCTCGACATCCTTTTGCGTAAGCACGCCGACAACGCCTGCAGCGACCCGCGCTGCTTCGACATCAAGGGCGCCAAGCCGCGCATGGGCATGCGGACTTCTGACAAAACAGGCGAAAGCCTCGTCGGGAAAATGCAGATCGTCCGTATACTGACCGTGCCCTGTCACGAAGCGCATGTCTTCCGTGCGGCGTACGGACTGCCCTATGCCGAAACGCATCTCGTTTCCCGTCTTTTTACGAAGCGCGAAAGTGATCTGTCGCGACGGGTGGTGTCAATTCCCACGGGATCGCACGCGCTTTACGGCGTCACGCCAGCCTTCGTAGAGCGCGTCGCGGGTTTGACATGCCAGTTTCGGTTCGAAGCGACGATCGAGCGACCACGTGGAGGCAACATCGGCAAAATCCCGAAACAAGCCCGCGCCAAGACCCGCAAGAGAAGCGGCGCCCAGAGCCGTCGTTTCTGTCAAGGTCGGGCGCGCCACGGGCAGACCCGTCAAGTCGGCAAGCCGCTGGCAGAACGCATCATTGCGCACCATCCCGCCCTCCACTTTCAGAATTTCCGGCTGTCCAAACCCTGCCAGTTTCATGTCGGCATTCATCGCTGCGAGAAGATCGCGAGTCTGAAAGCAGACCGCGTCGAGGGCGGCGCGCGCGATCTCCGGCGCCCCAGCGTCACGCGTCAGACCAACGATCGCGCCGCGTGCTTCCGGATCCCAATAGGGAGCACCGAGTCCCGTAAAAGCTGGAACAAAGTATAACCCCTCGCATCCGCGGGCGCGGCGAACGAGCTCTTCGATCTCCGAAGCACTCCCTATCATCCCCAATCCGTCGCGCAGCCACTGCACGACGCTCCCCGCCACAAAGATACTGCCCTCGATAGCATAAGCTGTCGTTCCCCGGGCGCGGTACGCTGCTGTTGCAAGCAGCCGATTTCGCGAGGCGGGCACGGCGGTACCGGTGTTCACCAGCGCGAAGCAACCGGTCCCGTAAGTGGCCTTGACGTCGCCCGGCGCAAAACAGGCCTGTCCGAACATCGCTGCCTGTTGATCGCCCGCCACACCGCAGATGGGGATGCGCGCGCCGAGCAGGTCTTCCGTCGCATTGCCGAAATCGCCGGCGCTGTCGCGGACTTCCGGCAGAACGACGCGCGGCACGTCGAATAGGGCGAGCAGTTCGTCGCACCAGTCGAGTGTACGCAGGTCAAGGAGCATCGTTCGCGACGCATTGGTCACGTCGGTCGCGTGAACGTGGCCACCGGTGAGGCGGAAGATGAGCCAACTGTCGATCGTGCCGAAGGCAAGTTCGTCCGCCCGCCTCCTGGCGTCCGGAACATGATCGAGCAGCCATCGCAATTTGGTCGCCGAGAAATAGGGATCGATCACGAGGCCGGTGCGCGCGGTAACCAACGGCTCATGACCATTTTCCTTGAGAATGCGGCAGACATCCGTAGTGCGCCGATCCTGCCAGACGATCGCATTGTGAAGGGCTTTGCCGGTCGATCGCTCCCACAGCACAGTGGTTTCGCGCTGGTTCGCCAGTCCGATCGCGGCGATCTCTGCAGGTGAGACGCCTTTGGCCGCCACGCGGCAGCAGGCGATGACGGCCTGCCAGATTTCTTCGGGATCGTGCTCGACCCAACCGTCCGCAGGATAGATTTGGAGGACCTCTAAGGCGTGAGACGCCAAGGGCCTCAGCGAAGTATCAAAAAGGATGGCGCGGGTAGACGTAGTGCCCTGATCGATTGCGAGAAGAAACGACGGTTCCGCGTCCATGTCGATTCGCGATGCTTAGCAATCGTTCATATTAATATCTTGTTAACGTGCTTTGCATAACTTGGCCATGGGGCGCGGCAGAAAGCTGCCGGGCAGCGGGGTGTGTGTTGGGCATTCTTGCGAGAAGTCTCGACGAGGCGAGCCGCGTGCCTGCGCTCGCCCTAAATCCACGCAAGCAAAGCGCGATCTGGCTCTCGGTCGCGACGCTTTTCTCCAATCAGGCGTCCGGTCTGCATGCGCGCGAACGCTCGCTGATGCGCGATATTCTCCGGCGTCTGGCGGGCGCCGTCGATGCCGCGCAACGACTTATGATGGCGGAGCGCATCGCCGACGATCCGACAGTTCCCCTCGAACTTGTTCTACACCTCGTCGATGACAGCATAGAGATCGCGGTACCGCTCATTTTGCGCAGTGCGACGCTCGACGAGGATAATCTCCTGGCACTAATCGCTCGCGCCGATGTCACCCGCAAGATTCTATGCGCGCAACGCGCGGGAATCGGCGAGCGGGTCGCGGCAGCGCTCGCAAAAAGCGACGAAGAATGCGTGCTTTTGGCCCTCGTTCACAACTCGACCGCACAAATCTCCAGCACGACCTTCGAAATCGTGGCCAAAAAATCGCTTCGATTCGAGAGCCTGCGGGAGCCACTTACCAGGCGGACCGACCTTCCCGAGGTTCTTTGGACAAAAATACGCGAAAGGTTGCCGGCGGCCACAAGGAACCTGTCCGAAAAGGGCCGAATTCTGACGAGACCGAATGACTCGTCGGAAGCATCGGGCAACGCCTGCAAGCTCATCGACAAATTGGCGGTCGCCGGACAGTTGGGGGCGGGATTTCTCATGCGCGTGCTCCTGCAAGGGCAGACCGAGTTGTTCGATATGGCCTTCGCCAGATTGCTCGACCTGGAACTTGAGGAATTCCGCGCTGCGTTTTATGCGAGCGACCTGCAAGGCATGGCTCTGGCGTGCCGTGCCGTCGGCATAGACCGTAGCGTTTTTCAAACCGTCTGGGGATTGTCCACGAAACGCCGCGCCGGTCCTCGACAGTCTGGTTCCGGCCAACCGGCAGCCCTCGACAGCCTGTTTGCATTACCGAAGCCGGAAGCCTTTGCCCGTCTTCACGCCTGTTCCTGATAATTGCCAATTTAAGACCCTGACGAAAGCCTGTACACTGCCTGGATGATCGATCCCTTCGGGCGGCACGTCACGTATCTGCGGGTCTCCGTTACCGACCGTTGCGATTTCCGCTGCGTCTACTGCATGCCGGAACACATGGACTTTCTGCCGCGGGCCGAACTCCTGACGCTCGAAGAGCTGGAACGCCTGTGCCGCGCTTTCATGCGCAAGGGCGTGGAGCGAATCCGCCTCACCGGCGGTGAGCCTCTCGTGCGCCGCGACATCCTGCGGCTCATCAGCCGCCTCGGGGCGGAGGTGGGGCGAGGTCTGCGCGAACTCACGATGACAACCAATGGCAGCCAGCTTGCGCGCTTCGCCAAGGATCTTCGCGCCGCCGGCCTCCACCGCGTCAACGTCTCGCTCGACACGCGCGACGCGGACAAATTCCGCAGCATCACCCGCCGGGGCGACCTTTCAAAAGTGCTCTCCGGCATCGACGCGGCGCAGAGCGTCGGGCTGGAAATCAAGATCAACATGGTCGCGCTCAAGGATGTGAACGAGGAAGAAATCGAGTCCATGCTCGAGTGGGCGCATGGGCGGGGAATGGGTTTGACGCTGATCGAGACAATGCCTCTCGGGGAGATCGACGGCGACCGCGTCGGGCAATATTTGCCGCTATCGATCGTTCGCGCCAGGCTTGCGCGACGATACACGCTGGAGGAAAGCGAATTCCGCACCGGGGGACCGGCGCGCTATGCACGCGTGGCCGAAACCGGTGGCAGGCTCGGCTTCATCACGCCTCTCACTCATAATTTCTGCGAAAGCTGCAACCGCGTTCGTCTGACCTGTACCGGGATGCTTTATATGTGTCTCGGCCAGTCCGATAGCGCGGATCTGCGCTCCCCCCTCCGTTTATCACAGGACGATGCATTGCTCGACCGCGCCATCGACGCGGCGATCGCGCGCAAGCCGAGAGGTCATGATTTCATCATTGACCGGCGCCACAAAACTCCCGCTCTTGCCAGACCCATGTCGGTGACCGGAGGCTGATCCCGTGCCGCGGTCCCTGCACTTCACGGCCTCCGACGCGGCTGAAGCGCAGGAGGCGCTCCAGTGCATGCGCCGGTCCTACGGCGATGCAGGCGCGGATGATGCCGAGATTGTCGTCGCTCTGGGCGGTGACGGCTTCATGCTTCAGACCCTGCATGCATTTGTCGATCGCAACCGGCCCATCTACGGCATGAATTTCGGTTCGATCGGATTTCTGATGAACGAATACCGCGAGGAACAGCTGCACGAACGGCTGGACGCGGCGGAGTCCGCGAAAATCCATCCGCTGCGCATGCACGCCGTGACACGCGCAGGCAAAAAGGTCGAGGCGCTGGCGTTTAACGAAGTTTCCCTTTTGCGCGAGACGCGGCAGGCCGCGAAAATCCGCATTCTTGTCGATGACAAACCCCGGATCGCCGAACTGATCTGCGATGGGGTTCTGATATCGTCGCCCGCCGGCAGCACTGCCTACAATCTGTCCGCACACGGACCGATCCTGCCCATCGATGCCGATCTGCTGGCGTTGACGCCGATCAGCGCCTTCCGGCCGCGCCGCTGGCACGGCGCCCTGCTGTCGCATCGCGCCCGCACCCGCTTCGAAATGCTGGAAGGTGACAAGCGGCCCGTCAGCGCGGTCGCGGACGATCTTGAGGTCCGCGACGTGCACACGGTCGACGTAGCCGAGGATCGCTCGATCACCATGACGATGTTGTTCGATCAGGGACACAACCTCGATGAGAGGATTCTGGCCGAACAGTTCGTCGACTGATTCGCCTTCGCCAGGGCAGTCAGGCCTCGCTTATCTTTCGTCGCCCACCGCAATCCGTGTCGTTTCGTAGCCCGCGTCGTCACGGATGCGAAAATGCTTGCCTTCGGGCCCGTCTTCAAGCCAGGGCTCGACGGTCTGCGGCGGCGCGCCACGCGCGGCGGCCAGCGCTTCGGCCACCGTTCGCGCTTTCGCAAGTTTCATGAGATTGAGCTTCGTCGGAAACATGATGTTCCATTGTCTTCGCATCGCGATAGCCTCGTCCGGCCGCGCCCATAGGGAATCCACCGACTCGCGGCCGTCATGCCGGCCCGCGTGCCCCGCCGGCGCGCGGGCGAGAAAGAAATGCGTATCGAAGCGTTTCGGCATCGATTTCGGTGTAATCCAATGTGCGAAGTGAACCAGCTCGTCGCACGCCAGCGTTAGCCGCTCGGTTCGAAGCATCTCGCCAAGGCTGGTTCGGGCGTTCTCAATGTTCTCGCGATACGGATCGAGAGCAGCCAGCCGTTCGCTGGCCACGATCTTCCCCGTGTCGCAATCGCGCGCGAGCAGAACGCCGGCTTCCTCGAACGCCTCGCGGATCGCCGCAACGGCGACGGCCCTCATGTGCGGCGACCAGTCGGATACACCGTCCATGCGATCGGCGAGGCTGAGGTCGAAATCCTCGCGACACGCTTTTCCGCCCGGGAACACCAGCGCACCGGCCGCAAACCCCATTTCATGGTGGCGCTTCACCATGAAAACTTCGATGCCGTCGCTGCCATCACGCGCAAGCAGCATCGTTGCGGCGGGAACTGGAATAACCTCCTCCCGCAATGTTCTATCCGTCATGATTCCTCGCCAATTTGCCAAGCCTAGCGCAGCAATCGATGAAATCGAAATCTCTTTGGCATGAAGCGTCTTATTCCACGGCTTCCGCTGGGACCGGCTTTGTGCCGTCAAAGTCCGCGGCGCAGATTTTCGATGAAATTGTCGCGGACAGATGATCCGTAGCGCAATGGCGCGCCATGCCCCCAGACTGGTCCGGGCCACGCGGCATCGCCTGGATGCCGGGCGACGATGTGGACGTGCAATTGGGCGACGACATTACCGAGTGCTCCGACATTGATTTTCGTGGCCCCAGTTATTTTTCGAAGCCCGATGCTGACACGGGTGATTTCCTCCATCAGTATGGACCGATCCGATGGATCGAGTTCCTGAATCTCCGAAATCCTCGCGCGGCGCGGAACGAGGATCAGCCAGGGAAATCGCGCATCGTCGGCGAGCAGCAGCCGCGACAGCGTCCAATCGCCGACAACACAGCTTTCCGCGGCAAGGCGTTCGTGTAGCTGAAACACCGCCATATGCCTATCCAGGCTCCTGATCCTTCGCAGCACCAGCTCCGAACCTGCGCGGATCGAAGGCGCTGATATCGGGCGGAACGGTCTCGCCAAGCAGAATCGCACGCATTGCATCGGCGACCGCGGGCGCAAACAGGATGCCGTTGCGGTATTGTCCCGAGGCGATGAAGAGGCCATCCATCGCGCTCCCCCCCAACAGCGGCAGGTCGTCGGGCGAGCCAGGCCGCAATCCCGCCCAATGTTCGACGACGGACCAATCACGAAGCGACGGTATCAGCGCCACCGCCCGATCGATCAGCCATCGCGCCGCCGCTTCGGTCAGACCTGTGTTGAAGCCCACGTACGAAACCGTCGCGCCAACGAGCAAGCGGTCGCGCTGCGTGACAAGGTACACATCGTGGCCTCCGATAGAAATCTGCGGAGGAGATTCACCGGCCGGCGGTTGCAGCGCCAGCATCTCGCCCTTGACCGGAAAGACCGGCGGCACCGCTTCGCGCGGCAGTCCCTCGATGCCTGCAGTCCACGCGCCTGCGGCGAGAACATAGGCATCGGCCTGATGCAGCGTGAACGGAGTCCTGGCCCCGCAGATCCGCTCCCCGTCGCTTTCAAAGCGCACAACCGTCTCATTGAGAAGTAGCGAGCCGCCGGCTTTCACGAAGCATACCGCAAGCGCAGGGCCGAGCGCACGATTATCCACGCGGGCATCGTGCTTGTCCCACAATGCGCCTGCCAGATCGGTAGCGAGTCTCGGTTCGATCTCGTGCGCGGCTTCGGGCGCAAGCATCTGGCCGGCTCCGAGTTCAGCCTGCGCAGCCAGCGCCGCATACATTTCCGCAGTTTGCGCAACAACAAGCCTGCCGTCGACCCGGTAGGCGATGCCGCGCCCGCTTTCCCGCTCGATTTCCGTGGCAAACTCCGGCCACAGTCGTGCCGAACGCTGCGCAAAGCGGGCTTCCCGGCCAGCCCCTTCGGCTTTGTCTTCTGTCGCCGTTATCAGCCCGGCCGAGGCCCATGTCGCGCCGCGGCCGGGCTGCGCGCGTTCCAGAACAACCACCTGGACGCCACGCTGCGCAAGGCGCCATCCGATTCCGAGCCCTGCGACCCCGCCGCCGATGACAACAACTTTCATGTCAGGCGTTTCTCGCCAGCCGTGAACCGAAGCCCTTGCCGGACTTAGGCTCGCGTGCGGCGGAGGTCAATTCGCTCTCGTTTGCTGCGTATCAGTACTATATTGGTTTGCCGTCAGGGAGATCGACATGGAACAGGCCACGTTTGGAGCGGGTTGCTTCTGGGGGGTGGAGTCCTTTTTCCGCGAGGTGCCCGGCGTGACGGACGCCGTCAGCGGCTACGCAGGCGGACATGCGGCGAGCCCGTCATACCGGGACGTATGCAGCTCCCGTACGGGTCACGCGGAGGTGGTGCAGGTCACCTTCGATCCGGCGAAAGTTTCCTATGACAAACTCCTCGACGTGTTCTTCAAGAATCACGATCCCACGCAGCTCAACCGCCAGGGACCGGATGTGGGAACACAATACCGTTCCGTCATCTTCGTGCACTCGCCTGAGCAGGAAAGGGCTGCGCGCGCGAAGAAAGAGGCGCTCACCGGCCGCTTCAAGAAGCCGGTCGTCACCACGATCGAGTCCGCGCCCGCCTTTTGGCCCGCTGAGGACTATCACCAGCGTTATTTCGAGAAGAATGGCCTTCCATCGTGCCACATCCGCATGGCGGAGGAACTATGAGTCTCGTAGCGCGGTATGCGGGAGTAGCGCTCGCGATGGCAACAACACTCACGGCGACAACGGCTTTCGGCGAGCTTGGCCGGGGCGACCGTTATTCAGGCGCGGCATGGGCCACACGTTCGCCCGTACTCGCGCAGCACGGAATGGTGGCCACTGAACAGCCGCTCGCTTCCGAACTCGCGATCGGGATTCTCAAGAAGGGCGGCAGCGCAGTGGATGCCGCAATTGCTGCGAATGCAGCCATTGGCCTGATGCAGCCCGTGCTGAACGGAATCGGCGGCGATCTCTTTGCAATCGTCTGGGACCCGAAAACGAAATCTCTGTACGGCTACAACGGCTCGGGCCGTTCGCCGATGGGGCGCGACCTTGCGAAACTGACCAGTGAGGTGACGGCAGCGTGGGCGAAGGCGGGCGAACCGATCAAGCCCCACATTCCGCCGGTCGGTTCGCTACCAGTTACGGTGCCCGGAACTGTCGACGCCTGGTTCGCGCTGCACGACAGATTTGGCAAGCTGCCGATTGCGGACGATCTCGCACCAGCCATCTCGTATGCGAATAACGGCTTTCCGGTAACGCAGCTGATTGCTCATTACTGGAAGGGCAATTTGGCCGCATTCGAGAAGAGCAAAGCCCTGATTGAAGAGCTCGACAATGCGCGGGCAACCTATCTCGTCAATGGGCACACGCCCGCCGAAGGGGAAATTTTTCGTAATCCCGATCTCGCGCACACGCTTGCGCAAATCGCCAAGGGCGGTCGCGACGTATTTTACAAGGGCGCGATAGCGCACACGATCGATGCCTATTTCAAACGCATCGGAGGAGACCTGCGTTACGCCGACTTTGCCGCGCATCGCGGCGAGTGGGTGCAGCCGCTCTCGGTCAACTATCACGGCTACGATGTGTACGAGCTTCCGCCGAACGGCCAGGGCGCGGCCGTTTTGCAAATGCTCCAAATCCTCAAGGGATTCGACCTGAAGAAAATGGGGGCGGGATCGGCTGACACGCTCACCGCCATGCTCGAGGCCAAGCGCCTTGTCTATGAAGATCTCGCGAAATGGTACGCCGACCCGGCGTTCGTGAAAGTGCCAATCAAGCAGTTGCTGTCGGACTCTTACGCCGCCGAGCGGCGCAGACTGATCGATCTGCACCATGCGAACCGGGAATTCGGCCCCGGAGAGCCGAAGCTCAACGATGGCGACACGATCTATCTCACGGCCGCGGACAAGGATGGGATGATGGTTTCCCTGATCCAGTCCAATTATCGCGGCATGGGATCGGGCCTCGTCGCCGATCACCTGGGATTCATGTTCCAGGATCGCGGCGAGCTGTACTCGCTCGACGCCAAGGCGGCCAATGTCTACGCGTCGGGCAAGCGGCCCTTCCACACCATCATTCCGGCTTTCGTGATGAGAGACGGGCAACCCTTCATGTCCTTCGGGCTGATGGGCGGCGACATGCAGCCGCAGGGGCACGTGCAGGTCCTGACCGACATCATCGATTTCGGCATGGGCGTGCAGGAGGCTGGCGACGCTGCGCGGTGGCGACACTTCGGCGGTTCGGAGCCCACCGGCGAGCCCTCAACCGGAATCGGGACGGTCGAGATGGAATCAGGCTTCGATCCGGCGGTGAAAGCCGAACTGGCGCGCCGGGGATACAAAATCACCGCCGGAAGCGGAAATTTCGGCGGCTATCAGGCGATCATGTGGGACCCCAAGAATCGTGTCTATTGGGGCGCCTCCGAAATGCGCAAGGACGGAGAGGCGATCGGATATTGAAACGCGTTACTGCCCGGCCGCTCCCTTAACGTCAAAATCGACGTCGATCCTTCTGTGATCCGCGAAAATGAGCGCGACCGGAACATGTTTGCCGGGGGACATGGCTGCGCCGGGTTCCATGCACATGAGATGATACCCGCCCGGCGCAAACTCGAGCGTGTGGCCAGGCGGAATCGCTGTGCTCTTGACGTCCTCCATGCGGCTGACCCCGCCGCTCTCAGTGCTCCGATGCAGCATCAGCATGCCGCAGGCTGGACTTTCCGCTGCGACCAGCTCGACAGTCGTGCCACCCGAATTGTGCAGAGTGAAATATCCTCCAGCGGGCAGACCGGATGGAAGGGCTCGAAACCATGCGTTGGTCGCGCTTACCCCTTGGGCCAGCGCCGCTGGCGTCAACACAACTGAAAGCGCCGCTACGGCCCATCCTCCAAAAACGTAGTTACGCATGCTCCATCCTCTCCTCGTTGATGCGCATTGCGACGAGCACGCAGATCACGCCAGCGAAACTCGTCAGCGTGCTCGGCAGCCAGATGATCAACCCGCCATAGTGCTGGTCGCTCAGTGGCGGAATATCCCAGATGCGGCCGCAAATACGGTAGACGGGATAATAGTCCGTGTGCGCAAGCGACAACACCGCACCCAGCAGCATCTGAAACGGTTCGACTGCAATTATCAGAAGCGCGCGCAAGCCGCTTCCGATTCGCGCGGGCGGATGCGGTCGGGAGTCCAGAACAAGGCACCAGAAGAAGATGCCGTCTACTGCCATGCTCGCGTTCATGGTGTTGTAGAGATCGGCATCGAGCATCACGCGGGTGTGAAAGGCCGGAATAAGCCATAGATAGATCAACCCGACGAAAAGCACGGGCGCAACCGCCGGATGCTGGATGGTATCGACCGCGGTTCGCACGGGCCAGGAAACGAAGACGGGCCGCAAAAAACGCGGCATCCCCGCCCAGATCGTCTGACCGGGCATGCCAAGCGCGATCAAAAACGCGCCCAGGTGGTGGAGCACAAAATGTTGACCGCGATGCACGAAGAACATGTGCTGGGCGTAGTAGTCGACATGGGTTTGCAGCACGACGTAGATCGAAAGCGTTCCCAGTACGAACGAGACCTGCCTCCATATTGCAGGGTGGGGTGCCTGCGGCAGACGCGCCAGGCCGAGCGCAAACCAGCCGAGCCCGAGACCCGTAACGAGAAAGACAGGCCAGGAGAAATCCCAGGGCATCCAGAACGGCAGATCGGCGGGAAAGAACCGGCAGGCAATCGAGATGGACGCCCCCACAACAAGGAGCGCGCCGTAACACAGCCATTCGCGCCTGGTCTGCTCAACAGTCGCGGCGCGCGCCTCTATCCGCGTCGTCGAAAGGATGGACATCGTCGACCCTTATAGTCTCGCCTGCTGCCCATTCGGCGGGACGATTGGTCACAGGAGATTTGCGCTGCGGGTTTTAGCCTTATCGCACCGCATCGTGTTATCTCCCGCGCCGATGCCTGGTGCCGGCCATTTCTTCGCGAAGTCGTTCGCGTTTGCGCTGATATTGACGGCGGCCGGTTGCGGCAGGCCTACGCCCAGCGACACCACCGATATTGCCGGTGTGATGCCGCGGCTCGCATTCGCGATGACCCGCGCGAACGATGATGTTGCTGTTACCGCGACGAACTATCGCCGCAGCGCGGTGCTCCTCTATTTTGGCTACACGCACTGTCCCGACGAATGTCCGACGACACTGGCCAACCTCGCCTCGGCGCTGAAGCTGCTCGGACCCAACGCAGTGCGTGTGCGCGTGCTGTTCATCACGGTGGATCCAGCGCGCGACACAATATCGGTTCTCAAATCCTATGTGAATGCTTTTCCGCCCCAGATTGAAGGGTTGCGTGGAAGCGCAAACGCTGTCGCGACACTTGCGAGGCGTTATCGCGCGATCTACGACGTAACGCCTTCCTCCGCGGCTCGTTCATATTCCGTCACGCATTCCGACTCGGTGTTCATGTTCGACAGTTCCGGACGCGCACGATTTGTAACCCTGCAAACCAACGACACCGCAGCGCTTGCAAGGCGCATCGCTCAACTCTGGTCGTAAGGCCCGAGTTAGCGCAAATACGCAATTCGAAGGCTATTTTCGCTAATCTGATTCGAGCGCTTCGATCAGCTGATCCATTGTCTGCGACGGACGTTCCGAGCCCGCACAGCCGATGACGCGCGCAGGAACGCCTGCCACCGTGCAATGGGCCGGTACGGGCTTGAGAACTACGCTCCCCGCGCCCACGCGCGAATATTCGCCAATCTCGATATTACCGAGCACTTTGGCGCCTGCCGACAGCATGACGCCACGGCGAACCTTCGGATGACGGTCGCCCTTCTCTTTCCCCGATCCGCCCAACGTCACACCGTGAAGCATCGAGACATCGTCTTCGACGACGGCGGTTTCACCGATCACGATTCCCGTCGCGTGATCCATCATGATGCCGCGGCCGATCTTTGCTGCCGGATGGATATCGACCGCGAAAAGTTCCGAAACACGGCTCTGCAAAAGATGGGCGAGTGGCGTACGATCCTTCACCCACAACCAGTGTGCGATGCGATGGCATTGCAGTGCATGAAATCCCTTGAAGAAGAGAAACGCCTGGACGTAGGAATGGCAGGCCGGATCGCGCTCGAAGACGGCGGAAAGGTCCGCCCTGACCGCCTCGCCGATCTCTTCGTCTTTGCCCATAGCCTCGTCGAACACCTCGCGCGTCTGCATCGCGCTCAGTTCCTCGCTGCCGACCTTCCTGGCAAGATAATAGGAGAGCGCGTCCTCGAGCCGCTCGTGATTGAGGATCGTGGCATGCGCGAGGCTCGCAAGGGAGGGTTCGCTCTCGGCCAGCTCGGAAGCCTGTGCCCGCAGCGCGGACCAGATGGGATCGCAGAATGTGAATCGTTCGGCCGCAAGCGACATGCCCTACTCCCTTGATCCCATTCTATCGGACAAGGTGCGCCGTTCCTAATCTGCGCCTTGCCACCGGACGATGGTCATAACACGATGTAGATAGGCGTGACCTGCCGCCCCGCAATATCTCTCGACCATTCGCGAAAGACCCCCCGGAAATGACAGAAAAGCCCCTCAACGATTCGGCGTCGGGCGTTCTCGGATTGTTGTTGAGCCGCAGGTCGGGCTCCGCAAAGTCGATGACCGGCCCGGGACCCAACGCTGCGGAACTCGACACAATTGTTCAGGCTGCCACGCGAGTGCCCGATCACGGCAAGCTCGCGCCATGGCGGTTCTTGGTATTCGAAGGCGAGGCGCGAGCCGGCATGGGCCAAATTCTGGCTCAGTGCCTTCGCGAAGACGATCCGAATGTCAGCGAAGAACGCCTGCGCGCCGAGCGCGAACGCTTCTGTCGTGCCCCGGTGGTCGTCGGAGTCGTGAGCCGTGTGCGCGAAGCCATTCCCATTCCCGAATGGGAGCAGATTCTTTCGGCGGGCGCCTGCTGCCAGACACTCGTGCTGGCAGCGCATGCCATGGGCTATGTCGCGAACTGGATTACGGAATGGTGCGCCTACCATCCCCACGTCCGCGAGCGGATCGGCCTCAAGCCAGGAGAGCGCATCGCCGGTTTCATCTATATCGGCAAACCCGCGGCGCCGCTCGAAGAACGCGCGCGCCCTGATGTTGCATCGCTCGTGACGCGGTTCCAGGGATAATCTTGTACGCATCAGCAATTCATCGCAGCCCGATCAGCTTGTGAGTCTGCAGACTCAGGCGCCATTGCGGATGGGCCAGACAGTATTCGGCTGCTGCGCGCGTGTTCGCGTCCTTTACTGGCGAATCCATCGGCTGCAGGAAGAAGTGCTCGAAGGCCAGTCCGGCGTAGCGTTCGGGTGGCGCGTTCTCCTGCGGGAAAATCAGCTTCAACTCATTGCCGCACCTTAGTAGCAATTCCGCTTTTGCTTTTGGGCTCACGCAAATCCAGTCGATTCCCGGCGGAGGTTCGAGTGTTCCGTTGGTTTCGATCGCGATTTCGAATCCGGATTTGTGGAGGCCGGTAGTGAGGGCAGTGTCCAATTGCAGAAGAGGTTCGCCACCCGTGCAAACGACGTAGGGCCTCACCGGCTGAAGCTTCGGCCACTTGCATGCCACTGCCTCGGCGAGCGTTTGAGCGTCTGGAAATTTTCCGCCTCCCACGCCGTCGGTTCCGACAAAATCCGTGTCGCAAAAGCGGCATACTGCGCGCGCCCGACCCCGTTCGAGTCCACTCCAGAGATTGCAGCCTGCGAAGCGCAAAAACACGGCAGCCCTTCCGGCGCGCGCGCCCTCGCCCTGCAGCGTGTAATAAATTTCCTTGACCTGATAGGTCATCGGGCCGCGTACCGCTCGAAACCTCGCGCGCGCAGCTCGCAGGCGGGGCAAATGCCGCATCCGCACCCCCACGGATGCCGGACTGTGCGGCAGCCTTCATAGCACGTGACCGTTTCACCGATGATCAACTCGACAAGCGCTGATCCGCCGATTTCTTCTGCCAGCGACCAGGTTGCTTTCTTGTCGAGATGCATCAGGGGCGTGTGGATCGTGAATTGCGCATCCATGCCGAGATCGAGAGCCCGTCCAACGGCCTTTATCGTTTCGTCCCGGCAATCCGGGTAGCCCGAGTAGTCCGTTTCGCACATTCCGCCTACGAGGTGCCGGATACCCAGCCTCCAAGCCAGCGCGGCGGCCGCGGACAGAAACAGGATGTTTCGCCCAGGCACAAAGGTCGTCGGCAGGCCGCTCGCGCCGGTCTCGATCGGAAGCCCAGGATCAGAGGTCGTCAAGGCACTGCCGCCGATCGCACGCAAGACTTCGAGCGGCAGAACGTGATCTTCGCCCAGCGTGGCCTGCCATTGAGGGAAAAGCCTTCGCAGGCGTTCGAGAATGATGGGACGCGCAGCAAGCTCCGCTGCGTGTCGCTGTCCATAATCGAATCCGACCGTTTCGACGCTCGAAAAACGGTCGAGCGCCCAGGCGAGACAAGTGGTGGAATCTTGTCCTCCCGAAAAAAGCACGAGCGCCGGGGAATGAATCCCTGTCATGGAACGGGTCTAGCGCGGAAGTCCGGTGGATGCGAGCCGGGATGCGGCCTACGTCGCGTTAATTGATCTGTACATGGTGTAAATTGGCCTCTGCGGCGGGGGGTTGCGTTCGCCGCCCTGCTGCGACAGCCTGCACCCGGAAATCCGACAAGGTATAGGTCGTGACGAAGATAGCCATCAGCGGCACGGGAATCTTCGTTCCTCCCGACACGATCTCCAATTACGAACTTGTCGATTCGTTCAACGAATATGCGCGGCGGCACAATGCCCGGTTCGCAAAGGAGATCGCGGCAGGCAGCGTGCATCCCCTACTGAAATCGAGCGACGAATTCATCGTCAAGGCCTCGGGAATCAGGCGTCGGCACGTGACTGTAAAAAAGGGCATGCTCGACCCGGACATCATGTGCCCGCGGCTTCCCGAGCGGTCCGATGAGACGCTCTCGCTCATGGGTGAAATCGCCGTCAACGCGGCGCGGAATGCTCTTGCCTCCGCTCATCGTACTCCCGCCGACATAGACGGCGTGATCGTAGCGGCTTCCGTTGTGCAGCGTTTCTATCCGGCAGTTGCCATCGAAGTGCAGGATGCGCTCGGCATCAGAGGCTTCGCGTTCGATCTGCTTGCGGCCTGCTCGTCAGCGACGTTCGGAATACAGGCTGCCGCCGACATGATTGCCCAAGGCCACGCCCGCGCCATCCTCGCGATCAATCCCGAGATCTGCTCAAGCCATTTGAACCTGCGGGACCGCGAGACGCACTTCATTTTCGGCGATGCCGCTACCGCCTGCGTGCTCGAGCCAGCCCGCGCCGCGGATGGCGATAACGCCTGGGAAATCGTAAGCACGCGTCTTGAATCCCGCTATTCGAACAATATCCGCAACAATTTCGGGCCGCTAAACCGGTTCGCGCCGGAGACGGTGGCTGCGCCAGACAAGCTCATCGTTCAAAAGGGCCGCAAGGTGTTCAAGGAAGTCGTGCCGATGGTGTCGAACTTCATGCTCGAGCATCTCGCGGCAAACGGCATCGCATCTTCCACGCTCAAGCGGCTTTGGCTTCATCAGGCCAACATCAACATGAACAATCTGATCGCAAAAAAGGTGCTGGGCCGCGAACCTTCCGCCCTCGATTCGCCGAACATTCTCGAAGAATTCGGCAACACGAGTTCATCAGGCTCCATCATCGCCTTTCATCAATTCAGTTCCGACCTTGTACCTGGCGACATCGGCCACCTTTGTTCGTTCGGTGCGGGCTACACGGCGGGAAGCGTCATACTGAGAAAACACGGATCGAGCCGGTCCCGAGAGGAATAGCCGGTCTCAAAATGCGGGATGGAGCCTTGCCGCAGCCATGCTATCTTCTCACGCAGGTCCACATCCCTTCGCCTTGTACAACACCTGTTCCGCCTGCGAAGAAAACCGGGGTACGCGTGTGTCCGCGCGCTAAGTCAAGACTGGGGAAATCATGAATTTTCTGCCTGCGGTCCAGCCACTCTATATCGTTTCCGGCCTCCTTGTCGGCGCACTTGTCGGCCTGACCGGCGTAGGCGGCGGCTCGTTGATGACGCCCATTCTGATATTGCTCTTCGGCATACATCCGGTTACGGCGGTCGGCACCGACCTGCTTTACGCCTCGGCAACGAAGCTTGGAGGAACGGCGGTCCACGGCTTCAACGGCACGATCGACTGGCGCGTAGTTGGACGGCTCGCTCTCGGCAGCGTTCCGATGACCGCGTTGACGCTTTTGGCCCTCTCCGAACTCAAGATTTCCAGCGGAACCGCCCAGGTGCTCGTCACGAAGATTCTCGGCGTGGCGCTCCTGCTCACGGCCATGTCGCTGATCTTCCGCAAGAGCCTTATGCAGCTCTATTCACACCGGATCGGGGAACTCAGCCCTGGGCTGGTCAGGACGTTGACGACATTGACTGGCGCGGTACTTGGCGTCCTGGTGTCGCTCTCGTCAGTGGGCGCGGGCGCGATTGGAGTGACCGCGCTCGTCCTGCTCTATCCGAACATGCCGATAAGGCGCATTGTCGGCTCCGACATCGCCCATGCAGTGCCTCTCACGCTGGTCGCCGGGCTCGGACACTGGATTCTGGGATCCATCAATTGGCACCTTCTGGGCTCGCTGCTTGTCGGATCCATTCCCGGCATCATCATCGGAAGCCTGATTGCGCCGCGCGTGCCCGAAACCGGACTGCGTCTGATCCTAGCCGCCGTGCTTCTTCTCGTCTGCGTGCGGTTCTGGTTCTTTTAATGCCGTCCCCATCGAAAACGCGCCAGCGCGCATGGCAACGCATGCTCAGCGGACGCCGGCTCGATCTCCTCGATCCATCGCCTCTCGATATCGAAATAGAGGACATCGCGCATGGGCTCGCCCGTGTCGCGCGCTGGAATGGTCAGACGCACGGAACGCACGCGTTTTCGGTTGCGCAGCATTGCGTTCTCGTTGAGCGACTGGTCCAGGAACTGCAGCCTGGATTGCCGCGTTCCGCACGCCTCGCCGCTCTTCTGCATGATTCACCCGAATACGTCATTGGGGATCTGATCAGCCCTTTCAAGGCGGCAGTCGGGATCGACTACAAGGATTTCGAGTTGCGTTTGCTCGCCTCAATACACACCCGCTTCGGACTGTCTCCGCGTCCCGGTGCGGACATTTCGGCCCTTATCAAGCGTGCCGACCGCATATCGGCGTTCCATGAAGCTACTCTACTTGCCGGCTTCGACGTCGCTGAAGCCCGCATCTATTTCGGCCGGCCGCCGCCCAGTCTCCGCGTGCCGAGACTGCTCCCGCTTCCAGCGGGGGACGCCGAGCAGCTATTCCTCGATCGTTTCCGCCGCCTGGCGGTATGATGCGGCTTGGCGGGACTGCGATCCTGCTACCGGAGCCATACATGTCGTTTATTATCGTCAGCCCCCTCTCCGCAATCGAGCCAACGATTCTTCAATATCGACCCTCACACCTCATGACGCTTCTGTCTCCCGAATACATGATCGACACGCCCGTGCAATTTTCAGCCACGCAGCATCTTCGTCTGCCCGTGAACGACGTGACGGAAGCATGGGGCAGCGATTCACCTCCTACAAAGCATCACATCGAGCATCTGATCGAATTTGGACGCGGCTGGAACGCAGAGGCGCCGATGCTCGTGCATTGCTGGGCCGGAGTAAGCCGTTCCATGGCGGCGGCATACATCCTGCTTTGCGACCGCGCCGGACCCGGCTACGAGCTCGAGATCGCGCGCGCCTTGCGCACCAGAGCCCCTCACGCGTCTCCCAATACGCTGATGGTGCGTCTGGCGGACGAGGCGCTCCAGCGCGACGGTCGAATGGTGGAAGCGATCGAAAGCATCGGCAAGGGAGAATTCGTGGCGGAGGGTAGCTGTGTCGCGTTCCCCGTTGCATTGGATCAACTATGAGGTCGGGAACTGCGAGGCACGTGGTAAGCATTGGTCTGAGCGCGGCGATCGTATCGGTCGTGGACGAACGGCCGCAAGTTCTGGCAGTCCATCACATGGGCACGCCCGACGCATTGCCGTTCGGTCCGTTCGATCCACTCGGCCACCGAACACTCGATGGCGGATTGCGAAGCTGGGTCAAGGAACAGACCTTTCTCGATCTTGGCTATGCCGAGCAGCTTTACACGTTCGGCGATCGTGGTCGCCACCTGGTCAAGCCCGAGGATGGCCCACGCGTGGTCTCCGTGGGCTACCTCGCTCTGACCCGAGCAACCGGCGAGCTCAAAGCGCCCGAGACGCTGTGGCGGGACTGGTACGTCTACTTTCCATGGGAGGATTGGCGCGCGGACAGACCGGCAATCGTCGACACTGTCATTGCGCCGGCTCTCAAGACATTCGTCGCCAGCGCAGGCTCAAGCGTGGAATCTGGCCTGCGTAGGACGCGCGCTCGCGTCGCGTTCGGCCTGGAACGGTCGACATGGGATGAAGAAAAGGTTCTCGAGCGATACGAACTCCTTTACGAAGCCGGACTTGTGGAGGAAGCCCGCTGGGACGGACGCACAGGCGAAATTCGATGTGCCGCTGCGCTCGGCAATCCGATGATGTTCGACCATCGCCGCATATTGGCCACGGCGATCGCACGTCTGCGCGGAAAGATGAAATACCGCCCTGTCGTCTTCGAGCTGATGCCGCCTGCGTTTACCCTCCTCGAGCTGCAGCGAACCGTCGAAGCAATCTCCGGGATCAGGCTTCACAAGCAGAATTTTCGCCGCCTCGTCGCCGAACAAGGACTCGTCGAGCGGACTGGCAGGTTCGCAACCATCAGGCGTGGACGTCCCGCCGAATTGTTTTCCTTCCGGCGCGAAGTTCTGGGCGAGCGTCCCGCGCCGGGCGTGCGGCTCGGAATCCGCCGTAGCGCAGTCTAACGAATTTGCCCGGGCTGGCTGTTGAGTTCGATCTTTGTCCAATGAGCCGACGATGTAGGACCGAGCCGGATTGTGGTCTGAATTTTATGGCTTAATAGATGCCCGGGAGCACGGCGCAATCAGGCGCCACACCGGTCTCGGGCGTCGCGGTGCGAAGGGACCATCCATGAGCTTGGAAGCAGAACAGGATCGGCCGCGAACCAAAGGGCGCGAGTCGGCGAACGCTCATCGGACGCTGCGTCAGTCCACATATACGGTACTTGAAGAAGGTCAAATCGAGAGCCTCGCCAGCCGGGTCGTCGAAGGATTTCTGATCGTCCTGATCGTCGCGAATGTTGCCGCCATCGCGCTCGAGACCGTCCCCTTCATCTATCAGCGATACCATTCCTTCTTCCGCACTTTCGAATTTTTCTCCATTGCAGCCTATACGCTCGAATATTCGTTGCGGGTGTGGTCGTCGATCGAGGATCCGAGGGTCGCGGTGCGGGGGCCAATTCGGGGGCGGCTCGCTTTCGCACTCAGGCCCTTGATGGTGGTGGACTTTCTCGCCTTTGTGCCGAGTTATTTCGCCCTGATTCTTCCATTCGATCTTCGCGTCCTTCGGATCTTTCGCCTGTTGCGACTCGTGAAGCTCGCACGTTATTCCCAGGCCCTGCCGGCGCTCCTGGCGGTCCTTTACGCGGAACGTTCGGCGCTGTTTGCTTCTTTCATCCTGACACTATGCGTGATGTGCGTCAGCGCTGAGCTGATGCATCTCACCGAAGGTGGGGTTCAGCCGAAATCGTTCGGAACAATGCCGGACGCGATGTACTGGGCAATCACGACGCTCACTACCGTCGGTTACGGCGATGAAACACCGATCACCCCGCTCGGAAAGCTTATCGCCGGCACGACCATGGTGTTCGGACTGTTGTTGTTCGCGTTGCCGATCGGCATTCTCGCCAACGGTTTTGTGAGCGATCTTCATCGACGCCAGTTCGCGATCACCTGGAGCATGATGAAGCGTCAGCCCCTTTTCCTGGGGATGGACGTACAAGCGGTGTCCGAAATACTGTCCACACTCAGCGCAAAGCTGATCCGCGAACACACCCAAATCACGGTCGCCGGACAAAGCGCCAACACGTTTTACATGGTCGTGTCCGGCCGCGCGAATCTCGAGCGCGCAGGAGAGTCCTATGATATTGAGCCTGGCGACGTGTTTGGCGAAGAAGCGCTTGAAGCCGGAAAGTTCTATGAGCGGACGGTCACGGCGCGCTCGGAGATGCGTCTTCTGGTTCTTTCCGGCGACGATCTGCGGCGCCTCACGCGCAAATATGCCCTTCTCAGCAAGCGGTTGCTGAACGAAGCCGCTTGGTGAAGGGCCTCTTGATCTATTTATGCTATTGTGTAGCATAAATAGCTGTGCTGCGTTCCCTTGATTGGGCTTCGCCGGCACATATATATGCTCAAATAGAGCATTTTGTCGACGGCGGGCACAAAGGGAGTAGATAGATGGCCTCTGTTCAAATGGCTTCCGCCGCCGGCGCCGAAAGGCCTATTTACGCCAAGGTTTCCCACGTCATTCCGGAGCTCGAGTGGGGCGTTCATGCTCCCTATGTGCGCGCTATCAACGAGATCAAACGCCGCAAGAACGCGGTGATCCTCGCGCATAACTACATGACGCCGGAAATCTTTCATTGCGTCGCCGATTTCGTGGGCGACTCGCTTCAGCTGGCGCGCGAGGCTGCGAAAACCCAAGCCAACACTATCGTGCAAGCGGGTGTTCACTTCATGGCCGAGACCGCAAAGATACTCTCGCCGCAGAAAACGGTTCTCATTCCGGATCCCCGCGCCGGATGCTCGCTCGCAGCGTCCATCACTCCGGCAGATGTGCGCCTCCTCAAGGAAAGATTTCCCGGCATTCCCGTCGTCACCTATGTGAACACGTCGGCGGCGGTGAAGGCGGAGAGCGACGTGTGCTGCACGTCCTCCAATGCCGCGGCGGTCGTCGAGGATATCGCCCGCGAGCGCGGCGTGAATACTGTGATCATGATCCCGGACGAGTATCTCGCCCAGAATGTTTCGCGCCAGACGGCGGTGAAAATCCTGTCGTGGAAGGGCCGATGCGAAGTGCACGAGCGTTTTTCGGCGGCCGACATCCGGGCCTATCGCGAGGCCAATCCCGGCATTTTCGTCCTGGCCCATCCGGAATGTCCGCCCGAAGTGATCGCGGAAGCGGATTTTGCCGGATCGACTTCGGCCATGATCGGCTATGTGGGCAGGCACCGGCCGGCGCGTGTCGTGATGGTCACCGAATGCTCCATGAGCGACAACGTCGCCGTTGAGTTCCCGGACGTGGAATTCGTTCGTCCCTGTAATCTCTGCCCCCACATGAAGCGGATTACGTTACCGGGCATCCTGCACGCGCTCGAGACCATGACGGTGGAGGTGACGGTCGATCCTGCGATTACTGCGCGAGCACGGGCATCCGTCGAACGAATGCTTGCGGTTGGCGTCCCGAAGCGGAGTCTGCTGGCGGCCTAGTCGCGAGATGGCGCGCTCCGTGGACAATGTCTTCGAATGCGAAGGTGCGTTGATTCTCGGCGCGGGCGTTGCAGGCCTCTTCACGGCGCTTAAGCTCGCACCCTTTCCAGCCCTCGTGCTTGCGGCGGCCCGCCCGGGCTCGACCGGATCGAGCATTTGGGCGCAAGGCGGGATCGCGGTCGCATTGGGCCCGGCCGACAGCTGGGCGTCACATGCGGCCGACACACTTGCTGCGGCAGCGGGCACCGGCGAAAGCAGCGTTGCCGAATTCGTTACCCGTGAAGCACCTGATCGGATTGACGATCTCTTGCGCTATGGAGCGGCCTTTGATCGCAATCCCGACGGTACGCTGGCCCTCGCGCGCGAGGCTGCCCACACGCATGCGAGGATCGTCCATGTTTCCGGAGACCGCGCCGGCGCCGAGGTTACGCGGGCGCTCGCCCAGGCGGCCAAATCCACACCGTCAATCTCTGTTTTCGAGGGATTTCACGCACTCGAACTCGCCACCGTCGACGGGCGCGCAGTCGGGTTGTTTGCGCGCCAGGGAGCAAGATCGAGACTGACGCTCTTTCGCGCCCAGGCGATCATCTTCGCTACCGGCGGTATTGGCGCACTTTACGCCGTTACAACCAATCCTCCCGAATCGCGAGGAGAGGGCCTTGGCATGGCGGCGCGCGCCGGCGCGGCGATCGCTGACGCGGAATTTGTGCAGTTCCACCCGACGGCGATCGACATCGGGCGCGATCCTGCGCCGCTCGCGACAGAGGCGCTGCGCGGAGAAGGCGCAATACTGGTGGATGAGCATGGCCGGCGCTTCATGCAGTGGGTTCACGCCGCTGGAGAACTGGCACCGCGCGACGTAGTTGCGCGTGCCGTCCATCGGGAAATTGCACAGGGACACCGCATCTTCCTGGACTGCCGCTCCGCGATCGGAAGCCGCTTTGAATCGCGGTTTCCCACCGTACATGCGGCCTGCATTGGTGGCGGCATCGATCCGGCCGTGCAACCGATTCCGCTTGCGCCGGCGGCGCACTATCACATGGGGGGAATCGCCAGCGACCATTTTGGCCGCTCGACGCTGCCGGGTCTCTGGGGCGTCGGCGAATGCGCGTCGACAGGTCTACACGGCGCAAATCGGCTCGCTTCGAATTCGCTGCTGGAAGCGCTTGTGTTCGGCGCCCGCATCGCGGAAGACGTTTGCAGTTGTGCCGCGCCGGCGTTGCCTTCGTGCAGAACCCCGGCGCCTGACCGATTCGCCGCCACGCCGCCGCCGCGCATATTGCGGGAAGCCATGACGCGCCACGTTGGACTTGAACGCGATGAAGCCGGGCTCAGACGCGCGCTTGCCACGATTGCAAGCGTGGAGCGTGCGTCGGGAAGCGAACCCTCACTTCTCAACATGACTGCGGCAGCCAAACTCGTCGTGGCCGGCGCACTTTTGCGCCGGGAAAGCATTGGCGCGCACTTCCGCCGCGACTTTCCGCTCGCCGGTGAAACGCGCAGGCGAAGCCTGATCATGCTCGCAAAAGCGGACAGCATAGCGCGCGAAATTCACCCGCATAAAGAATCCCGCCGCTCGAAACTTCAATGAATAATCTTGCGCTTCCCTTTGTGCGGCCTCCGCACCTCCTGGTCGTAGAGCCCATTGTCAGACGGGCGCTCGAAGAGGATCTTGGACGTGGCGGCGACCTGACGACGGACCTCATCGTACCGTCCGGGCAGCACGCTCCGGCCAAAATCGTCACACGTCAATCGGGGGTTTTGGCGGGGATCATCGCCGCGGACTGCGCGTTCCGACTGGTCGACATCTCTCTCCGGCTTGAGCCCGCAGCAATGGACGGACAAGCCGTCGCCGCCGCCGATGTCATCGCGCACATCGAGGGTAGTGCGCGCGGTGTATTAACTGCAGAAAGGGTCGCCCTGAATTTCATTGGTCATTTGTCGGGCGTAGCCACCGTCACGCGCACACTTGTCGACGCCGTCGTCGGCACGAAAGCGCGTATCGTCTGTACACGCAAAACAACCCCGGGCATGCGGACGCTCGAGAAATATGCAGTCAGGTGCGGCGGGGGTTTCAATCACCGCTTCGGCCTCGACGACGCCATCCTGATCAAGGACAACCACGTTGCAGTCGCGGGCGGAATCCCGTCGGCAGTTGAACGCGTGCGCCGGGGGCTGGGCCACATGGTGAGAATCGAAATCGAGGTAGACACTCTCGCCCAGCTGGATGAGGCGCTTGCGCTGGGCGTCGACACGATACTTCTCGACAATATGACGCTCGAGGAGATGAAACAGGCGGCCGCTTTGGCGCATGGGCGGGCCATTCTGGAGGCCTCAGGAGGCGTTACCGCTGCCTCGGTGCGCGCAATTGCCGAAACCGGAATCGACTACATTTCCGTCGGCGCAATCACCCATAGTGCGCGCTCTTTGGACGTTGCTCTGGACTTCTGAGCCGACGTTCAGCCGCCCAGCGTTGCACGCGGCGCCGGCCGGTAGAACACGTGATTGCCGATCTGGATGGTCTTGACCAGGCGGTCGCTCCACCCGGGCTCGACATCCACAGCGTGGAACGAGACCGCGTCTTCCGTGACATCTCCGAGCTGAATCAATCCACCGAGAATTTTTGCTGCCAGGCGCTTCGCCCTCGCCCATGCTCCCGGGGTCTTGCGCTGCTGCAGTTCGCCACTGCAGGTGAACGAAAACTGGCAGGCATGTTTCAAGGCGGCGCCCTGATAGACAACCCCGCAGACCGAATGCGGATAGCCTGCCGATTTCATGCGATGGAAAACGACTTCGGCTATGGCCTTCTCGCCATCCGCGCCTTCGCCCCGCGCCTCGTAGTACATCGCTTCCGCAAGACAGCGCTGCTCAGCGAGCACTTTCTGAAGCGCAAGCTCGGCCGGAGTCGGCGCGAACGCGATCGGCAGGATGGGCCGCGACAGCGGCGGCCCGACAAAGGTGTTCGCCGGCTCCGCCGATGCCAGACGGAGCGGCAATGGCGCAACCTCCATCTGCCCGACAGAAGAAGTGTGGACATGTTTATCCGTAGGCGGAGCAATCGCCGCGGCGCCGGCGGCGACCGCAAATGTCAGTACCAGAATTCCGCCCACAATAAGATCGGTGCGCCGCAACGCAACATCAATTCTTTTGGCCATTCGGGAATTTCGCTCTCGGATGTGGCTTCGAAGAAAGTCGACGTCTTGTTTCGAAGGGTCCCCCTCGCCCGCTCTTTGCGTAGCCGCGTTCTGCCAGCAGAGAGCGAAATGGTCAACTCAATTTCGTTCCGAAGCGTGACAAGATGTCACCGATTTTCTGACAATGAGTCACGCATCGCATGACTCATTGTCAGGTTCAGTATAAAAATCCTTTCAATGACTGGAGAATTGCGGGTCAATTAACCGTGTACGGATTAATTAAGCTTTTCCCTCGATTGCCGCCTGTGCCGAAGCAAGTCGTGCGACGGGCACGCGGAACGGCGAGCACGAAACGTAATCGAGGCCACATGAGTGACAAAAACGGATCGAGTCCGGATCCCCGCCATGTTCGCCGCAAATACCGAGCTTGAGTCCGGGGCGGCTCGTCCGGCCGCGCTGCGACGCTATTGCTATCAATTCGCCGACGCCATCCGTATCGAGGCTTACGAAGGGATCACGAGCGATCAGGCCCTTTTTCAGGTACTCGTTCAGAAACGCTCCTGCGTCGTCGCGGCTCAATCCTAGTGCCGTTTGGGTGAGGTCGTTTGTGCCAAACGAGAAGAACTCGGCTATCTCCGCGATCTCACCTGCCCTGAGAGCAGCGCGCGGAAGCTCTATCATCGTGCCGATCATGTAATCCGGGAGCGTACCACGCTCGCTTCTCACCGCCGCCGCGACATTTGCAATGCACGTCTTCAGCATTTCGAGCTCACTGCGGAAACCGACGAGAGGAATCATGATCTCGAGATCGACTGCTTCGCCCCCTTCGCGTTCGACGTTGATGGCCGCTTCGAAAATGGCGCGCGTCTGCATCTCGTAGATCTCGGGGAAGGTAATGCCGAGCCTGCAGCCCCTGTGGCCGAGCATGGGATTGGTTTCGTGCAGCGCCGCCACGCGCTGCCGAATCCGTGCCGGGTCGCCGCCGGACGCGCGGGCCACATCGGCGATTTCCTCGTCCCGTTGCGGCAGAAATTCGTGCAATGGCGGATCGAGAAGGCGGATTGTCACCGGAAGGCCCCGCATGACATGGAATATTGCCTCGAAGTCGGCCCGCTGCATGGGCAGGAGCTTGGCGAGCGCGGCTTTGCGTTCTTCGGACGTGTCGGCAAGAATCATGCCCCGCACCGCGACGATCCGCTCGGCATCGAAGAACATGTGTTCGGTGCGGCAGAGTCCGATGCCTTCGGCGCCGAAGCGCCGCGCGATTGTCGCGTCGGATGGCGTGTCCGCATTTGCGCGGACCCGCAGTCGGCGAATGGAATCTGCCCACTCCATCAAAGTGCCAAAGTCGCCGGTCAGTTCAGGCTGGCGCATGGGAACGCGCCCCTCGAAAACTTGTCCTGTGCTTCCATCGATTGTGATGATGTCGCCACGTCCGAGCCGGCGATCGCCAATGTTCAATACCCCCGCCAGAGCATCGATCTTGAGCGTACCGGCGCCCGACACGCACGGTCGCCCCATGCCGCGCGCCACAACCGCGGCGTGGCTCGTCATGCCGCCTCGCGCCGTGAGAATTCCTTTTGCGGCGTGCATGCCATGGATGTCTTCGGGACTCGTCTCCATGCGAACGAGAATGACGTCCCGTCCATCCGCCGCCAGTTTTTCCGCTTCCTCGGCCGTAAACGCGATTTCACCAATGGCGGCGCCCGGAGACGCTGCCAGACCTTTCGCGATACTGGATGAGGCAACCGTCGTGTCGAGTGTCGGGTGAAGGAGCTGATCTAGTGCGGACGGATCGACGCGAAGCAGCGCCTGACGCCTGTCGATGAGGCCCTCGCGTTCCATGTCGACGGCAATCTTGAGAGATGCTTCTACCGACCGCTTGCCCGAGCGCGTCTGCAGCATGAACAGCTTTCCCTCCTGCACGGTGAATTCCACATCCTGCATGTCGCGGTAATGGGCCTCGAGCGTTTCGGCGACGTGCTTTAACTCGGCAAAAGAGGCCGGCATGAGCTCTTCCATGGACAGTTTGCGGCCGCCCGATTGTTCGCGCACTGCCTTTGAAATCGGTTGCGGCGTACGGATGCCCGCCACGACATCCTCGCCCTGCGCATTAGCGAGGAACTCGCCATACAGCACTTTCTCCCCGGTCGAAGGATCCCGCGTAAAGGCCACGCCTGTCGCGCTGGTGTCGCCACGATTGCCAAACACCATTGCCTGCACGGTTACAGCGGTGCCCCAATCGTCCGGAATCCTGTGAAGCCTGCGATACGTCTTCGCTCGCGGACTGTTCCAGGACATAAGGACGGCGCTTATCGCGCCCCAAAGCTGTTCAATCACATCATCGGGAAATGGCGAGCCGCACTGCTTCTGCACTTCTGCACGATAGAGATCTGCGATGCGCATAAAATCGTCCGCATCGAGGTCCGTATCGTACTCTACGCCTTTGGTTTCCTTTTCAAGCTCGAGAATCGCCTCGAAATTTTCGTGCGGGAGGCCGAGAACGACACTCGCGTACATGTGAATGAAGCGCCGGTAGGAATCATAGGCAAAGCGGATATCGCCCGTGAGTTTCGCGAGCCCCTCGGCCGTTGCAGGATTGAGACCAAGATTGAGCACCGTATCCATCATGCCCGGCATCGACGCCCGGGCGCCCGAACGCACGGAAACCAAAAGCGGACGCTCGCTATCGCCCAATTTCCCCCGGGCAATCCCACCCAAATGCGCAAGGGCGGCGTCCGCCGCAGGCCTCAACTCGGGAGGATAGGTTTGTCCATGTGCATAGAAGTAGGTGCAGACCTCCGTCGTCATGGTGAAGCCGGGGGGCACGGACAGACCGAGCCTGCTCATCTCCGCGAGATTTGCACCTTTGCCGCCAAGCAGAGCCTTCATATCGACGCGCCCTTCCGCCGCGCCGGCTCCGAATGCGTACAGCCATTTGGGCATCTTCCTAGCCTTCGATCCGGGAAAAATCCGCTACGGTATGCAAAACGTTCCTCATGCCAGCCAGAAGCAGCAAGCGATTATGGCGCAGCAAGGCGTTGTCGGCATTGACCGTCACCTTGTCGAAGAAAGCATCGACAGGTTCGCGGAGCCGCGCCATGCAGGTCATTGCTTCACCGAACCGTTCCTCTCGAATCTCGACCAGGATCTGATCACGTGCTGATGAGAGGGCCACAAACAGATTTTTTTCCTCCGGCGCCTCAAGCAAGCTCGAATCGGGCTCGTCTTCATAACTCCGGCCGTCCCGCTTTTCTTCGATCCTGAGGATGTTCGCCGAGCGCCGATACCCTGCCAGAAGGTTGGTTCCATCGCCGGTTTTCAGAAAACCCTGCAGCGCTCGAACCCGCGAAACGAGGCGGACGACATCATCCTCTCCGCCGCAAGCAAATACCGCGTCAACCAGGTCATGCCTCACGCCGTCGTCGCGCAAAGCAACTTTGAGCCGGTCCGTCAGAAATTCCAGCACTCCAGCCACTACCGCCTGATCCGGACGCGGTGCCCCGCGCGGTACGACATTGCCGAACGCCGGCGAGATCGCGCGCTCAAGCAGATCCGCCGCAAGCTTTGCAAGCATATGATTGTCGGGGACCGCATGCACGGCAACGGATTGCCAGATCGCGTGGTCGCTCGCCTCAAATGCCGCGACCACCAATCCCATCGCCTCCGAAAGCGGAATGCGCAAGCTGTTGTCAAGAATTATGCGGATGATTCCAAGACCGGCTCGCCGCAGCGCAAACGGATCCTTTGATCCGGTCGGCTTCTCCCCGGCGCGCCACAGCGCGACGAGACTGTCAATCTTGTCAGCCAGAGCGAGTACGATGCCAACGGGATGCCCGGGCACATCATCAGCAGGTCCGACCGGTCTGTATTGATTTCGGACAGCGTCTGCAACCTCTGGATCTTCGCCGTCATTGAGCGCGTATCTGGAACCCATGACGCCTTGAAGTTCGGGAAATTCTCCCACAACGCCGGTCACCAGATCGACTTTCGCAAGCAGAGCCGCGCGGCACGACTTTTCCACATCGAATTTCAGGGTTCGAGCGAGAAGCAGGGCGACGATTGCGATCCGAAGCGCCCGGTCGTGCATGCTTCCCGCTTTCGCATGAAATACGACTTTTCGCAGCTCAACCAACCGGGAGATCAGCGAACGCTTTCGGTCCTGGTCCCAGAAAAATCTGGCATCGGCCAGTCTTGACCGAAGTACGCGTTCATTGCCGGCTATGATCTCCTTGCCTCCATCGTCGGCAGCGATGTTCGCCACCGTCACGAACCGGTCTGAAAGCGTCGCCGTAGCTATATCCTGCAGTGCAAAGAATTTTTGGTGCACGCGCATCGAAGTCTGCAGTATCTCTGGTGGCAAGTTCATGAAGCCATCGTCGATTTTGCCAATCAGCACGACCGGCCATTCGACGAGTCCGACGACCTCATCGAGCAACGCTTTGTCTTCGATGAGCTCTGTTCCAAGCGCGAATGCCTTTTGTCGGGTCTCATGAAGGATGATTTCCCGACGCTGGTGCGGATCCAGAACGACATTCGCAATCCACAATTTCTCCTCGTAGTCCTCGAAGCTGCGCACCTCAATTTCGGCCGCCGACATGAAGCGATGGCCGATTGTCGCATTGCCACTTTTTACGCCCGCAAATACGAACGGCACGATCTCACCGTCGAAAATGCACCCGATCCGGTGGAGTGGCCGGACCCAGCGCGCCGCGCCACCGTCCCAGCGCATCGATTTCGGCCACTGCAATTGCGAAATCGTAACGGGTAGCAACTCCGCCAAGGCCTCGGCCGTTGCGCGGCCTGCGCGATGCAAGAGCGCGACATAGAATTCTCCCTTCGAATCCTTCTGCTTCATGCATTGTTCGAGTGTCACGCCTGCCGAACGCAGGAAGCCGTCTATCGCCGGCTGCGGAGCGCCGACGCGCGGACCTTTCCGTTCTTCCGAAACTTCAGGCTGCTTCAGCGGAAGGCCCGCGAAAGCAAGCGTCAGCCTTCGTGGTCCGGAAAACCGCCTGGCGCTTTCGAAGAGTATTCCCTGCTCGGAGAGCGCTCCCACGACCAGCCGCTCCAGTTCGGTAGCTGCGCCCGCCTGCATGCGCGCGGGAATCTCCTCGGAGAGAAGCTCAAGCAGAAGATCTGGCATTTTCAGGCGTGCCTCGGCACATACGCACCCTGAGGGCTGGCCAGCCATGATTCGCAGCAGGCCCGCGCAAGCCCTCGCACTCTGGCGATGTAGGCGGCACGCTCGGTCACGCTGATGACTCCGCGAGCGTCGAGCAGGTTGAAGCAATGACTTGCCTTGATGCATTGATCGTAGGCCGGCAGCGCAAGTCGCGCACCCACGAGCGATCTGCACTCCTTTTCAGCGTCCTCAAAATGCCGGGCCAGGATATCGACGTCTGCCTGCTCGAAATCGAAGGCGGAAAACTCGCGCTCGGCCTGGTGGAAAACCGCGCCATATCGAAATTGTTCGTTGTAAGCGAGGTCATAGACAAACTCGACGCCCTGCACATACATCGCAAGCCGTTCGAGACCGTAGGTCAGTTCAACCGAGACCGGATCGCAGTCGAATCCCCCGACCTGCTGGAAATACGTGAACTGCGTAATCTCCATTCCGTCGCACCAGACTTCCCAGCCCAGGCCCCAGGCCCCCAGCGTAGGGCTTTCCCAATCGTCCTCCACAAATCGAATGTCGTGACGGCGCGGGTCAATACCGATCGCTTCGATACTCTGAAGATAGATGTCCTGAATGGGGCCCGGCGCCGGTTTCAGGATCACCTGAAACTGATAGTAATGTTGCAGCCGATTTGGGTTCTCGCCGTAGCGCCCATCCTTCGGGCGTCGCGACGGCTGAACATAGGCGGCACGCCACGGACGCGGACCAAGTGCGCGCAGCGCGGTGGCGGGGTGAAAAGTGCCGGCTCCCATCTCCAAATCATAGGGCTGGAGAATCAGGCACCCCTGGCCTGCCCAGAAATTCTGCAACGTCAGGATCAAGTCCTGAAACGTCCTCGTCTCCGCCACGGCAAATCAATCCTCTGCAGCAGGCGGGCAAGCTACAGACGCGGACTCCCGACGGCAAGCGAACCGGCATGGCGCAGAACAACATCGGCATCATCCGTGTAACGACCATCTGCGCTGTGGAGAACCAGACCGGCGTCCAACACAAACGGTGCGCGCGAATTCTTCGTTGCCTGCACGATGACGCGCTTTGCAACGTTCCCGACGCGGGGCCAAAGAGGAAAGACCACGATGCCAAACACGGGAAGCGTCCCGAGCGTTTCCCCAATTCGGTCGGCTCGAATGATCGCCGTCATTGTACCGCCGGCACGCACCCGTTTGAGACCGGCCGCCAGCCAGTCACCCAGGGTCCCTGTGTCCTGCAGGGCAACAGCGCGCCCGGCGTGCGGCGACCGCTCGCCATCGTCGTCGTGAAATGGAGGGTTGCAGAACACATGATCGAAATCCCGACGCCAGTCACGCGGTGGATCGAGGACATCACCGTGCTCGAAAGTCACTCTCCCCTCCATACGATTGACGCACGCATTCGCCCTCGCCAGATCCACAAGCTCGGGAAAGAGTTCGATCCCGCAGACGCGGCATTCCGGAATCCGCGCCGCAAGACACAGGCTTGCGATACCGGCTCCGGAGCCAAGTTCCAGTACCTCGTCGTCCGCGCGAGCCGGCACGGCCGCAGAGACCATGACTGCGTCGAGACCCGACCGGAAACCTGTCAGGGGTTGGCTCGCAATGACCCGCCCGTTCAGAAACCGGTCACTCGAAGTCTGCTTCACCTTTCGGGGGCGCCCTGTTGCAGAGCGTCGGCCAGGAGGCGCTTTGCCCGTTCGAAATCCTCGTCCGTGACCATGAGGCGGCGCGGCAGAATGCCCAGACTTCCGTCCATGACGCTCATATGTCCGTCAAAAACGACGGCTTCGATACCGGCATCGGAAAGCATGACCTCGGCAAAATTGAGCAATACCGGATCATTTGTCTTGAGGACGTCGCGCATCTGCAAGTTCCTGTTGGGCGGGCGTTCCGGCCCTCCCGGAATGCCGATCTCCTTGACCCCGCACGACTGCCATTCCTAAATGCCGGCAGGGCCGTTATCCAGCGGCAGGACAGGAAATGATTATCGCCGAGGCCGCCAAGTCAGCGCGAAAGATCGAACTTTCGCCCGTCGAGCGACTCCACGCGCTCGTCGAGGCCGATATGACCGCCACCGACGTCCTCATACACGAGCGTATGGGCAGCAGCGTTGCGCTGATCCCGGACCTCACGCGGCACCTGATCGATTCGGGGGGGAAACGCCTGAGGCCGCTGTTGACGCTTGCGGCGGCCGCCGCCTGCGGACATGCAAACGGCCTTCACATCAAGCTCGCAGCAGCGGTGGAGTTCATACACACGGCTACCCTTCTCCACGATGATGTCGTCGACGCCAGTTCCCTGCGTCGGGGTAAGCTCGCCGCCAACATTGTCTGGGGCAACAAGCCAAGCATTCTGGTGGGCGACTTCCTCCTCAGTCGTGCCTTTCAGCTCATGGTCGAGGCAGGAAATATGCGCGTCCTCCACATCCTAGCCAGCGCTTCGGCGGTAATAGCCGAAGGAGAGGTCCTGCAGCTCCGGTCCGCCAACAATCTGGCAACGACGGAGGAGGACTACCTCACCGTTGTCGGTGCAAAGACCGCTGCCTTGTTTGCCGCCGCGGCGGAAGCCGGGGCAACGATCGCGCATGCAGATGCCACAAGTATCTCCGCGTTCAGCTCATACGGCCAGAATCTCGGGATTGCATTCCAGCTCGTGGACGATTCCCTCGACTATTCGGGCCGGCAAGCTCAAATGGGGAAATCCGTGGGTGACGATTTCCGTGAAGCGAAAGTCACGCTGCCGGTGATCCTCGCCTACAAACGGGCGGACGATAACGCCCGCCGTTTCTGGCAGCGAACAATTCACCTGGGCCAGCAGCGCGACGGAGACCTGCAACGCGCGATCGCCTATGTCGAGCACAGCGGGGCAATCGGGGATGCCGACGATCAGGCGCACCGCTACGCCCGGCAAGCCTGCCACGCCCTTCAGCCAATCCCTGCCGGAGAACTCAAGGATGCCCTGGAGGCGGTCGCGGAATTCTGCGTCGACCGTGGTTACTGAAGCGCCGTCGGCGCGCCGATCCTTTCCGGCACAATTGCGGTGTTGACAATCCACCACTCTTGATGCCGCTCCCTGAGCAGCGCCGTGGCAGATCGGGCAGATTCATCGGTCTCGAATATTCCGAAGCAGGTCGCGCCGCTGCCCGACATACGTGCGATCAGGATTTCTGGCATGTCGCGGATGTCCTCCAAAGCATCGCCAATCGAAGGAGCAATTTTGCGTGCCGGCGCCTCTAGGTCATTCGTTGTCGAATGCAGAAACGCGACCAGCGCGTGCGGATCGCAGAATGGAGCCCGCGGACGGACGAACCTCAGGCCGCTGCGCGCATCGAGGGCGGAAAAAACCTCCGCGGTGGACACCGGGACAGCCGGATTTACAAGAATCAACGGCATCTCCGGAAGCGGCGAAAGGCTCGTTATTCTTTCGCCCCGTCCTTCAGTCCATGCCGCAATGCAATCCAGACAAACGGGAACATCCGCGCCGAGCAACGCGGCAATACCCATCAGCGTTTCGCGATCGATCTCGAGCCTCCACAAGGATGCGAGACCGCGCAGCACGGCGGCGGCGTCCGCCGACCCGCCCCCCAAACCGGAGGCGACGGGAAGATTCTTTCGGAGCGTGATGCGGACTGACGGAGGTCGATCCACCTTATCTGCGAGCAAGCGCGCAGCCTTGAGGACGAGATTGTCGTTATCGGGCGGCAGCATCGCTCCGAACGGACCAACAGCCGAAAGCGAAAGCTCCCTGGCGTGTTCAAGCGTGATTTCATCGCCGTGAACGGCAAAGGCCACAAGACTTTCCAGATTGTGATACCCGTCCGCCCGCCTTTCAGCGACGTGGAGGCAGAGATTGACCTTGGCCGGCGCGGAAACAAAAAGCCCGTCCGCGGAGGTCACTTCTCGCTATTGCCCGATTGGAGCTTCCTTTCGAGCGTCACCTTTTCAGAAGGGTCCGGATTGAATGCGAGCGCGTGACTCCATTGGAACTGCGCATCCAGCTTGCGACCGATTCTCCAATACGCGTCACCCAGATGGGCATTGACGGTGGAATCCCCCGGTACAAGCAGGATCGCATTCTCGAGTACTTTCACTGCGTCCTGGTAACGGCCGACCTTGTAATAGGCCCATCCCACGCTGTCCGCGATATAACCGTCAAACGGACTGAGCGACCGCGCCTTCTCGAGCATTGTGAGCGCCTGCGGCAGGTTGCGACCCTGATCGACCCAGCTATAGCCCAGATAGTTGAGAACTTGCGGCTGGTCGGGGCTAAGCTGCAACGCGTGCTTGAGATCGCCTTCGGCGGCGTCCCATCGGTGTGAGCGCTCTTCCGCGATCGCACGGGCGTAGAACAAAGGCCACGCATTCGCCTTGTCGCTGCCGAGGAGCGCTACTGCCCGATCATAGGCGGCCGCTGCTTCCGAATATTTTTCCTCATTGCGATAGGCATCGCCCAACGCGGTCCACGCGGTCACATCGCCGGGGGTCCCGCGCGTGAGCGCCTGAAGTTCCGACACGGCCTGGTCATTCTGGCCAAGTCGCGACTGGTCCAGCGCGATCTGGACCGCCGCCGCGGACCTATAGGGCGAATCCTTGTCGAGCGACCCGTAGACTTCTATCGCATCCTCATACTTGCCCAATGCTTCGAACCGATCGGCGAGAACAATCTTCGCGAGATCCAGATCGGGGGACAGATAGAGCGCCAGCCTCAGGTACAAAACCGCGATGTCTGCGCTGTTTTCATCATTGAGTGACGCCGCAATCCCGAACAGCGCCTCGGCCGCGCCCTGGTCCGCCGATTTCACCAGTCGATCGGGCTTTTGGCCGCCCGCGATCCTCGCAAGACCCTGCGCCGCGATCGGCGCCAGCGCTGCATCCGACTCAAGTTTTGAGTAATAGGCCCGCGCCGCATCCGCGCGCTTCTCGCGCTCGAGGAAGCGTCCATAAGCTTCGGCAATTCGCGGGCTGGTTCCTCCCGAGGCGACGGCCGCCCTGTATGAGACATCTGCGACATCGCTCTGACCTGCGAGATCGTGAATCAAAGCGCGATGGAAATCGCCCAAGGTCTGCGTTCCGCCCTCTTTGGTGACTTGCGCGATGTCGCTGTCCGCCGACGCCATGTCACCCGCACCCGCTGCAGCCCAGGCGTCCAGAAGGACGAGCGTAAGGCCGGTGAAGGGGCCTTTCGCGGACTGAGTGATTTCGGTGCGCGCACCGGCGTAGTCGCCGTTCTTCAGCGCCTCTACGGCCAGCGCCAATCGCGCCGCGCGATTGTCCGGATCCGACTTTACGAGGCGCCGCGCGAGCTTCGCGGCACCGTCGATGTCGCCCGAAGCCGCGGAATAAAGGAACGCATGCCCAAGTATGTCGGCGTTGTCCGGATCGGTGGCAAGGCTGGCACCATAGAGCTTCGCAGCATCCGCCATGTTGTGGTCACTTGCCGCGAGCCGCGCCGAAAGATAATCGCCGAAACTCTCGGCTTGCGAGGACGGCTGCCAAGGCTGGCCGGAATTCTGTCCGACACTGGCGCAGCCGCCGAGTCCGAAGAGTACGAGTACAATTGTGGGTCCGATTTTTTGCACGAAGTTCTGCCTCTTACATGTTCGGATAGTTCGGGCCTCCGCCCCCTTCGGGCGTTACCCAGGTGATATTCTGAGATGGATCCTTGATGTCGCATGTCTTGCAGTGAACGCAATTCTGCGCGTTGATCTGGAAGCGCGGTCCGCCAGCGTCATTCACGATCTCATAAACACCGGCCGGACAATAGCGCTGCGCCGGCTCGTCATATTCCGGCAAATTAGCGCGAATCGGAATGGACGGATCCTTCAGCACGAGATGGACCGGCTGGTCCTCTTCGTGGTTGGTGTTGGAGAGAAACACGGAAGAAAGCTTGTCGAACGTAATTCGGCCGTCGGGTTTGGGGTAGACGATGGGACTGCACTCAGCGGCGCGCTTGAGCGTCGCATGGTCGGGCTTTCCATGACCGAGTGTGCCGAGCACGCTAAATCCGAACAGCTGATTTGTCCACATGTCGAACCCGCCCAACGAAAGCGCCATGCGCGTGCCAAATCGGGACCATATGGGCTTGACGTTTCGGACTCGTTTCAAATCCCGATAGACATGACTCTCACGATATGACGCCTCGTAGGCGTCGAGCGTGTCGCCTTCGCGACCATTGCCGATCGCTTCGAACGCGGCCTCGGCGGCGAGCATTCCCGTCTTCATCGCGTTGTGGGTGCCCTTGATCCGCGGAAGATTCACGAATCCCGCACCGCAGCCGATCAACGCACCGCCCGGAAAGGCGAGCCGGGGCACCGACTGGAAGCCGCCCTCCGTGATGGCGCGTGAGCCGTAGGAGATGCGCTTTCCGCCTTCCAGAAAATTGCGGATGCGCGGGTGGGTCTTCGCCCGCTGGAATTCGTCAAACGGCGAGAGATAGGGGTTCGAATAGTTGAGATGAACGACGAAGCCGACAGAGCAAAGATTGGCGCCGAAATGATAAAGGAACGAACCGCCGCCGGTTCGGTCGTCGAGCGGCCACCCCATCGTGTGAACGACGAGGCCCGCGCGATGCTTGCCGGGAGCGAGTTCCCACAGTTCCTTGAGACCGATACCGAACTTCTGCGGCTCACGGCCGGCGCAAAGGTCGTATCTCGCCAACAATTGCTTGGTGAGCGATCCGCGCGCACCCTCTGCGAACAGCGTGAATTTGCCAAGGAGCTCCATGCCGGGCGCGTAGGAATCCTTGTGATGGCCGTCACGCGCCACACCCATGTCACCAGTGAGAACGCCTGTCACTTCGCCCTTATCGCCATACACAATCTCGGCCGCCGGAAAGCCCGGATAGATTTCTACACCGAGCGCCTCCGCCTCGCGGGCAAGCCATCGGCACACATCACCGAGACTGGCGATGTATTTTCCATGATTCCTCATCAGGGGAGGCATGACGAAATTCGGAATGAGCACGCTTGCCGACGGTCCCAGGTAATAGAACCTGTCGGCGGATACTTGTGTTTCGAGCGGTGCCTTTCGAGTTTGCCAGTCGGGGAACAGTTCTGCGAGCGAAACGGGATCGATCACGGCGCCGGAAAGAATGTGCGCGCCGATTTCGGAACCCTTCTCCAGAACGCAGACGGTCGTCTCCCGCTTGTGTTCGGCAGCGAGCCGCTTCAGCCGGATCGCCGCGGAAAGACCCGCAGGGCCGCCGCCGACGACGACCACGTCATATTTCATGCTCTCCCGGTCGGCGCTTTGCGTCATTCGCTTCTCTGGGGTCCGGCGCGCATCATTTCGGATCGAACGGACCTGTGGATGCAGCGCCGGCCTTCCCGTATCATCTGCCAATGCCACAATCCAATCCGGATTGCATTCGGGCGCCCCTGTCGGCCCTCCAATGGCTGGTGGAGGCGGGCGCGGACGAAGCGGTGGGCGACGAGCCCGTAAACCGGTTCAATCACGCTTCTGTGCGTTCGGGGCCTGAACTCCTCGAGGCAGGCGCTTCGCCGCTCCCGCTGCGGCCATCGGCGGCGCGTCCGAAAAATCTCCCAGCGCAGCCCGTTACGCCAGCAGCGTCTGACGGCGATCAGATCGGACGCGCGATGGAGATCGCTGCGGCGTGCGGCACGCTCGCGGAATTGAAGGCGGCCCTCGAAGCCTTCGAGGGATGCCCCCTGAAAAAGCACGCGACACGCACCGTGTTTGCCGACGGTGTGCCGGACCGCAGAATCCTGTTCATCGGGGAAGCGCCGGGTCGGGAGGAAGACATCGCGGGCCTGCCCTTCGTCGGGCGCGCCGGCAAGTTGCTCGACCGCATGCTCGCCTCCATCGGCCTCGACAGAAAATCGAATGTTTACATAACCAACATCCTCAATTGGCGCCCGCCCTCCAATCGCGACCCTACGCCGGAGGAAGCGGCAGTCTGTCTACCTTTCCTGCGCAGACACATCGAGCTCGCTGCGCCCAGGATCATCGTGCTCCTGGGCGCAATAGCCTCGCGGCACGTCATGGGCCGGAGCGAAGGGATCATGCGTCTGCGTGGATCCTGGCTGGAGTATTTCGTCTGCGGACGCATGGTGCCGGTCATGCCGACCCTGCATCCGGCGTATCTTTTGCGGCGTCCGCTCGAAAAGAGGCTCGCATGGCGCGATCTCCAGGCAATCTCGGTTAAAATCCAGGCCCTCGCGTTGCTTGAGCAAAGCGCGGAGTCCGGCTAGGCTTCGACCCTTCCGGGGAATCGCGGCAAAGGATCGGGCTGGTGGCGCGCAACATCTTCCTTGTGGCCTCGTGTGTGTTTTGCCTTGTCGCGCCGGCCGCGGTGGGCGCCGATTCAGACCCGGTTTCTCCGCAGGAAACCGCAGGCGCCGCACCGCACGTCCTGTCCCCGGACGACGCACGGCGTTACCGCGAGATTTTCGCCGATGAAATGGACGGACGTTTTGCGGAAGCGCGTGCGCTGATCGCCGATCTCTCCGATCGCTCGCTGATCGGTTATGTCGAGGCGGAGCATTACCTTTCACCGTACAGCAGTCATGCGGCCATCGGCGATCTCGCCCAATGGCTTGCGACCTACGCCGAGCTTCCCGTCGCCGAACGCATCCGGGCGCTGGCGGAGCTTCGCAATCATCGTCGCCGCCACAAGGTCCTGCTGGCCGGCCTGCCGGGCATCCCGCGCCGCGCCACGGGCGGATATGACGTGACGGACAGCCTCGCCAATGCTCCCCTCGCTTCAGACGCAGCGCGCTCGGCGCAGGTTCAGATCGACGCCGATGTGAAGCTCGATCAACCGGCTGCCGGCGAAGTCGTCCTGCAGCAGCTCACAGCGTCGAATATCGCGCCCGCGTCCGACATCACGAGGTTGACCCAACGGCTGGCGGCTTCCTATCTCGCCGAGGGCCAGGACGACGCGGCGTTGCGAATCGCAAGCAGCATCGCCGGTGTTGAGCGCGAAGGCGCCCCGTTGCTCGATTGGGATGCAGGGCTTGCCGCGTATCGCCTGAACAAATTCGCGGACGCGGCGCCCTATTTCGAACACCTCGCGCAATCGGGGGCCGTCCCGGGCTGGACGCGCAGCGCCGCCGCTTTCTGGGCGGCGCGTTCGCATGTGGCATCCGGCGATCCGCTTCCCGTGGTGTCGCTCCTTTCCGCGGCCGCGCGAGAACAGCCGACTTTCTATGGCATGCTTGCCCAGCGTCTCCTTGGCCAGGAACCCTCGGCCGCGTTTAGCGACCCGGTGCTCGATTCCGTCCGCTTCGACGAGATGATGCAGATTCCCGCGGCACATCGCGCGGTGGCGCTATGGCAGATCGGACATACCGAGGGCGTCCAGCAGGAAATGAGCCACGCCTTTGCCGAGATCGATCTGCGGGATGCCGACGCATTTGCCGCGTTGTCACAGCGTTTGGATTTGCCGGATCTCGAGCTGCGGGCCAGCGAAGCGCAGGCCGCGCGCGGCGAGCTGCTCTCCGGTCTCTTCCCGGTTCCCGGCTACACGCCGCCGGGAGGTTATCACATCGATCGCTGCCTGCTGCTGGCATTCGTGCGTGTCGAGAGCCGCTTTCAGCCACATGCGGTTTCCATGGCAGGTGCGCGCGGCGTAATGCAGGTCATGCCGGGCACCGCACAGCAAATCGACGGAGCGACACCCGGGCGGTCGCAGCTCAACGATCCCGCCTACAATCTTGGATTGGGCGAACGGTATCTTCAGCAATTGCTCGATCAGACAAACGGCAACCTGTTTCAGCTCGCTGCTGCCTACAATGCAGGTCCCGGCGCCCTGACGCGTTGGTTGGGGACCAGACCGGGAATCGCAAACGATCCGCTGCTTTTCATCGAAAGCCTGCCTTACGCGGAGACGCGCAACTACATTAAGCATGTCATGACCTATTATTGGATGTATGCGCGGCGCACGAACGAGGCTGCGCCGAGCCTTCAGGAAACGGCCGAAGGAAAATGGCCGCTCTACAGGTCCAACGCGGCGCTACCGGTCGCCGCCCCCGCGTCCAACACGCCGCAACCTGCGACCGCGCGCACTCTGCTGGTCAGCGATGCCTCCGCACCGCATTGACGAATCCGTTGCCTTCGTTCCTGTCCGCATCGCGGTGCTGACCGTCTCCGACACCCGAGACGCATCGAACGATACGTCGGGCGATGCGCTTGCGGCACGCATTCGGGAAGCGGGACATGTTCTCGCCGCGCGCGCGTTGCTGAGAGACGACAAAGAGCAAATCACAGCTCTGCTCCGCCAATGGGTAGAAAATCCGGAAGTCGACGTCGTGATTTCGACCGGCGGCACAGGCCTCACCGGCCGCGACGTGACGGTCGAGGCTTTCAAGTCGGTCTTCGAGAAGGAGATCGATGGTTTCTCGGTGCTGTTTCATCAGGTCAGTTTTGAATCCGTCGGCACTTCGACGCTGCAATCGCGCGCCTGCGCAGGCGTTGCAGGGGGTACCTACTTGTTTGCGCTTCCAGGCTCGACCGGCGCGGTGAAGGATGGATGGGACCACATTCTGAAATGGCAGCTCGATGTGCGCCACGGGCCGTGCAATTTCGTCGAGATCATGCCGCGGCTCGAAGAACACCGCAGAAAACCGCTGGGCTGACAGTAGATTTTTGTTCTTGATTTGTTCTAAATCGATGCTATGCTGCGCCGATGGATGCCGCAGCCGAAATTACCGCCGACGGCCGAGCTCTCCGGGGCCGGGGCGCGCGCACGAATGCCTCGGGGCGTTATGAGCGCGAAACCCGAGTGCTTCTCGACGACGGCTGGACCCAGGAGGACGAAGGGCCCCCGCCCCTCAAGACGGAAGTGCTCAAGGACTCTTCGCGCACCATCATCACGCACAACCGCTCGCCGGACATTTCCTTCGATCGATCGATCAATCCGTACAAGGGCTGCGAGCATGGCTGCGTCTACTGCTTTGCCCGCCCCACGCATGCCTGGCTGGGCCTGTCGCCCGGTGCGGATTTCGAATCGAGGATCTTCGCCAAGCCCAATGCTGCCGAACTCCTCGCCCGCGAATTGTCCGCGCCTGGTTACGTGCCGAAGGTCATCGCGATGGGCACCAATACCGATCCGTACCAGCCGATCGAACGGGAGTTGCGGATCACACGCTCGATCCTGGCGGTGTTGCGCGAATTCCGGCATCCCGTCGGCATAGTCACGAAATCAGCTCTGATCCTTCGCGACATCGATATTCTTGCGCCGATGGCGGAGATGGGACTTGCGCGAGTAGCCCTGTCTGTCACGACGTTGGACCGCAAGCTCGCGCGCGTCATGGAGCCGCGCGCGGCGACGCCGCAGCGGCGGCTCGACACGATCGCCGCGTTGAGCCGCGCGGACATTCCCGTGGGCGTGATGTTTGCTCCTGTAATTCCTGCGCTCAACGATGACGAGCTGGAAGCGGTCCTCGCACAAGCGACGGGAGCGGGCGCGCAAAGCGCAGGATATGTCCTTTTGCGTCTGCCTCTCGAAATCAAGGATCTGTTCCGCGAATGGCTTGAAGCAAGCACGCCCGGCAGGGCAAAGCACGTGATGTCGCTGATCCGCCAGATGCGCGGCGGCAAGGATTACGACAGTCAATGGCACACGCGCATGAAAGGTACCGGGCCATATGCGGAAATGATTGCGCGGCGATTTCACATGGCCGTCAAACGCCTTGGACTGAACCGGGAGCGGACGCAGCTCGCCATCGGCAAGTTCCGCCGCCCTCCCCGCACCGGCGACCAGTTGGGCCTTTTCTGACCGCCGGCATCAGGATGTGCATAACGCGCGCCGTGCCGCGTCTTGCGGCTTTCGGGCGTGCCCGCGTTTTTCTACTGTGGGGGCATGCCGCATTTCATTTTCGAAGCGCGCGTCCTCAAAACAATGGCAGGACCAGTCGCCGGCGTGGACGAGGCCGGGCGTGGTCCGCTTGCGGGTCCGGTGGTCGCTGCGGCTGTCATCCTGGATCGCATGCGCGTTCCCAAAGGCATCGACGATTCCAAGCAGATGCAGCCCGACGCCCGCGCGGAGGCCTATGGGAGAATTCTGGATCTAGCGCTTGCGGTCGGGGTGGGCGAGGCAAGCGTCGACGAGATCGATCTCGTCAACATCCGTCAGGCCACGCATCTCGCCATGGCGCGCGCCATCCGCTCGCTGGCGCTCGCGCCGATGTTCGCTCTGGTCGACGGCAATGATCCGCCTGCCCTGCCCTGTCCCTGCGACGTGATCGTGGGCGGCGACGCGCGTTCGGTTTCCATCGCCGCTGCCTCGATCGTGGCCAAAGTCACGCGCGACCGGATGATGGTGGCGTTGCACGAGAATTTTCCAGGCTATGGCTGGCGAACGAACAAGGGCTACGGCACCGGCGAACATCTCTCGGCCCTCGCGCGGCTCGGCCCTTGCCTGCATCATCGCCGCAGCTTCGCCCCTGTGCACAACATCTTGTATGGTGCGGCGATTGAAGACTCAATCGTAACACTTTGATTCTCAAGACTCTTGACCTGTGGACTCCGGCGAATCACTCTCCCCGTCGCGGGGCCGCATCCGGCCTTGCGCAGGTCCGGGAGGGGCATGTCGAAATCTCTGCAGCTGCAGGACGCGGTCGACCGGGTGCTGGAAGGCGATTGCGTGGAAATCATGCACGCCCTTCCGGAGGCATGCTGTGATCTCGTTTTCGCCGATCCGCCCTACAATCTCCAACTCGAAGGCGAATTGCGCCGGCCCGACAATTCGCGCGTGGACGGCGTTGACGATCGCTGGGACCGGTTCGCGGACTTTGGCGAGTATGATCGCTTCACGCGCGACTGGCTCGCGGCGGCACGCCGAGTGTTGAAGGATTCCGGCGCGCTCTGGGTGATCGGGTCCTATCACAACATCTTCCGCGTTGGCTCGATCCTTCAGGATCTCGGCTTCTGGATTCTCAACGATGTCGTCTGGCGCAAGACCAACCCCATGCCCAATTTCCGCGGACGGCGGTTCACCAATGCGCATGAGACACTCATCTGGGCGGCAAAGAGTCGCGAGCAGAAAAGCTACACGTTCAACTATGAAGCGATGAAATCGCTGAACGACGAACTTCAGATGCGCTCGGACTGGACGCTGCCCATCTGCTCGGGCGGGGAGCGTCTCAAGAACAGTTCCGGCGCGAAGGCCCATTCGACGCAGAAACCCGAATCGCTGCTTCATCGCGTTGTCGTGGGCTCAACCAGACCGGGCGATGTCGTGCTCGATCCCTTCTTCGGTTCCGGCACCACGGGCGCCGTCGCGCGCCGCCTGGGCCGCCGCTTTATCGGCATCGAGCGCGACAAGAACTATGCGAGCATCGCGCGCGCGCGCATCGACGCCGTCGAACCGGCTCCAACCGACGCAGTGGAAGTTACGCGCTCGAAGCGCGCGGAAGCGCGCATTCCCTTCGGTTGGGTGGTCGAGCGCGGATTGCTGCCACCCGGCACCGTACTGCATGGTCCCGCGCGGCGCCACCGCGCGAAAGTGCGCGCCGACGGCTCCCTCGTTTGCGCGGATGCGACCGGCTCCATCCACCGGATCGCCGCCCATGTGCAGGGCCTCGACGCGTGCAACGGCTGGACATTCTGGCATTTCGACGCCAACGGCGCGCAGGTCTCTATCGACGTACTTCGCCAGCGCCTCCGCGCGGAGCTGATTTGATTGCCTGCTGTCGGTTTAGAACGGCTTTTGAATGAATCGAATCAAAAAAAATGTCATGGCCCGGCGACGCGACAGCGGAGACCGGGCCACCCAGCCCTCATCGCCGACCGCACGTCGCTTCCATCTGGGTGGCCCGCTTGCGCGGGCCATGACACAAAAAATGGATCAATTGAATCCAAAAAGGCCCTACCGCGCAGGTTGGGCGAACTCTGGGTCAAACGCGTGCGCGATGATCTTGCGCATGAGCGTGGGCAACGCGGCCGTTGCGAGCGCGTGAGGGGCCAACCACGAACCTGTGCTGCCGCCGCGCGCCCGGACTTCCGCGCGCCAGACTTCGAGTTCGAGCTCGAAATGTGTGAAGCCATGGCTTACCACGCCCGGGCGGCGGCGCCACTCGGCGCGGAACGGCGCCTGCTTCAACGCATCGCTTCGGCGCGGAAAGCTGGCCGACCAGGGTCCAAGCGGCGGCTGCAGCATGCCTCCCAGGAGTCCTTTTTCGGGCCGTTTGACGAGAAGGATCGCACCGTTCCGATCGCGCGCAACGAACGCGGCGCCACGCCTCAACGGACGGACGCGTCTCGGAGCTTTGCGCGGCAGGGACTCCTCGATGCCCAGCGAAAAGGCCCGACAATTTTTTTTCCATGGACATCTGGAGCATGACGGACGCTTCGGCGTGCACACCGTCGCGCCGAGATCCATGAGAGCCTGCGCGAAATCGCCCGCGCGCCGCGCCGGCACGAGAGATTGCGCGAGATTGCGAAGCGTGGGCTTGCTTCGCGGCAACGGTTCTTCAACCGCGAAGAAGCGCGCGATCACGCGCTCCGCATTGGCGTCCACGGCAGCTTCCCGTTCATCGAACGCGATTGCAGCGATCGCGCCTGCCGTATACGGGCCGACGCCCGGCAATCTGCGCAGCGCAGCCGCGCTGGACGGAAACCGGCCGCCATGTTCGTGAGCGACCATTTGCGCGGTCTCGTGGAGATTGCGCGCCCGTGCGTAATACCCGAGGCCCGCCCACGCCCCACGCACTTCATCGAGCGACGCTGCGGCTAATGCGTCCACGCACGGCCACCGGTTGGTGAATTCGCGGTAATATCCCGCAACAGCTGCAACCGTCGTCTGCTGCAGCATGACTTCGCTCAGCCACACCCGATACGGATCGGGCATCTCCCCCGGCATGGCCCGCCACGGGAGCACGCGCCGGTTCGCATCGTACCAGGCGAGCAGCCCTGCGGCGGCGACGTGCGGATTTTGCCTTGGCTCGCGCATATGGGGCATGGTGAGAATCATCAACATGATCCGCCAACGGAAACAACCCGAGACCGGTGCGGAGCCCGACGCGCAGGCGCGGCGCAATCGTGCTGTGGCCGTCGGTTTGGATGTCGCACCGCTTGGCAGCGCCGGATTCGCGCGGGCTGGATTTGCCGATCCGACTCTCGTCTTGCGATGGAACGAGATTGTCGGTCCCGAAATAGCCCGCTTCGCCCAGCCCCTGCGGATCACCGAGGGGCCTTCGGGCGGCGTACTGACCTTGAAGGCCGATCCGGCTGCGTCCGTGTTTCTGCAACACGAGAGCCGGGCTTTGTGCAGCCGAATCAATTCTTATCTGGGGAGGCTTGCCGTGCAGCGCCTCCGGTTTGTCGCTGGCCACATGAAGCCCGGGCTTCCCGCATCGCACAGGCCGACAAAGAGTGATTCGGTACCCGAGGATTCCCTAAGCCCGTTTGATGGGCAGGAGCACTTGAGGCGTGCGCTGCTGGCGCTCGCGAGGGCCCGCGCGCGTAACGGCCCCTCCGCGAAAGATTGAACGCGGCGCGGGCCTCTGCCAAAAGCTCTGGCGTGACGCTCTGGAGAATCGCCCGTGACCCGAAAACCCCTTATCTTCGGATTGATCGTCGTGGCCTTGATCGTGCTGGGCGCCGCGGCGTGGTATGTGACGTCAAGCAGCTCTTCGGACAGCGCCGTACCTGATTCGAACGCCAGCCAGGCGGTCACCCTCACGGCATGGGATCGCCGGATGGGATCGCCGAAAGCGCCGATTCTCATGGTCGAATATGCTGCGCCCCAGTGCCCCCATTGCGCCCATTTCGACCAGGAAATCTTCCCGCTCCTCAAGAAGCAGTTCATCGACACCGGCAAGGTGTACTATGTGCTTCGCGTGTTTCCGCTCGGGCCCGCCGACGTGGCCGCGGAGGCGATGGCGCGCTGTCTGCCTGAGGATAACTACTTCCAGTTCCTTGATCTCCTGTGGAGGAATCAGATCAAGTGGGATCCGGAATATCGCGTTGCGGACGTGCATGCGGGCCTCGTTGCAATGGGCCGCATCGCGGGCCTGAGCGCGGAAAAGGTGGACAGCTGTATCGCCGATCAGGCGCAGGCGCAGAGAATCACCCAGGTTGGTCAGGATGCGACAACGAAGTATGCGATCAACAGCGTGCCGACCTTTGTCGTCAATGGCGAGGTGCGGCAATTCACGGGCGAATGGAACGAGTTGCAGGCGTATCTCAATGGACTTCTCAAGAAGTAGCGGAATGTTGGCCCCCAGACGCGGCAGGGCGGCGCGCATCCGTTGAAATTTACCCGGCTCCGGCTCTCTGGCTTTAAATCCTTCGTCGAACCGACCGAGCTTTTTATCGAGCCGGGCCTGACGGCGATCATCGGGCCGAACGGATGCGGCAAGTCGAACCTGTTCGATGCGCTTCGCTGGGTCATGGGCGAAGCGCGTCCGACTTCCGTACGCGGCTCCGAAATGGACGATGTGATCTTCGCCGGCAGCGCCGCTCGCCCTGCCCGCAATCTCGCGGAAGTCATTCTCTTCGTCGACAACTCCGATCGCAGCGCGCCCGCGCCCTACAACGAATACGACACGATTGAAGTCTCGCGGCGAATTGAACGTGAGGCCGGTTCCGTCTACCGAATCAATGGACGCGACCAGCGACAGCGCGACGTTCAAATCTTCTTCGCGGATGCCTCGTCGGGCGCCGCCTCAACCGCTTTTGTCCGCCAGGGTCAGATCGGACTCCTGATCAGCCAGAAACCGCTCGCCCGCCGGGCGATCCTGGAAGAAGCTGCAGGTATCGGCGGGTTGCATCAGCGCCGCCACGAAGCGGAACTCAGGCTTCGGGCCGCCGAAACGAACATGTCGCGTCTCGACGATCTGATCCGCGAACTCGAAGGCCAGCTTCAAAACCTGAAACGCCAGGCGCGCCAGGCGGCGCGCTATCGCAATATTTCCGGACTCATCCGCAAGGCGGAAGCTCTCGCGCATTACATTCGCTGGATCGCAGCCGAATCGCATTTGCGTGCGACTCAAGCTGCGCTGCAACGTGCGCATGCGGATGTGGCCGACTGCACCGCCCGAGCCGCCGAAGCGGCGACTGCCCGGGCAAACTCGGCCAGCGAACTCGAACCCGTGCGGCTGACCGAGGCCGAACGCAACGCCGCGCTGCATCGCTTGACCATCGAGCGAGACACTCTCGATCAGGAGGAAACGCGCGCGCGCGAAGCCGCCCAGCGGCAACGGCAGCATATCGTCCAGGCGGAACAGGATCTGGCGCGCGAGAAGGAACTCGACAGAGATGCTGGTTCGTCGCTTGCGGCCCTGGCCGAGGAAACGCGCGCGCTGGAACATGCCTTGGCGAATGCCGCGCGGGAAATAGCCGACGCCGAGTCAGGGGCGATTGCGCACGGCGACGCTCTGGCTTCAACCGAACGCGCCCTCGAAAGCCTCACGAACAAGCTCGCTGAGTGGAATGCGAGAAAGCAGAGTCAGACACGCGCGCGCGAAATTGCCGCGGCGCTGACCGAGACAAGCGCGCAACAGCTCGTGGAGGCCGAAAGCCGGCTCGAATCGGCGCTGGCGGGCGCGGCACAAGATCCCGACGTCAATGCCAGCGAGGCCGAAGTCGCGCGAACCCGCCACGCAGCACTCGAAGCGCACGAATCGCTCGATCGTTTGCGCGGCGCTCTCGATCTCGCCGGGGCTGCGGAAGCCGAGGCGCGCGCACCACTCGAAATCGCCGAGCGCGAGGAGCAACATCTCTCGGCCGAAGCCGGGGCACTTGCAGATCTCCTGCGACCGCAGGGCGCCGATCTATGGCCGCCGCTTATCGACGCTGTGCGCGTCGAATCCGGCTACGAAGCAGCTCTCGCAGCGGCGCTGGGCGACGAACTCGACGCCCCCATCGACGAAGCCGCCCCCAATCATTGGCGAGATCTGGGACCGCTGGAATCCCTGCCGATGCTTCCCGGCGACGTCCGTCCCTTGAGCGAATTCGTCGCGGGACCACCGGCGCTCGCGCGGCGTCTGGCGATGACGGCTGTGGTGCCGATGGAAATTGGCGCCGCCCTGCAGCGCGAGCTTCGGCCAGGCCAACGATTGGTGTCCATACGGGGTGATCTTTGGCGATGGGACGGCTACGCAATGTCGGCCGACGCGCCATCGCCGGCGGCGCAGCGTCTGGCCCAGCGCAATCGTCTCTCCGCGCTCGATGCCGAGATCGCAGGTGCGCGCGAAAAAACCTCCGCGGCCCTTGCGCGCTTTTCCGCGGCGCGGAGTGAGGCCGATGTCGCGCGCGAAGCCGCGCGCAGTGCAGAGCAACACGAACGGCAACTCGAACGCGACCTCGGCGATGCGCAGGAAGCCGCGGCCTGCGCAGCGCGCAACGCAGCGGAACGAAGCTCGCGGCTTGCCACGTTCGAAGCAGAAATCCGGCGTCTGTCCGCCGCCCGCGACGCGGCACGCGATGCAACCGGCAATGCGGACGCGGCGCTGGCGGAACTCGGGGACGGCGCGGCGATATCCCTCTCTGTCGCCCAGGCGCGCGAAAACGCGGCGGAAGCCCGCGCCGCCGATCTGGAATCCCGCGCCTTCCTGGAGAAGCTGCGCCAGGAGAGCGGGATTCGCGCGCAGCGCCTTGTCGCGCTCGCCGACGAACGCGCGCGTTGGCAAAACCGGCGCGACGCCGCCCTTCGCCAGATCGAGGAGCTAAACCGTCGTCTGGATGAAATGCGTATCGAGCTCCAGCTACTCGAAGCGGCGCCCGAGACTCTCGCCGGCAGGCGGCGCGCCCTCCTGGAGGCAATCGCGCAAGCCGAGACCGCTCGCGATCAGGCTGCTGATGCCCGCGCAATGGCAGAGTCGATGCTCGCCGCGGCCGACAAGGCTGCGAAAATTGCCGACGCCGTGCTTGCAACGGCAAGGGAGGAACGCGCGCGTGCCGACGCAATGGCCCTGTCGGCGCAGGAACGTCTTTCCGAGTTGCAGGGCCGCGTTCGCGACGAACTCGATGTGGAACCTTCATTGCTTGCCAGCCATGCGGGCATCGCGGAAGGCGACGAGCTTCCGGCGCTCGACCATGCGGAAAAGCGTGTGGAGAAACTCAAGGCCGA
>Ga0182024_10002112_pt1 | contig 49938 bp, 48 predicted proteins | sample P32metaG_FD_120480 | JGI IMG/M metagenome (GOLD analysis project Ga0182024, IMG submission 120480) | Permafrost microbial communities from Stordalen Mire, Sweden - P3-2 metaG (Illumina Assembly) | ecosystem: Environmental > Terrestrial > Soil > Wetlands > Permafrost | place: Sweden: Stordalen...
GGCCGCGACATCGCCGGTAGGCGTGGATCCGTTACCGGCAATGATCGCCCCGGTGAGCCAGCGAAGCATCGGTGCGTAGTCGCCCGTCACACCGGCCGCGATCGCGCCGTTAATCCAGATCTCTTGGTCGATGTCCTGGTACGCGACGGGCTGTCCGCTCACTGAGGCGATGATCGCGGCGACGTCATCGAACGTGATGGCCTGCGGTCCGGTCAGGGCGTAACTGGCGCCCGCGTGTGCCTCAGGGTGGAGCAGGGTCTCGGCCGCGACGGCCGCGATGTCGGCGGCGTCGACGAAGGATTCGGATCCACCGCGACTGGGAACTACGAGTGTTCCGTTGATGACGGGAAGGTGGTTGTCAGCGAAGTTCTGCATGACCCATGCGGGGCGCAGGATCGAGTGTGCAAACGCTTTGCGACTAGCGACGAGGGTCTCAACGGCCGCAACGTCGACCTCGTCTGGTGCCAGGTCACCGTTGTAGGTGCTGGGCAGCGTGACATGCCGTACGCCGGCGGACTCGGCCTGGGCGAGAAACATGGCGACCTGATCTGCGTACCTCACACGCATCACGGGTGTGACGAGGTAGACGCGGTCAACCTCCTCGAGCGCATCGGCGTATGTAGCTGGATCGTCCCAGTCGAAGAACACGTCGCTACCGTGTCGGGACGCAGTACGAGAGCGTGCTCCGTGATCGGCCATTTCTTTAGCGATGAGGGAGCCCGTCCTGCCGCTACCGCCCAGGATGAGTGCTGTTGGTGATGAGAGAGTCATGGGTTAAGCCTCTCAGCGGGCGGCCCATCGAATCAATGTGTCAAACGCGCGATTCATTGTCCGTTCCTCTCAAATCTCGGGCCATCGGGAGCGTTCTGGATACCCTGGTTCTATGGACCTACTCAACGACCACCTCGTCCGGGCGCGCGCGACGGCGGCGGTCTTTGCCCGCACTGCCGTCGAGCCGCCGTGGGGTCTAAAGCTTGGTGGCTCCATCCAACTTGCGGTCCACGCCGTGACACGAGGCAAGGCGTGGCTGTGGTTCGACGACCCGACAGACCCCGTGGAACTCGTGCCCGGGGAGATCACCCTCGTGCGCGGCGGGTCGGATCACTTCATCGCGCACGAGCCCGGTGCCGACTGCTGGGAACCCGATGACTTTCGACACCAGCAATCAGAGAGATCACCCGTCGCAGACCATGCCGCGACGATCTTCCTCTGTGGCGCTTACCGATTCTCGGGCGACGTTGGTACCGGACTACTCGATTCCCTACCGCCTGTGCTGACGCTCTCGTTCGTGTTCGACGAGCCGCTTCGGGACGTGGTCACGCTGCTGTCTCGTGAGCTCACGATCGAGGAGCCCGGTCAACAGACCGTGCTGGATCGTCTTCTGGACGTACTGCTCGTCCTCGCCCTGCGCAGTGACTTTCGCCAGAGCGCCACCGCGCCACGGTGGTACCGGGCATCCGCGGATCCACGGTTGCGCGCGGCATTGCAGGCCATACATGAAGACGCCAGTCACTCCTGGACCGTGCCTGAGTTGGCGGCGATCAGCGGCCTGTCCCGAGCCGCATTCGCACGGGCCTTTCACGACGCGCTCGGGCAAGCTCCGCTGCAGTACGTCACGGACTGGCGAATGACCCTCGCCCGCGACCACCTTCGTGCCAACGATCTCAGTCTCGCGCGTATCGCCTCGGATGTCGGATACAGCTCGCCATACGCTTTCGCCGCTGCCTTCCGCCGACGTCACGGCATCCCGCCCGGAGCATGGCGAAAACAATCCGTGGATCCACTCGTGATCAACAGCGCCCGTCCTTGAGCCGAAGTCAACAGTCTCCGACTGGAGGTTGATGAGGTGGGCTGCGCTTTAGAAGATGGATCGACTTGTCCAGATCTCTGTGGCGAGTCATTGCGCGTACCCACGATCGCCGGGCATGGGTTGCACCTTTACTCCGGCGGTAGTCAGGAACTGACGGATCTGGGAGGCATGCTCAATGACGTGCAGCGGAATACCACCGACCATTACTCCGTACAGCATGCCCTGGTATCGATGGGCATCGGGGAGTGGCCAGGCCGCCTTCTCCTCGAAGAGATCGTCAAGCGTTCGGCGGGCCCTCGCGCCGCAGTAGTCGACGTAGCCGAGGAGCTCTGCCCTGGTGAAGACGCGGTTGGGAAAGGCGAAAGTGTTTTCGTCGAAGGGTTGCGGCGGTTTCCACGGCTCGAACTCGGAAGTGAGGTCGTAGTCGAGGGTTAGTAGCGAATGGTACGCCAGGAACCAAGGGGCCGAGCCGTGTAATCCCCCGTGCGATGTTGGACCCGTGGGCGCCTCGTTCGGCCACAGGTCCTTCTCCCACAAGATGTCCGGACAATCCGTCAGCGCGGCCTTCATCAGCCGCAGCGCTTCTTCGAAGTTGCGGGCCATGCTCTGCAAAAGCGGGGTCGCCACTTCATGAGTAATAGCAGGTTTCGAAGGATGTGGGAATCGAAGGCTGTCCCACAACGCGCGTCAATCACCTGCCTTGAGGGTGTCACCGTCTGCCGCGTATATAGCGGACCGACTCTTTTCGGTGCGCTCCTTGTATTAGAGCACCCGCAAACTGCATCGATTTTCTCTTTGGTAGGGCCGGCGGGGATCGAACCCACGACCGAGGAATTATGAGAGGCGCGGAGAACGTGCTCACAGATCCAATGCATTCAATCCGTGCCTTCAAGCACATTGATTAATCCACGGAGTAGTTGAGCATGCGGCGAGTCCGTGAAAAGGAGTGGCAAGGGAGTAGCGAACTACTCCAACTACTCCGTTGCGATAGCCGCGAAGGATACCAGCAGGCCCTCCATATCGATCGGCAGCGAAGCACCTTGCCTAGCAGGGGGGTTCTCCGGAAACCACGTCGCCCATTCAGCGTTCATTCCGGCAAAGTCGTCAGAGTTGCGAAGAATGAACGTTGCACTGACAATTTTGTCCATGGAGCTTCCCGCAGCGTTCAAGATCGTCGCAATGTTCTTCAGGCACTGCCGGGTCTGCTCTTCGATGGTTGACCCAGCCAACTGTCCCGTGCTTGGATCCTGGCCGACCTGTCCGGAGACGAAGACCAGACCACCTGCTTTCACTCCCTGACTGTAGAGCGGCGAGGACGGCGCACCCGGTGTCGTAACTATGTCTTTTGTCATTGATGTCCTCCTTGATCACGCGTTCATGGTTGTGTGAATCGGTTCAAAGTAAACCACTCCGAAGGTAGCGGCGACATAGAGCAGAGGCATTACGCGAACAATGCTTCCCAAGTATTGGCTCCGAGAAGACCTTCCGGCGCATGCTCGGGACCAATCATTATGACCGCCTGCGCCAAGCCCAGCATCGGATCCTCAGCCATGCGGGTTTTTGCACGCACACGGCGTTCCACGGCTTCTGGACCGAATTCGTTGTTCAACTTCGATGCCACCCTCGCAGCGAACCGAAGATTACTCATCCGAACCCGGCGCTCAGTGGCGTATTCGGAGAAAGCTGACGGGCTCCAGTCGCTCATCGAAGTGAGGAGTTCAGAAATGATTCTCACGTCACGAAGCGTTATCGAGAGGCCCTGTCCATTGATCGGGTCATTCCAACCGGCGGCGTCGCCGATGAACACGACGCCCTGCGCGAAGGGTTCATCAACCCACGCGTCTTCATTGGCATAGGTCGCGTGCGGGCTTATCGGTGTCGAGTTGACGATCTCTTTGGCGTATGGGAAAGAAGGAGTATCAAAAGCATCTAGAAAGTTCCGGACTCCGACCTCACCGGTGTAGCGATGACGGTCGGAAAATGGAAATCCTAGGTAGAGCCGAATTCTCCCCGACCCCTGAGGTAACACCAAGTAGTGGACCTCATCGGTTGATCCAATCACCTGGAGATCTGCGGGAAAACCATCGGCGTCCTCGACCAAGAGGCCACTGAATAAGTGGTGAGGCTCGTCGGTATGCAACTCGATACCGAGTTGGCGGCGTATGACCGATTGACGTCCGTCCGCCGCGACGACAAGTCGGCATCGCACTTCGTGAACACTCCCCTCAACTTTGAATGTCACACATTGGAAGCTCTCGCTGGTTACGACGCTGACGTCCTCCACACCCCGAACGCAGTTCGCACCCGCTTTCTCTGCAGCGTCGAATAGCACTTGACATGCGTCAGGGTGTCGCTGGGTCATCGCCCCTTCAACGTCAGGGACCATTCTGGAAAGGTCAAGAACGTCCGACTCAGCTTGCGCGTGAGAAATCTCGGGTTCATAAATGACAAGGCGTCGAAGAATGTGGCCGCGTGCTGACCGCAGATCAGCTTCAACGCCGATTCGTCGAGCCTCAAGGACACCCCACGGAGCAAGCCACTCTCCTCGTGTCCGATCAGGAAACGTGGTCGTGCGCTCGAGCAAAACGCACGAGTACCCGGCCCTGGACATCACGAGTCCCATTGAAGAACCGCCGATACCGCCGCCAACGATGACAAGGTCCACCTCTTGACTCGCGCGCATCTTCGGAATATAGCGAAGATCTCTCGACTGCGGTGTTCCCACGATTTTCCACGAGGTGACCTCGATGTGATTGGCGCCTACATATCGGAGTCGCAAGGGAGTAGCAAATTAACCCGTCGATAGCGGAGGAGTAACCATTGAGCCCAGTTTCGCTTTGAGTTTTGTACATCTCAGTCGAGAGACTCAACAACCATCTAATGTCCCGGCTTGTTTGCCAGATTGGAAAGTATTTACCACGAGTATGCACGGTGAAGCGTGTTCGTAGGGCCGGTGGGGATCGAACCCACGACCGAGGGATTATGAGGTGGCTGCATTCGGTCGGACTGGTCCGACAGCTTCGATTCAGTCCGAACATCTCCGATTTCTCCGTCCGGTGGAGTCCGTTTCGTCCGGTCGTGTCGGTTTGGTATGTGCGATGAAACGTGGGATTTGCTTGAGCGGAGTCGTCGCGAGCGGGTTCGTCTCGATGGCCCGGCGCAACAGTTATGCGACCGTGCACCGAAGATATTGTCTAAACCGGGCATGATTGAGGTCGAAAGCCCCAAGTAACAAGTCTTCTAACAAGCACTGGCGTATCTGTGAAGACTTACGAAACTATGTCTCTTGAATGATTAAGGAGAGTCCGTAAGCAGCCCCTGTAGGCCTTGGTATCCCAATTCGATTAACTCCGAGATACTAACTTTCTTGATATTGAACGGCTTTTCGCATGTGTGCCCCTAAGGGAGCAAAGCCCGAAGGGTCAGGTAATGGGGCCGAATATTTCATGGCAGTCCTCCAAAAGTTGAGCGCGCAACTTGGTGATGTACCTCCAAAAGTTGCTCCTCTACGGGACGAGAATGAGGGATGAGCAACACTTTTAACAGACTTAAGCGCCAAAGAGATGCCGGAGAGATCAACGGTTTCACCATGATCGAACTTCTCATCGTCATCGTTGTTCTTGGTACCTTGGCTGCGGTCGTGATCTTCGCTCTCAGTGGCATCACCGGTAAGAGTGCAATCGCCGCTTGTCAGGCTGACGGTACGACCGTGGCCACGGCTCTGGCGGTCTATAACACGCAAAACGCTGAAACCGCAACGTCAACTGCGACTCAAGCGTTGATGTTGTCCGGTACCCCTGCAAACGGTAACAACCCGTATCTTGAGTCGTGGCCAAGCAACTCACCGCACTATGCATTTGCGATTGCCACAGCAGTAGGAACTCCCACCGGAGCGACGGCCATCGGTCAACTTGACGTTTCCGTTTCGCCTGCCGGCGCGGTCTCAGGTTCGGGAACCTATATTCCCTACGCTGGTCCCACTTCCTGCGTCGGAGTTTCATGACGAATTGAATTAAATTGAGTTGATCCTCGGGCCGGTGGTGTTTGGTTCCTGGACAATTGGTAGGGCCGGTGGGGATCGAACCCACGACCGAGGGATTATGAGGGGGGCGCTTTTCGTATTCTCAGTCTTTTACGTCCATCCGGTGCCAATGGGTCCTTGTCAAAGTCCACTGAACATCGTTGGCGTACGCTGCGTCGATGGACTGGAGTAGCAACGGAGTAGCAAGAATGAGCATTCTTGGCGACAGAGCGCGAGCGAAGTGTCGCGACAGTTCGCTCGTGTTCGGTGTCGAAGAAGTTGGAGGATCTGTGTGACTCATTCGATCGAACGGCTTTGGTTGGAACTCAGCGTTATGGGACAACCGGTGGATCCGAGCACACTAACGAAGACAATCGGAGTTTCGCCGAGTCGCGTTTTTGAAATCGGTGAAGCAAGCGGTGCCTTCGCAAGAGACAAAGCGGGGTGGGTTTGGACCAGCAACCTACGAAGCGAGACACTTGAAGCGCCATTAAAGCAGTTCGCTGAGATATTCGGTCCCCACACGCAATCGTTCCGCAACATGGCAGATGATGGCGCACAAGTCTCGCTTACCCTCCACGGTGAGATCTTGACCGACGTCATCAAAACCAGAGACGAGGCCGTAAATCGGAAGTGGTTCGTCGGCGAAGTGGTCGAAGAATTCGAGCCGTTCCTAGACCGCGGGAGAGTTGAACTTTACATTGACAACGACACAATCCAACTACTAGGCGAAATGGGAGCCTTGGTTGACACCTACATAGTGTTCATTCTGAACGAAATCGATCAGACCGCTCCGATGTAGGAATGCAATTTAACTCGCGAGGGAACCGACTGGAAGTCCGGGGGCATTTGGCTCACGTGTGAATTTGTGAGCCCTTTCGTGCCACCCGTCCACAAACCGTTCACTCTGGTTCAGTCGCATTCAAAAGGCAACCCTCCGAAGCTTTTTTGCTCATTGATGTTCCTCAACGTTCGCCTGAAGTCAAGATATTTGCTGACGGAATTGCTGACATTGAGTCCCTCGATCGCTGGTGGCGACTTACATCTGAGCTGCTAAATGACGAGCCTCCGACTTCGTAAAGTTGCCTGTAATCAAACCGGCCCCACCAAATGAAACGAACGTGGCCGACGATGGCTGGATGATGGGTGCGGAGTAGACCTCTCCGTTTGCGACTACGGCAATCAACTCGTGAAACTGACGCTTGGCGAATGAGGCAAACGCCACGCTGCCCGAACGAGTCAATGTATAGGACACGGCCCACTGGCCGGAGAACTTCTCGACCTTCGCTGACTTGATCGATGAGCTCGTCAATTGGACCGGACCTAGGACGTAGCGCTGATCCGACATCGCTCCCTTGATTCCAGGCAAGATCACTTCTGATGTCATTTGATTTTGCGCACTGTTCGGCAGATCGCGAAAAATTGGGTCAGGTCTAATCGTCTTGGTCGTGCCCACATTCACATTGACATCGAGATTCTTTGCGGTGAGGCGATAGGAAGGCGCGCACTCAGGTAATGCTCCGGGCGCCTTGACTTTAGGTGGAGTTGACTTCTGAGTTGGAAGTCGGGGCGCGAAACAAAGTACGGCGCGAAAAGTGACATCAGCGGAGGAATTAGCCGCCGAGGCCACGGTCGCGATGGGCAATGCGACATACAGAGCAATCATTACTGCACAACTGGCGATGACCATTCTGACTCGATGCATCTCCACCTCATTAGGGTAACTCAGAACAGATCGGCTTCTTTTGGTGAGATGGTCCACTCCATCCACTAAGCCTGCAATGGCATGGAGAAGCGTCCACTTCATCTCTACGATGAAGGGCCGTTGGTTCGCGTGCGGGTTCGCATCGGGGAGCCGACGTCCACAATCTCCGACTGTAAGTTCAATGTCTGGATTCCGATCACATCGAAACGGCCTGAATCTTAGGTCCCGCCGTAGCGTTGAACAGAACATCCGGATCTTCCGGGATAACAATCATCTGTTTCAAACGGAATTCGGTTCGGTTCTTCGGTCACTCGGATGGGACGCCGGTCAACGTAGCGGCGCGACACTGACGAGCTGACGTATCCAAAGCTTCGAGCGGGACAGACCGGGACGCACCAACTGGCCGACGTGGCCGTCATCATCCCCGAGTGAGATCGGCGGGAACCTGTTCGATGCTTGAGGGGGGAATGCCGGCTACGCAGATTCACAGCTGTCCTCCGCTCGGAAGGTTTCTAGGTGAATCCTCAGTCGGGTTCGAGCACGCTCAAGGCGCTTGCGTGCTGCTACGGGGGTGATCTCTAGAACGTTGGCGGCTTGCTCGACAGTGAGGTCCTCCCAGTAGACGAGCGTGATTAACTCTCGATCGCCATCATTGAGATCCATCAACGCTTCAGTGACGCCGGATGCCAGACCAGCCACCTCGGTGGTGGCGAGCCGGATCGAGCCGCGCAGTCGCTCGGTGGCTTGAAGGCGGCGCGTTTGTCCCCTCCAGTGATTGGCGAGACAGCGGCGGGCGGTGCCGAACAGCCATGCCAGCGCGGCCTGATCGTCGTCGGGAATGTCAGAGAGTCGCCTCCACGCGGCCACCAAGACCGCTTGGAACACGTCGGCCGCATCGGCCGGGTCGTTGGTACGGCGTGCCAGGTAGGCCAGGACGCGGGGACCATGGGCCTCGGCAAGCTCCTCCAAACGCCGTTCGTCGCGGCTCACTGGTTCGGGTCCGGAACCGTGGGCGGATTGGCGGCAGTGTTTCGCCCGAGGCAGTTGACCTGGTAGTCGTAGTTCAGGAAGGCGCGCGAGGCCTCGGCATATTGCTGGCTGATCTGCTCCCAGCCCGGATTGCTGTTGTACGCGGGGTTAACTTGATGCTCGGCTACTTCGGTTTCGGCCAGGACCTCGTCGGCTCGTTCTAAGTCGGCGGTCGCCGTCGATGGCGGGGCCGAAAGCGCCCACTTCTCCCACGGGCAGCTGCTCATGGCGAGCAAGTCAATCTTGATGCCGGTGACCTGGGCCTCCTGCCCCGGACCTTGTGGAGGACATGAGGAGCTTAAGTTGCTCACGTATTGGGCCCCTATTTGATTCCAGGTAACCCCCGGGGGCAGCGGCGAGGTCGTCGGCTCCAGCGTGGCGACGTACTTGTTGATGTCGGAGGCGCACATGTTGATGTACTGCGAGGTGTCGTTCTCGGTGAAGCCCGGCTTTCCGTACTGGCCGGTCTCGGCGGTGAAGTGCAGCACGCCGGCAGCTGCGACCGCCGGAATCAGCAAGACGCCGGCGGTGACAGCCACCGCCCGCCGTGTGAGTCGTCTTGGGCGCCGTCGGTAATCCTTCGCCACCGCGGAAGCAACATCCCGCGCCGCCGCGCCACATGCCTCGACGTCCACCGGTGGCGCGCTTGCCCGCAATATCTTCTCAAGATCGTCCACGTTTCTCCTCACACCTCGGGGGGCAACGACCCCTTCAACCCGTATATGTTCGCTCGATACCAAAGTGTGACACCCCACCATCGGCTCGAGATCCGTTCAATAGGGTTCAAATGAGTCCAAACCAGTTGCAATCGCTGCGCTTTAAATTCGTCTTCGTTCGCTGACGATTGCTGCAATTCAATTCAACTGCTGAAGTGAATGCTGAAGTCGTTCCCCTTTCGCGCTGTACAAGGGGCAGGCGAGCAGCTTTCATAATCAGCGTGCGGGTTCATGTCAGAGACCCGACGTCGCGGGTCTGCAACCACGCATCGGAGATTCAGCCGTGGCACAAACGATACGTCTCTGCAACGATTATTTAGTGCACCGGGAGATCGGAATCTCACTTCCGATGAGTGAGCGAGTACAGCATGGAAGTATTTTCACACTGCTTGAATTGTCCCAGGATTGAGTCGAGCGGCACCACTGTTGACTGCTGGTGTCCTGTCGTACACCGTGCTACTAGGAGGCGCTTCGATTCGAGTTGAGTGGGCCAATTTCGAGGTGTTCTCGACCATGTCAAGTTTGAGGGTCACGTTATCGAACGATGTCGACGCGAGATCGTTGACTTGACGTAAACGGCCACCTGAATCAAAACCGATGTAACAGGAAATGGAACGCCACCCGAGCACCGACGTGATCCTTATCTTTTCGGTGACGGACAACGTTGATGTGTCGACGCGGCGCACGAGTTCCGATGGCTGAATCGAGACCTTGAAGTACGAGAGCTTCGAGCCGTCAAGAGTCCCCGAAGTGGAGCGGGTAACCACTACGCCAGGGCCTGGGAGCATCAGTATCTCGAGCATTGGGTAGATATTGTCTTCAAGGTTAGGCACCAAGTCCGCAGACGCCGCCGCCGCTTGACTTAGCTTGGCGTAGTCGAGAGATGCCCACGTTGCCCAATTGGGGCGGAGGTGTGCGAACAACTTGCCTCCGACGTACTCCGCCCGCAAAGTCTCAATTAAGCGAAACGTGGATTTCGGACCGAGAAAATTAGGGCCGGTTGTAAACCCGTAGCCCTTTGGGGGTATCCCGAAAGTCCCGGTCACGCGAACGCTCTTGGATGAAGTGTCGACCTCACCGCTTCCGATCACATTTGCTTGACTGGAATCTGAAGCGGACACGAAACCATTGATGTTGTATTGGAATGACTTACCTCGAAGATTCTTGGCAACGAGTCGATCGAGGGTAGCTGATGGACTTGAGGGACCTCCGTGCGAAGCTTTCCCGCTTGCGGGCGATGAAAATGCTAGTAATGGAATGATTACGGCGATGACAAACGTAACCCCGACACTTCTCGTTTCTCTCACGCCCAAAGACTAACCAAAGCCGAATCGACTCCAACAAAGATCCCCACCACGCGTCGACTAAACGAGACGTAACCCAGAGGCATTCGCAGCGCCCTTGAGAACGTATAGAAGAGTTACGTAAAAGTGGTGTTACAGATTCTCTGTTACTCGCCCTGACCGGGCGTCGGGCGCGTAGCGCCCGGCAGCCCGGAGGTCACAAGTGTTCGATCTGAAAATCCGCCAACGTCTCTCAACGTCCCGGCATCACATTTTTTGGATACGACACAAAGCTGTTGTCCCCAAACGGCCTCTGAAAGTGGCTTCTTAGATAGAGGACGAAGACTTCGCCCTCGAAAAGGAGCAGAAATGCGACCGCATGTTGAAACCGATACCCACAGTTTGACCACGGATTCAAGACTTGTGTTCACGATCGCTGAGGCGGCAAAGTTGCTTGGGATTTCACGTTCGTTCGCCTATGAGCTCGCCAAGCGCGGCGAGCTTCACGTCGTTCAATTGGGCCGCCGGCAACTTGTTCCGAAGGCATCATTATCGAAGCTGTTGGAAACCCATCAAACGAGTTTTACGTCGAAGGCGGTGGAGTAATCATCGAGCCCAGCTTCTCCGCCGCATCACGATCGGAGACTTCCAAAAAGTGTGCGTAAACGCCGAGAGTCATCGAAGCGCTCGCATGACCGAGCCGACCGCTAACGGTCCTCACGGATACGCCCGCAGAGAGCAACCGCGTGGCCGCAAAGTGTCGAAAATCGTGAAGTCGAACTGACTCAAGCCCAGATCGGTCTCGTAACCGCATGAACTCTTTAGTGACGTCGTTGGGAGCAGCCGGACGACGACCATCCGGGTCGGGTGAAAAAACAAATGATTCTCGAATCAATATGGAATCGCAGGATAAGGCGCGTTCTTCGCATCGCTCAAGTTGCGCACGGAGCGTCGCCAATGTGAAGTCGTCTATAGCAATTTTTCGTGATCCATGGGTCTTGGTGTCCTTCTCAAAAAGCCTGCTGTGGACTCCTTCGACGACAGCGCTCGCAATCGTCAAGGTCTCATCCTCAAAATTAATTGCGCTCCATCGAAGGGCACAGAGCTCTCCTCGACGAGCGCCAGTTGTCGCGGCTAATACCAGGAAGCACGCAAAATCCGGATCCTCCTTCGATGCCGCCTCTATCAACTTCATGACTGCTTCTGGATTAGGTGGATCGACTTTGAATTGGCGCACCTTTGGCGTCGTAGCAAGCATTGCTGGATTCGTGGCAATCCACTCCCACTTCACGCCCTGTTGAAGTGCACGGCGGAGAATCGCGTGCACTTGACGCACTGACGCCGGCGAGAGTGGCCGTCCTCCGACCCCACCTCGATCGCGGAGCATTGCGTAAAAGTGATCGATCTCGGCTGCCTTGAGCCGAGCGAGTTTCGTTCGGCCCAGAACAGGAAGGATGTGGCTATTGATGTTCCTCTTGTACCCGCGAACGGTCGAGGGAGAGAGTTCGGGTCTCGCCAATTCAAACCACCTGAGGACCAAGTCCGACACGGTTGCGTCCTGGGCGACCCGGACTCCCCCGGTGACCTCCACGATGAGCCGAGCAAGTGCCAGATCAGCCTCTTTGCGAGTGCCACGAACCGTCCGAGTTACGTACTTCTTTCGACCCGTCACGGGATCCGTGCCCGAGTAAGCGCGTAACTCCCACGCATTACCGCGCTGGCGAATGTGACCCATCATGTCGGCTCCCTCGGCAGATTCCGTCACCCAACGGTCGCGAAAGGAGTAGCAAGGAGTAGCAAACAATTCGAAAGCGATTTCCACGAGAATTAGATACCGTCGTTTATCAGGTTTTATTGAGTAGGGCCGGTGGGGATCGAACCCACGACCGAGGGATTATGAGTCCCCTGCTCTAACCACTGAGCTACGGCCCTGCAAAACGCCGAGGCGTGAAGTGCCTTTGACGCCTCCAAGGTAGCAGGGCGTTCATAGCCAGTACTCTGACTTTTTGACTCACTCATCGAAGGAGAAGCGTGGCAAGCGAATCATCGAACGACGTTGACGTCGTCATCGTCGGAGCGGGTCATAACGCGTTGGTCTGTGCGGCCTACCTCGCCGAAGCCGGATTACGCGTCACCGTTCTCGAAGGTCGCGAGATCATTGGAGGTAATACGGTGACCGAGGAGTTGACGTTGCCCGGTTGGCACCACGACTCGTGTTCGAGCGCGCACGTCGTGATCCAGTCAAATCCACTGCTCTTGAACGATGAACTCGGGTTGAAGAAAACGTACGGGCTCGAGTACCTGGTGACCGACCCCGCCGTCGTGTTTCCCGTCGAGGACGGTGACGCGCTGATCATTCACCCCGACGTTGAAGAAACGGCCCGGGAGTTCGCGCGTTACTCTACCCACGACGCCACCGCACTTCGCGACATGATGAGTGAGTGGGAGGACGGACTGAAGGTCGCCCACGCCTACTTTCAAGCGGGGTTGGAGCTTCCCAACGACGAGTGGGCAAAGCGCTACGAAGCCCTGCGCTCGCGGAGCGCCTGGGACGTCGTGCACGCTCACTTTGAACACCCGTTGATTCGTCGGGCCGTCGCCTGGATGAGTTTCGCGACGATTCAACCACCCGAACGACCCGGCACTGGTGCACTCGTCGCGGCGATCATGGCCGGTCGATTGAAGTTCGGTTGGAGCACTCCGGTGGGGGGATCGGGTTCCCTACCCGGCGCACTTCGCGATCATATTGAAGACCACGAGGGCGCGGTCATCACTGGCGCCCTGGTTCAACGATTCATCGTTGAGGACGGTCGATGCGTGGGCGTGGAAACGAGTGACGGGCGCGAGTTTCGAGCTCGGCGCGCCGTCGTCACGAGTGGCCACCTCCACGCGCTGCCCGAGGCGCTCGACACACCATCTTCGATGATCGAACGCGCCGCGGCACAGTGGCGCCCCGGCCTGTCGATCTTCGCCGTGCACTTCGCTCTGCGCGATCACGTCACGTATCGCAGCGCGAGCGGACCGATCACGTCCGTTGCTGGTGGGCTCGGTACACCCGAAGGTCTCCAGCGCCAAGTGAACGCTGCGCTCGAAGGCCGCGTCGACCTCGACAGTCCCTGGCTCTTACTCGTCGATTCGACCGTCGTCGACCCCCAGCGCGCGCCCGGCGTGACGTTCAAGTTCCTTTCCATTGCGCCCATGCTCATGGACGGTCAAGCCTGGACTGAAGAGGACGGCATTTCCTACGCGCAGCATCTGATGGACTTCGCGCGACGCTTTGTGAACGGTCTCGACGACGAGAACATCCTCATGATGCACGTCGAAACTCCGACCTCGTTGGCCGAACATAACATCGCCAACATCGGCGGTTCATGTCACGGAGGTGAGTTCGTCAACGATGACGGATCGGTGATTCCCGGTTGGACCGAGTACCGAACGGATATTCCCGGTCTCTACCTCACAGGATCGACGTCGCATCCCGGTGGTTCAGTGTCGGGACGACCTGGTCGCAACAGTGCACGCGTCCTACTCGACGACCTCAACATCGACGCTTCTTCGTTCATGCGTCGCCCGTAGTGCCAAAAATTTAGGAGAGCTCCCAGAGCAGGACTCGAACCTGCAACCTAGCGATTAACAGTCGCTTGCTCTGCCAATTGAGCTATCTGGGAATGAATAGGAAAGCCTATGTACGATAGCACCCGTCGCGCACGTCACTGTTGGTCGAACCATCGCTCGAGGCGCTCCGCCTCGGGACTTTCACGAACCGCACGGCGACACCGTTCGATTCGTTTGGCCATTCCTTGACGAGAGATGCCGTGCGCTTTCGCGATCTCTTCCATCGACATTGTCTTGAACGTGTACTGCCAGAACGCGTCGAAATCCTCACCCGTGAGCCGACGAAGTTCGTCAATGACCCAGGCCGGTGCGTCGTTCAGGTCACTCGACAGACGAGGATCCGCGACGTCCTCGAGTTCAACTGAAGCAAAACGGCGCGACTGCAGTTCACGGCTCAGCTGCATGATCTCTTGAGCCTTCGCTTGTGAGATGCCGAGTTCGTAGGAAACGTCACGTTTCGTGAGCCTCCGCTCGAGATTCGATCGCTCCATTCGCTGGAACTTCAAGATAAGGCGCATCTCGGCGTCGCTCAGTCCCGACTGCTGTTGGACGGTCTGGTTCACGAGTTTCGTGATCCAGTAGTTGGCGTAGGTGGAGAACCGTGTCCCCATCTCGGGGTCGAATCGCTGCAGGGCGTTCACCAGCCCCTCCACGCCCGCCGCTTCGAGGTCTTCGTTATAGAAGCGGTAGCCACGTTCAACAATGCGCGCACGCACCAGACCGAATGTTGCGCGCAGCAGCATCGACTCAGCTTCTTGGCCCTCCTGACGGGCCCGAAGGAGTTGGTGTCGACGATTGGGATCCTTCACTTCATTCCGGGCCAACTCCTCGCCGGCGCGACGTCCTTCTTGGATTATGGGATAGAGCGAGCGTTCTTCGTCGACGCCGAGTGGCGCGAGCATGGCCAATCCCCCGATGAAGCCGCGCGCGCCCTTCGTCACGATGATGTCAACGACGCGCGTTCGAGTAGCCACTGACGCAGGTCTCGCTCGGCGACGTCGCCGTCTGATGTCTCGAGCAGTTCGACGCGCACTTTCACGTCGCGGCTCGTCGCCATCGCGACCTCGGGCGAAACGCGACCTTCGCGCATGTCACGGTCGAGGCTTTGCAGTTCCATCTTGACCGCACTCCTCATGAGTTGCGCCACCACGGCCGTGACGTCACTCTGGCTGTAGTGACGCTCTAGTTCCTCGACGGCGATTTCGCTGAGCACCTGGGCGGCGGCTTCTTGCCCGCGAAGTTGAAGTGCGTCAATCAACTCAGAGAGTGAGTGCTTGGTACTGAGCGCTTCGAAGATCTCACGCTGCACCTCGTTGACGAAATAAGGAGCAATGAGGCGCTCTTTCATAACGTCGGGACCGTGCACGTAGAGTCGCAGTGCTTCGAGGCCGGGCCGCGGCAGCGACGATCGTGACTGGGCTCGCGCCGGCGGGGGTTCATTCGCGATCTCACGCACGCCCTTCTCGCGAGGATTCGTCGCCAAATGCAAAACCCTGGCGCGCAGCATGTTCTGGTCGAGACCGAAGCGACCGACCAAGTCCTGAAGGTACTGATCGCGAACCAGTTCGTTGGGGTGTTCGGCGAGCACCTCCATTGCCAACTCCGCCGCTCGGGCCTTACCTTCGGCGGTGGCCATATTGGCACCCTCCAAAACACGATCGAGTCGGAATCTCAAGAACGGCACAGCGTTCGTGATCTTCTGTCGAAGTTCTTCGGGGTCTCGTTGCGCGAGTTCCGCCGGATCAGACCCTTTGGGAAGTTTGGCCACGAAAACGTCGACCTCGTGTTGACGTTCCCACTGATAGACGGACGCCGCGGCACTCTGGCCCGCGGTGTCGGCGTCGTAGGCGAGCACGATGCGCCGGGCGAAGTTGCGCATGATGCGAAAGTGATCTTCGCCGAGCGCCGTGCCGCACGTCGCGACGGCTCTCGGAAGTCCCGCCGAGAAGAAGGCGATCACGTCGGTGTAACCCTCGCAGACGATGATCTCGCCCGATTTGATGATGTCGTCCTTCGCGAAGTTGAGTGCGTAGAGCGTCTTACGCTTCGAGTAGATCGGCGTTTCGGGACTGTTCTTGTACTTCGCTTCGACGTAACCGTCGGATCGCGCCGGACTCTCGCTGGTCGCCGGGAGAATCCGGCCGCCGACGGCGATGGCCTTTCCGGCCGGATCGAAGATCGGAAAGATGACGCGCGCGCGCAACGCGTCTTGACGCCGATCGCGCTTGTTCACGAAACCGAGTCCGGTTGAGAGGAGGACCTTTTCGTTCAACTTGAGGGCGTTGGTGAGGGCGTCCCACTCGTCGGGTGCCCAACCGAGTTTGAACTGACGCGCCGTCTCGCCGTTGATGCCGCGAGAGCGCAGGTAATCACGCGCGGCGCGCGCGTCGGGCGACTCGAGCAGCCGCGCGTGGTACCACTCGACGGCTTTCTCCATCGCGCCTAGGGCCTCTTGACGTTCCTTGCGAGCCGGTCCCGCGTTTGCGTCTTCGTGTAGTTCGATACCCGCTCGATCCGCGAGCAGACGCAGCGCCTCGATGAAGTCGAGGTGTTGGATCTCACGAACCCAGGTAATTTGATCGCCCGAGACTCGACAACCGAAGCAGTAGTAGCGACCTTCTTCGGCGTTCACCGAAAACGACGGCGTCTTCTCTCCGTGAAAAGGGCAGAGTCCGGTCCAACGCTGTCCAGAACGTTTGAGGGCGACCGTTTCACCGATGAGGGCCACGATGTCGGTCGCCGAACGGACTTGCGCGATCTCGCTCTCTGAAATGGCCATAGAAAGAAAGTACCGGTTCTCTGTGAAGGACGCGCCAGGGGCCTCTCGCGTCTACCTAAACTGCTGGCTATGTCCGACTACGCCGTTGAGGCATCCAATATCGTTCGAACATTCAGCGGCGGTGACGTTCGGGCCCTCGACGGCGTGAGCCTGCAGGTGCCGACCGGCCAAGTCTTTGGACTGCTCGGTCCCAACGGTTCGGGAAAGACCACCATGGTGAGAATTCTCGCGACGATTCTCTCACCCACGAGCGGCAGCGCCACGGTCGCGGGCTTCGACGTCGTAAAACAACCCAACCAGGTCCGTCGTCACATTGGCCTCGCCGGGCAGAACGCCACCGTGGACGAAAATCTGACGGGCTTCGAGAACCTCCGCATGATCGGCCTCCTCAATCACCTGAACAAGGCGTACGTCGTGGCGAAGTCGCGCCAGCTACTCGACGATTTCGGTCTTGCGGACGCCGCCAATCGCATCACGAAGACGTATTCGGGCGGCATGCGTCGCCGCCTCGACCTGGCGGCCGCGCTCGTCGCCGATCCGCCCATCCTCTTTCTCGATGAGCCGACGACGGGGCTCGATCCACAGAGTCGTCAGGACCTATGGGGCATCATCGAGCGTCTCGTCGAAGGTGGAACAACGGTGCTGCTCACGACCCAGTACCTCGACGAGGCTGACCGACTGGCCAAACAACTGGTCGTACTCGATCACGGGAAAATAATCGCCGAGGGCACCTCCGCGCAACTCAAGGCGCAGATGGGCACCACGGTGCTCGTTCTGAGTTTCGCTACGACCGACGACGCCGCTCGAGTCCAACCACTTATTGCTGATCTCTCTGACAAGCCCGCCAACGTCGAGGGCACGATCATCGAGATGACGGTGGACAACGGACCGGCCGTCACGGCCGACGCCTTGCGCAGAATCGACGCGGCGGGCATTGCGCTCAGTGGTTTGGCGCTACGAGAGCCAAGTCTCGACGACGTCTTCCTCAACTTGACGGGTCACAAGGCGGAGGAACCAACCGTCGAAGACGCGATGCCTAGTGGACGGCGCCAGAAGAGAAAGGCTCACGCGTGAGCACCCTTCCTGCTTCCGCGTCGACGCACTCCTCGCTTCGATGGGCAGTGAGTGACGTTCTCACCATCGCTCGCCGCAATCTCATGTCGCTCCTGCGCATTCCTGTCGCCATCGTCTTCATGATCATTCAACCCATCATGTTCGTCATTCTCTTTCGCTACGTCTTCGGCGGCGTGATTGCCATCCCTGGTTTCTCGTACGTGAACTACCTCATCCCGGGCATCTTGGTGCAGACCACCATCTTCGGTTCGGTCGGCACCGCCATTGGTCTGGCCGAGGACTTACAAAAAGGACTTATCGAGCGCTTCCGAGCGCTGCCGATGGCCCGCTTGGCCGTGCTCGCCGGTAGAACTATCTCCGACTTGTTCCGTAACGTCATCGTGCTGGTCATCATCACGGGCGTTGGCTTCTTGGTGGGATTCCGTCCTGGCGGAACGGTCGTGTCGTATCTCCAAGCGTGTTTGGTGATGCTTATCTTTGCCTACTGCCTCTCGTGGGGCTTCGCCTTCATCGGACTCGCCGCACCTAACTCCGAGGCGGCGCAGGCGATAACTTTTCCCATCATCTTTCCTCTCACGTTCGCTTCGGCGATCTTCGTGCCGCTGGCCAAACTGCCAAGCTGGCTGCAACCCTTCGCCCATGATCAGCCCATCAGTCAGACCGCGATAGCCGTACGCGGACTAATGGACGGCACGCCGCACGGGCAGTCCACGTGGATCTCGCTCGCCTGGGCCGTCGGTGCCATCCTCGTGCTCGCGCCGCTCGCCGTCAATCGCTACCGAAAGGTCGCGTAGTTCTATGACGGTGCTCAGCATCGACGAACTGCAAAAGATCGTCGATGACGCCTTTCCCGACTTCGAGGTCCCTCACATCGAGTCACTCGAAGGCGACACCCTGGTCATTGCTCAGCCCGTGAGTAGTCGTAACACTCGGCCCGGGGACACGTTGTCGGGACCCACCATGATGGCGCTCGCCGACAACTCGGCGTGGCTCATCATTCTCGCGAACATCGGTCCGGTCTTACTCGCCGTCACGACAAGTCTGCACATTGACTTTCTTCGTAAACCAGAAATCACCGACCTCATGGCCCGGGCTCGTCTCATCAAACTGGGCCAGCGTCTCGCCGTCGTTGACGTTGAACTCTTTTCAAGAGGTTCGAGTGACCTCGTAGCGAAGGCCCAAGTGACGTACTCCATCCCACCCAGAGCAACGTCGTAGCGGTTTCGCACTTGTCGTCGACCATTAGCGTGAAACAACGTCTTTAAAGGTGTTGCCATGAGCGTCGAAGCCAAAAAACCACTTTCCAATGGCCTCATCACGTTGATGGCTGTCGCCATTGGCATCATCGTCGCCAACCTCTACTACCAGCAACCGCTGCTACACCAGATCTCCCGGAACTTCCACGTCGGCACGGCTCGCGCGTCGTTACTCATGACGCTCGCCCAGGTTGGCTACGCGATTGGTCTTGCCTTCGTCGTGCCCTTGGGCGACGTGTGGCCCCGACGTCGTCTCGTGGTGAGCATCTTCGGCCTGGCTGCGGTGACGATGGCCGTCGCGGCGAGTATGACATCGTTCACGCTCCTCGCGGTCTTCACCCTCGTCATCGGCCTGTCCTCAGTAGGTGGCCAGGTGCTCGTGCCGCTGGCCGCCGATCTCGCCGAACCAGCACAACGCGGCCGCGTGATCGCGCGCGTGATGACGGGTCTTCTGTTGGGTGTCTTGCTATCGCGCACGGCGTCGGGTCTCGTTGCCCAACTGGCGGGTTGGCGCACCGTGTACTGGACCGCGTCGGCCCTGCTCGCGGTGATGGCCGTGATCTTGCACCGGGTGCTGCCCAAAGAGGCCGCGCGCGAGCACGTGGCGTATCGAAAGCTCGTCGCGGGCGTGTTCTCGCTCTTCGTCACCCAGCGCCAACTTCGCCGTCGCGCGTACCTCGGCGCCGTGATCTTCGCGTCCAACAACGCACTGTGGACCACGCTCTCGTTCCTCCTCGCCGGCGCACCGTTTCACTACTCCAACGCGGTGATCGGACTCTTCGGACTCTTCGGCGTCGCCGGGGTGCTCGCCGCGAACGCCGCCGGTCATCAAGCCGACCGTCAACGCACGCACGCCTCCACCATTCTCTTTGCGTTGCTGATGTTGCTCGCCTTCATCATCCTCGCGCTTGGCCGCAATACCGTGATCCTGCTGGCGCTCGGCATCATGGTGTTGGACACCGGCATGCAGGGCATGCAGATCACCAACCAGTCACTTATCTACGGCCTCTTACCCGATGGGCGTTCGCGCCTCAACAGCGCGTACATGGTCAGCGCGTTCGCGGGCGCGTCGATTGGCTCGTACCTCGCCGGACAGCTCTACGCCCACTTCGGTTGGTACGGAGACTGCTGGCTCGGAGGAGGACTCGGCGTCGCACTCTTGATACCGGCCCTACTGTGGCGAACGCCGAAAGAGAGAAGCACCGCGGTCAGCGGGGTCGTCGTCGAGCACTAGTGCCGCGAAGCGTCATCGCGAGTTCGATGACGCCGCCGCCGAAGCGTTGTGCCAGACGCTCACGAACGAGCTTTTCCAACTCACCGCGCTCTTCGTCGCTTTGAATGATGACGCCGGAGTACGTTTCGAAGTTGCCCACCACCTCGTCGATCGTGCGCGGCCACGTCCAATCGAGATCGAAGTCACGTGGATCAATGAAGGGACCGTCGGGATCGAACGCAACGCGTCGACCTCGAACTCGCACGCGCAGGTCGCTCGGACCCTCACGCAGTGTGGCGAATTCGGCCATCCAAGGATTCTCACTACTAAAGCCGTTCCACCACACGTAGATGGTGCCGTCGTCGCGAAGGACGCGGGCGAACTCGTTCGTCGCGTCGGGCTGGGTGAACCAGTGCCAGGCTGACGATGAGAACACCGCGTCAAACACTCCGTCCCCCGCCGGAACGGACTCCGCGTGACCAGCTAACACGCGCACGCCAGGGCTTCGGCGCACGAGGACCCTGCGCATGTCCTCGTCGGGTTCGATGACGCTGACGTTGGCGCCGTGGGCGAGAAGGAAGCGGGTGAGTTTGCCCGTGCCCGCGCCGACTTCGAGGACGTCAAGTCCGTTCAGGTCGCCCACCAGTGACGACGCCTCTTCGGGCGGATCGGGTCGAAAACGGTCGTACTTCTCGGCAACCGTGCCGAACCTACGTCCCCGTCCGTCGTCCGTCATCTTCAACCCGAGGTGAGGTTCCAGAAGTGGTGCGTCAGGTCGGCGATCGGCACGCGAACCTGCGTCGTCGTGTCACGATCGCGCACCGTCACGGCGCGATCACTCAGAGTCTCAAAGTCAATCGTCACGCAGTACGGCGTGCCGACCTCATCTTGGCGCCGGTAACGCTTGCCAATCGACTGGGTGACGTCGTAGTCGCACATGAAGTGTGGCTGCAGTGAGTTGAGCACCTCGGTCGAGACGCCCTCGAGCTCGGGCTTCTTCGACAAGGGCAGCACCGCGACCTGGTACGGCGCGAGGCGCCAGTCGAGACGAAGGACCGTTCGCGTCTCGCCCTCCACTTCGTCCTCGTGATAGGCCGCGAGGAGAAAGGCCATCATCGCGCGCGTGGCACCGGCCGCGGGCTCGATGACGTAGGGCGTGTAGCGCTCATTGGCCGACTGATCGAAGTAATCGAGCGCGACGCCCGAGTGCTTGGCGTGCTGCGTGAGATCGTAGTCACCACGATTGGCAATGCCTTCGAGTTCATCAAAGCCCCAAGGGAAGAGGAACTCGACGTCAGTCGTGCCCTTGGAGTAGTGCGAGAGGTCTTCCTTGGCGTGCTCGTGCAACTGGAGTTTCTCTGCGGGGATACCGAGATCGACGTACCACTGAAGGCGAGTCTCGATCCAGTAGCGGTACCACTCGTCGGCTTCGGCCGGTGGCACGAAGTACTCCATCTCCATCTGTTCGAACTCACGAGTTCGAAAGACGAAGTTCTGCGGCGTGATCTCGTTGCGAAAAGACTTGCCAATCTGGGCAATACCGAAGGGCGGTTTCTTTCGCGTCGTCGAGAGCACGTTCGCGAAGTTGGTGAAGATCCCCTGAGCGGTTTCGGGGCGCAGGTAGGCCGTCGAGCCCTCACCTTCCACCGGGCCCGCCTGGGTCTTGAACATCAAGTTGAAGGCACGAGGACTGGTGAACTTGGTCGAACCACAGTTCGGACAGACCCCGTCGATTTTGTCCTCGCGCCAGCGTTCCTTGCACACGAGACAGTCAACGAGCGGGTCCGTGAAGGTCTCGAGGTGACCCGAGGCCGCCCACACTGCCGGTGGTCCCAAGATCGCGGCGTCGATTCCTACGATGTCGTGACGCGTTTGAACCATCGCTCGCCACCAGGCGTTCTTCACGTTGCGCAACATGTTGACGCCCAAGGGGCCGTAGTCGTAGGTGGAACGGAATCCCCCGTAGATCTCGGCCGATTGGAAGATGAATCCGCGCCGTTTGGCGAGATTCGTGACCTTGTCGAGCAGGTCGGGGTCGAGTTCGGGCGTTGCGTCCATCACGCAAGGTTACTGGACTAGTTACTACTTCTTAAGCGGACGATGACCTGATTGGCGACGAGTCGGGCCTTGCGCGTCAACGTCACTTGACCTTCGCGGACGCGAACGAGGTGAGAGATCTCGTCGAGTGAATCGAACGCCTCAAGGGGGACACCACGTGCAGTTCTTAGAGCGAGCGACTCAGCTTCGAAGAGTTGGGCCGTCTCGTCCAAGAACTCCTCGCCGCCGAGTGGCGACTCACCCTTTCGGAGAAGTTCCACGTAGCGATCGGGTGTGCGCACGTTCCAGAACCGCCGGCCGTGTTGGTGCGAGTGCGCCGCCGAGCCAAAGCCCACGTAGTCCTCGTGGTCCCAGTACACGTGGTTGTGGCGACACTCGTGGCCGGGCTTCGCCCAGTTCGAGATCTCCTCCCAGAGGTAACCGTGTTGCTCGAGGACCTCACCGACGAGGTCGTAGGCGTCGGCGGTGGCGTCCTCGTCGGGGTGGCGCGCGGGGTCTCGACCGAGCGGCGTCGCGGGCTCTGGGGTCAGGGCGTAACAACTGATGTGCGGCGGCGGGTTCTCGAGCGTGAGCAGATCGTTCAAGGTGTGGCGAACGTCGTCGAGGCCTTCGGCGCGCGAGCCAACGATGAGGTCCATGTTCCATGTCGTAAAGCCCGCCTCGGTGACGGCTTCGGAGACCTCGCGATGCGCCATCGTGCCGTGGCGACGACCGAGGTCGGCGAGTACGGCCGGTTGCGTGGACTGCACGCCAAAGCTCATGCGCGTGACGCCGCCGGCCCGGTAGGCCCTCAGTCGCTCGAGGCTGGCATCTTCGGGATTGCACTCGACGGTCACCTCCGCGTCGTCGGTGCGTTCGATCGCGTCGAGGACGCGAAGAAGCGAGTCGGCGCTTAGTCGCGACGGCGTGCCCCCACCGAAGAACACGGACGTCGCGACGGGTAGTCCGTTCTCCTTGGCGAGAGCGATCTCGTGCAAGACGGCGTCGACGTAGTCGTCCATGAGATGGTCGCGGTCCGAGTACGTGGCGAAGGCGCAGTAGTCGCAGCGGTGCGCGCAGAACGGCACGTGCACGTAGACGCCGAAGTTAGTAGTTGACGTCGCCACGGAAACCTAACGCTTGGGCGGCGCCGTCAAGGGCGCGGATGAACTCGGCGCGCGAAGACGCTTGCCGAAGTGGACTTCGATCGCCTCTTGGGCGAGGGCCATCACCTCACCGGCGCCGGGTGGACTCTCTTCGCGCAGCACGTTGGCCAGATCGCCGCCGACGACCCTTCGAATCAACACGAGAGCATCGTTCGACAGTGCGACGCCCTGGCGACATTCGTCACAGAGCGTGCCGCCGATCTGCGCGTCGAAGGCGACGAGCGGCCCGGGCCGGCCACAGTTGACGCAGGCGTCGACGACGGGCTCGGACCCGTCGAGGGCGAGGAGGCGAAAGTAGAACGACGCCGGTATCAGCGCCGGATCGAACGATTCGTCGTCGAGTGTGAGGAGGACTCGCGTCAAGAGATCGAAGATCTCCTCGTCGGGGACCCCGTCGGAGGGGATGGCGTCCACCGCTTCGACGACGGCGTACCCGGCCGAGATGCGAGTGTACGACGAGCGCAGGGTGGCGAGGTGCTCGCGGTGTTGGACGTGGCGAACGATATAGAACTCACCGCGGGTCTTCACGAGGTCGACCGTCACGTAGGCGAGCGTCTCCAAGGTTCCACCCATGCGACTCGTGGTCTTGCGGACCCCCTTCGCCAGGACGCGTACCTTCCCGTGCTGTCGCGTCCAGAGCACGACCACGCGATCGGCCTCGCCGGACTTGTAGGTACGCAGCACCACGGCGTCGTCCTTGAACTCGTTCACGGCTTGGGGTCATCCTCGGGCTTGTTGAAGTGCTGTTTTCGCGGCGTGAGTCCGATGTAGCGCTGCAGGGCGACACCGAGCGCCACGATGACCCCGAGCACGAGCGGCACCACCAGGGGTCCCACGAGACTCGTCGCGCCATTAAAGGCCAGCACCCAGAGCAGAACGTAGATCAAGACGACGGCGACGATCGTGGTGCGTAGCACGCTCACTGATCGACACCGCCGAATCGTCGCTCACGGCGCTGGTACTCCTCGATCGCGCTGAAGAGGTCTTCGCGGCGAAAGTCGGGCCACAAGACGTCGGTGAAGATCAACTCCGAATACGCCATCTCCCAGAGCAAGAAGTTCGAGATCCGATACTCCCCCGAGGTGCGCACCACCAGATCGAGATCGGGCAGTTCGGGGTGATAGAGGCGTTCGTGAATCTTCTTCTCATCGATCTTCTTCGCGGGCACCTTGTCGTTCACGAGTTCACGCACCGCGTCCACGATCTCGGCGCGACCGCCGTAGTTGAAAGCGATGTTGAGCGTCAGGTCCTTGTTGTTCTTCGTGAGTTCGACCGCCTCGTCCATGCGCGAGGCGACGCCCTTGGGCACGCGCCAGTCGCGTCGCCCCGAGAAGACAATGCGCACCCCGTCGGCGTTGAGTTCGTGCTGGCGGCGTTCCAAGAGTCCACGGTTGAAGTTCATCAGGTAGCGCACTTCTTCGACCGGTCGGCGCCAGTTCTCGGTGGAGAAAGCGAAGACGGTCAGCGCCTTCACGCCCGCGGCCAGTGCGCCGTACGTCGTGTCGACGAGGGACGCCTCGCCCGCCCCGTGACCTTCCGTTCGGGGTAGTCCTCTGCGCTGGGCCCAACGGCCACTTCCGTCCATCACGACGGCCACGTGACGGGGCACACTCGAGCGCTCTATGGACGCGGGAAAGGGCGTGGGACGTGGATCGGGCACACATGAAACTTAGTTCCTCCCTCTAGCAACGCCTCCGCTCCCCCTAAGGTCAACGAGTGAAGAGTTTCGACCCCGACGACGAGACCGTGGACATTGACGTCGACGCTCGCGACGGTGTCCAGCTCGACGACGACGTCATCGAAGTCGACGCCGAACGCGCGCTCGCCCTGCTCGACGCCATCACGCACGACCTTCCGGGTGGCGGCGAGTCGCGCGAGGGCCAGCGCGAGATGGTGCGAGCCGTCGCGTCAGCGATCTCGCGTCGCCGGCACCACGTCATCGAAGCCGGAACCGGCGTCGGCAAGTCATTGGCCTATCTCGTGCCCGCCGTGATGGCCGGCGAACGAGTCGTTATCGCCACCGCGACGAAGAATCTCCAGGACCAGCTCGCGAAGAAGGACGCACCTCAAGTGGCCGCGCACGCGAAGGGTGTGCGCGTGGCCGTCCTCAAGGGAAAGCAGAACTACCTCTGTCGCAATCGAGCCCAGAGTTTGGGCGCGGGCGCGCAGCTGAGTCTCGACGACGGCGTCGACGTGCCCAAGGGCGTCGCCGACCAGATGCGTCGGATCCTTCGCTGGTCGAACGACACCGAGACGGGCGACCTCGACGAACTGCCCTTCGAGGTCGATTCGCGCGCCCGCCGCAGCGTCTCAGTGACGCCTCAAGAGTGTCTCGGGCGCGCCAAGTGTCCCCAAGGTGCGAACTGCTTCGCCGAGCTGGCGAAGGATCGGGCGAACGAGAGCTCGATCCTCATCGTCAACGCCCACCTCTACGCCTCACACCTGGCGTCGGGGTCGATGCTGTTACCACCACACGAGTTCGTCGTCTTCGACGAAGCGCACGAGATTCTCGACATCTTCGCCACGCTGCTCGGCACGTCGCTCAACGCCGCGCGACTGCGCGCACTCGCCGCGGGAGCGAGGGCGCTGCTCGAGGAGGAGGACCGAGCGCGAGCCGACCAACTGCTCTCGAGCGCCGACCGACTGGCGTCAGCACTGCTCGCGCAGTACGAACGAAACGAACTGAAGGGACTCGATGAAACGTGCGTCCTCGAACTCGCACGCGCCAGCGAACTCGTGAGTGCGCTCGTCGAGGGCCTTCGCGGTCATGAAACAACGTCATCGGACGGGGAGTTTCGTAAGGTCCGTGCGCTCGGACCCGCCATCCACCTCGCCAACGATCTCGAGCGCGTGAACAAAGTGAAGGACGGCGAACTGCTGTTCCTCTCACGACGTGATCGCGAGATCGACGTCGAGATCTCACTCGTCGACGTCGGACCACGACTGCGCGACGACCTATGGGGCAACGTGACCGCCGTCTTAACGAGCGCCACCATCCCCGACACGTTGCCGAAGAACCTGGGTCTCGACGATTGCGTGGTCGACCATTTTCTGAGCCCGTTCGACTACCCCAACCACGGGCTGCTCTACGTGCCAGAGAACTTTCCCGAACGCAACGCGCCCGGCGCCGAGGCGGCCATCATCGAAGAGCTCGTCGAACTCATCACCGCGGCCAACGGCCGAACGCTCGCGCTCTTCACCAACCGCGCGGTCATGCAACGCGTTGCCGAGGCCGTCGAGCCACGGCTCGACACCGAAGTGCTGGTTCAAGGAACACTCTCGCGCGCACGACTGATCGAACAGTTTCGCCACAGTGCTGAAGCCAGCCTCTTCGCGGTCACGAGCTTCTGGCAGGGCATCGACGTGCCGGGCCACTCACTCAGTCTCGTCACCATCGATCGCCTGCCCTTCAGCGTGCCCAACGATCCCCTCGCCGAAGCGCGTCGCGAGAAGTCCGACCACCCCTTCTTCGAGGTCGATTTGCCTCGCGCGACGATGCTCCTCGCCCAAGGCGTTGGTCGCCTCATTCGCACCAAGGACGACCGCGGGGTCGTCGCCGTCCTCGACACCCGACTCGCCACCGCCCGGTATCGCTCGGCCATGTTCAAGAAGTTGCCGCCCATGCGTCGCACGCGTGACAAGGCCGAAGTGCACGCGTTTCTTGAAGAACTCCGTCAGTAGATCAACGGCGTCACCGTCGAGAGCGAACCCGACGTCATCTTCACGCACGAGGATTCGACGTCGGGCCTCCCGGGAACAACGAGTGGATGGCCTTCATCCGCGATTCTGAGGACAACCTCGCAGGGCTCGTGTCGCAACTACCCAATTCCTAGTTCCCCGTCGAGAGCCGGTCTTCGTGTTGTCCAACTCATGGCATCGAGCCGTTAGCACCGGACCTCCTAGCCAAACTCTCCGCGAACAATTAGGGAAATCTCACCATGCACGCAGTTTCAGGCCAATAAACTAGTATTTCACTAGTTTTAGAGTCAATTACGGAGACCTCATGCATATAGACCTCTACTTGGTGCTCGGCAGCGCCGTCGTAGGTCTACTCGTCGGACTCACGGGCGTGGGCGGTGGGGCACTCATGACGCCGATGTTGGTGCTGGTCTTTGGCATCACCCCGACGGCCGCCATCACGTCAGACCTCGTCGCGGCACTCTTCATGAAACCCGCGGGTGTCCTCATCCACTGGCGAAAGAAGACGGTGCACACCGGTCTTGTCAAGTATCTCTGTTACGGGTCGCTGCCCGGTGCGTTCCTCGGTACCTACGTCATGCACCTCTTAGGACAGAGCGCCGTGGCGGAGCATCGTCTCCAGATCCTGCTCGGGACCGCGCTCATCATCGGCGCGTTGGCGATGCTCGGACGCACTTTGTTGCCGCCGACCGCGAGCGACAAGGGCATCACCGTGCGACCGGGCGCCACGATCGCCATCGGCGCGGTTGGTGGTTTCATGGTGGGCCTCACCTCGGTGGGCGCGGGATCGCTCATCTTGGTGCTCTTGCTCTTTCTCTACCCGAGCCTTCGCAACAGCCAATTGGTGGGCACCGACCTCGCGCAGTCGGTCCCCCTCACGCTTTCAGCAACGGTCGGCACGCTGATCTTCAGCCACGTCAACTTCTCGTTGACGACGTCGATCATTATCGGTTCCGTGCCAGCCGTCATCTTCGGTTCACTACTCTCGTCGCGCTCGAACGGTGTCGGTGTCGTCTTGCGACGAATCATCACCGCGACCGTGCTCTTGAGTGGTCTCAAGTACGTCGGACTGCCGACAACGGCGCTGGGCGTCGTGGCCGTTGGTCTCGCGGTGGCCATCATCGCCCTGGCGATGAAGCACGCCCGAGAACGTCGTCGCCTTACTGCGCCGCTCGAGGAATCAGTAGCCGAAGCGGTCTAGGACGTCGTCGCGCTTCTGCCAGCCCGGTTCGACGCGCACACGAAGTTCGAGGTACATGCCTTCGGGCAGTTGGCGGCGCGCCGCGATGCCCACGTCCTTTAAGAGCTGGCCACCCTTGCCGATCACCATGCCCTTTTGACTCTCTCTTTCGACGAGTATCTCGACGGTCACGTGAGGCCACTCGAACTCACTCACCCGACAGTGGATCGAGTGCGGCAACTCCTGTTTGGTCTTTCGAATGAGTTGCTCGCGTACTAACTCCGCCACCCACATCGCCTCGGGTACGTCGGAGACTTCCTCATCGGGAAAGAGGAAGTGCGACTCGGGCATCGCTGCCGTCAGAAGTACCAATAACGCCGCGGCCCCCTCGCCGGTCTTGGCCGACACGGGCAAGTACTCAACGCGCTCGGCGGCCTCTTGGAGATTCGCCTCAGCGGCGATCTCGTCCACGGCTTGGCTGGCCGCGAGCAGCTGCGCGGCCACGGCTTCGCGACCGGGTTTATCCATCTTGTTGACGACCACGTAGAGCTTTGGTCCCTTTGGTCCTCGCCCGTGACCCAACATCGTCTCGATCACGTGTCGGTCCCCCGGGCCAATGGGGGCACTGGCCTCGATGACGGCAAGAATCACGTCCACGCCATCAGCCGCCGAGCGCGCCGTCTCGTTGAGGCGTCCACCGAGTGTGGTCCTTGGACGATGCAGTCCCGGGGTGTCGACCAAGATGATCTGGGTGTCACCTTCGGTCAAGATCCCGCGAATGGCGTGTCGCGTGGTATTGGGCGACGCCGCCGTGATGGAGACCTTTGCACCTACGAGTTGATTGACGAGCGTCGACTTACCAACGTTGGGCCGACCGAGAACGGCGACAAATCCGGCTTTCGTCACAACAACACCGACAGTGGCTCAACGAGTACCTCTTCGACGCGACGCCCGTCCATTCGTACGACCGTCAAGCGGTAGAACTCGGTGGTGAGCACGTCGCCGACCGTCGGGACGCCGCCTCGTAAGTCGAGCACCAGTCCGCCGACGGTGTCCCAGCCATCCTTCGGCAGCGCCAAGCCGTACTCGTCGTTCGCGTCGTCGATGTTGAGACGACCGCTGATCTCGACGCCGCCGTCGATCGAGCGAGTGCTGTCGTCGTCGACACTCGGATCCGATTCGTCGGTGATCTCACCGACCAGCTCTTCGAGGACGTCCTCGAGGGTCACGAGTCCGGCCGTGCCGCCGTACTCGTCGACCACGATGAAGAGGTGACTCTTGGCGTTGCGGATCTCGTTCAGCAGTGAGGCGACGCGTTTCGTCTCGGGCACGAACTGGGCCGCTCCCATGTGGACCTTCAGTGCTTCGGCGCCTTGATCGTTAGCGACGAGGCGCGCGAGGTGGCGAAGGTTGACAATGCCCACCACGTCGTCGACACCGTCGCCGAGGACGGGAAGGCGCGAGCGACCGCTGAGGATGGAGAGATCGAGCGCTTCGCGAACGGTGGCGGTGCCGCTGATGTCGACGATGTCGATACGTGGCACCATCACCTCACGCACGATGGTGTCGCCGAACTCAATGATCGAGTGGATGAAGTTACGCTCGTCGGACTCGATGGCGTCGTCCTCGTGCGCCACGTCGGCCATGGCGAGGACCTCGGACTCGGTCATGCGTTGACTCTTGGCCCCGGCGCCGAAGAGTCCGATCACCCGGTCGGCCACCCACAGCAAGATCACCGAGATCCAGCGAACGGGCCAGAATCGAAGAATCCGGCCGACGACGGGCGCGCTGACGAGCGCCGCCTCGTCGGGATGTTGGATGGCGAAGTTCTTCGGGATCGCCTCGAAGGCCACGAAGATGATGACGACTTCGCCCGCGGTCGCGACGAAGACGCCGGCCGCCCCGAAAAGGTGGCCGGCCAACACGCCGACCATCGTCGCGGAGACCAGTTGACAGATCAACACCAACAACAAGAGTGGGTTGAGAAACTTCTCGGGCGCTTCGGTGAGCGACACCAGCGCCTTCGAACCGTGGCGTCCTTGATCGCGGAGGGATCGCGCGCGCCCCTTGTTCATCCTCGTCAACGAGGTCTCGGACATGGCGAAAAAGCCCGAGAGCATCAACAAGATGACGACGGTGAGGGTGAGGTAGGTGTCACCCGACCTCCAGGCGGCGGCGATCACGTCGAACTCGCGCGGTAGTGGCGAGTCAACAACTCTCGCTCGCGCGCCTCCATCCGCTCGGCCTCCTCGTCGATCACGTGATCCCAACCCAACAGGTGCAACACGCCGTGCACCACGAGGAGCGCGACTTCGTCGTCGAAAGGAACTTCGTGTTCTACGGCGTTTCGCGCCGCGACGGCGGGGCAGATGACGACGTCGCCAATGAGTTGGGGGATCTCGGCGAGAGGAGGCTCGCCGGGTCCACTACCCCCGGCGTCGGGAACGCGACCCGTGGGTTCGGGCTCGTCGTCGATGGGGAAACTCAACACGTCGGTCGGACCTTCGTGACCCATGAACTGCTGGTTGAGATCGGCGATCGTGGGTTCGTCGGCGAAGATGAGCGACACTTCTGCGATGCCGCGTACGCCCTCGTCGGTCAACGATCCGCGCGCGAGATCGACCCATCGCTCGAGATCGATCTCGTGATCGTGTTGTTCGTCCGCCGCGTAGATGTCAATACTCATGAGAGGCGTTCGTAGGCCGCGACGATGTCCGCGACGATGCGGTGGCGGACGACGTCCTTGGTGCCGAGGTAGACGAAACTGATGCCTTCGACGTCGCCGAGCGTCTGGTCGATGTTCACCAGGCCACTGCGCTTGCCGTTGAGGTCGATCTGCGTGACGTCGCCGTTCACGACGGCCTTGGAGTTGAAGCCGATTCGCGTCAAGAACATCTTCATCTGTTCGGGCGTCGTGTTCTGGGCCTCGTCGAGGATGATGAACGAGTCGTTCAGCGTCCGCCCGCGCATGAAGGCCAGGGGCGCAACTTCTATGGTGCCGTTCGCGATGAGTTTCTGCGTTCCTTCGGCGCCCACCATGTCGTAGAGGGCGTCGTAGAGGGGACGCAGGTAGGGATCGACCTTCGCCATCAAGTCACCGGGAAGAAATCCCAGGTTCTCACCCGCTTCGACGGCCGGGCGCGTCAGCACGATGCGCTGGACTTGGCGTCGGTGCAGCGCCTGCACGGCTTGGGCGACGGCGAGGTAGCTCTTACCGGTACCGGCCGGACCAATACCAAAGGTGATGATTGAGTTGTCGATGGCGTCGGTGTAACGCTTCTGTCCCGCGGTCGAGGGACGGATGGCCTTGCCCTTGGCGCCGCGCACGACCTCGTGACGCAGGACCTCGCTGGGGCGAAGGTCGTCGGCGACCATGTCGATGGTGCGCGCGATCTTCGTGGTGTCGAGCGACTGACCACTCTCGAGCACCAGCACCAGTTCGTCGAAGAGTCGCAGCACCGTCGCGGCGTCGGGACCGGTCACCGAGATCTGATTGCCCTGGACGCGAATCTTGGATTTGGGGAACGAGCGTTCCACGACGCGCAGATGCTCGTCACGCGCGCCGAGCAGTCCCGCCATCAAGTGCGTGTTCGCAACGTAGGTGGTCGCCGTGAGTGCGTCGTCTGCCTCGATCTCCGACGTCATCCGGAGGGCCATCGCATCTGTCGCCCACCGAGGACGTGCACGTGCAAGTGCGACACCGTCTGTCCGCCTTGCTCGCCGACGTTAAAGACCAGACGGTAGCCAGTGTCTCGAACGCCCTCGGCGGTCGCGACCTCTCGAGCGAGCGCCATCAGGTCGTCGAAGACGCCGCGGTCGGCGTCAGCCACGTCGTTGACGCCGTCGAAGTGGCGCTTGGGAACGACGAGCACGTGCACCGGCGCTTCTGGTGCGATGTCGTAAAACGCGAGTGAGGTGTCGCTCTCGGCGACGACCTTCGCGGGTATCTCCCCCGCGACTATTTTGCAGAAAAGGCAGTCACTCATCTAGTGCTCTCATCATTACTCATTTTGTGTGCTGTCCAGAGCAAATCCCCAGCCACCAGCCTGAAAGGCCAACAGCGACGCCGCGACGACGCCCGCGGTCTCCGCCCGCAACACCGTTGGACCAAGCCCTACGCGACGCCGTGCCTCGTCCCACTCGTTCGGCGCCCATCCACCCTCGGGTCCGATCGCCACACTGCGAAGGCCGCGCCAGTTTCCCTTGGCCCCGAGTTCCGCGATCGCCACCGACTCGGGCACGTCCTTCACCTTCACGGGTTCGTCGACCACGACGTCGTAGGTGCGCCGACACTGGCCTGACGCTTCGGCCGCGATCCGGCGCCAGCGCGAGAGGGTCTTCTCGCGCGCCTCGCCCTTGAACTTCGCGACCATTCGTTCGCTGATCAGTGGCACGACGCGCGTGATGCCGACTTCAGTGGCCTTGGCGACTGCCCACTCGGCACGGTCGCCCTTCAGCGGCACCAGGTACAGCGTCGTCTCGGGACTGGGCGGATCATGGTGCACGTGCGTGACGGGACTCAGTCCTCGCTCCGCGACTTCACAGAGAGCCCAGGATCCTCGTCCGTTCGTGACGACGATCTCCTCGCCCTCGCGGACACGAAGCACCTTTCGCAGGTGGTGATCGTCGTCGGCGCCGAGTTCGGGTGACTCGAGACTCTCCACGTGGAACTGTCCGACCGCGGCCACGCGACGTGGCCACTCGATGATGGTCACTTCTTGGCCTTGCGACGGCGAAAGAGGCCGCCACTCGCTTCACGGACCTCTTCTTTTCGGTGGTCCGCCCACTGACGCAGGAGGTTCTCCGAATCTTCGTCGAGATCGCTAGGCACGTCGACGACGAGGTGCACGAAGAGATCGCCGCGCCCACGACCGTGAAGGTGCTCGATGCCCTCGTGGCGCACGCGGTGCACCGTGCCGTTGGCGCTCCCGGCGTCGACGTCGATCGTGAGGGCGTCGCGCAGCGTCGGCACGGTGATGGTCGCGCCCAAGACCGCTTGGCTGAAGGCTATGTGGGCCTCGTGGTGTAGATCGTCACCGTGGCGTTCGAACCGGGTATCACTCATCACGCGAAGGTGCACGAAGAGTCGTCCGTTGGCGCCGCCGCGCGGGCCCGCGGGTCCGCGGTCAGCCAGTCGCATGGTTGAACCGTCCTCGACGCCGGCGGGAATCTGCGCGCTCAACGTCACGCTCTGTTGGCGTCGTCCGTCACCGCGACACTCCTCGCAGGGCGTCTGGATCCGCGATCCCATACCCTGACAGCGAGTGCAGATCTGTGACGTGACCATCTGGCCGAGTATCGAGTTACGTACGCGGCGAACCTCACCGGTGCCGCTGCACTCCTCACAGCTGATCGGTGACGTGCCAACGGCGCATCCCGATCCCCCACAGGTCGTACAGCGCTGGGGCAAGGTGACGGTGACTTCGCGCGTCGCGCCGAAGGCGGCCTCCTCGAGCGTGATGTCGATGGTGACTTCCGCGTCCGGGCCGGGCTGTGGCCCGCGGCGTCCATGCGCGTTGGCGCCCATGCCGCCAAAGAACATGTCGAAGATGTCCTGCACGGACCCAGCGCCGAAGGGATTACCGCCGGCCCCCACGTCAGAGCCGAAGCGGTCGTAGTTGGCCCGGCGCTCGGGGTCCGAGAGGATCTCGTAAGCCTGGGACACCTCTTTGAAGTGCGCTTCGGCAGCCGGGTCGACGGTGTTCGTGTCGGGGTGGTACTTGCGCGCGAGTCGTCGGTAGGACTGTTTGAGTTCGTCGGGCGAACAGCTCGCGTCGACTTCGAGCACTTCGTACAGGTTGGTGTTAGGCACGTTCGTTCTCTCCGCCAAAGTGGGTGGTCAGGTGTTTCGACACGGCCTCGGCCGCGGCCATCACTTCTTGATACTTCATGCGCGTTGGTCCCAACAGCCCCACGGCGCCAATGGTCTCACCGTCGAGTGAGACGGGCGCGACGATCACCGCGCACGACGACAGTGGTTCGAAACCGTGCTCGGATCCAATCGCGACGGTGACGCCCTTATCCAAGATGTCCTCGACCAAAGAGACCACGAGGAGTTCTTGCTCCAGGATGCCGAGCACCTTGCGCACGGTCTCGACGCCCTCGAAGACGTCGGCGACCTTGGCCGACCCGCCGATATAGACCTGCTCACCCTCCATGGTGGGCATCTCCGCGTGCAGCAACGAGACCGCTTCGCGAACGAGTTTGGCGATCGTGTCACCGCGCGAGGGCACCTGCACCTTCGCCTCGAGCGTGGTGCCGATGAGTAGGGCGTTCAGCTGTCGCGAGGCTTCGCTCACCTCGACGTGGTCCGCTTCAAAGGAGGCGAGCACGCTGTGCTTGGTGACGGTGCCGTCGGAGAAGACGGTCACCAGCAGATGGTGTCGGGCGTCGAGATTCACGAGCTGCACGCTCAGGACCGTGGCGTGGCTGTGGCCCGATCCAACGACGACCGAGGTGTAACTGGTGAGGTGACTGAGCAGTAGTGAGGTCTGTTCGAGGACGTCTTCCACTTCACCGCGCACGTGGGCGAAGAACTCCTTGATCTGGCGTTGTTGCGCCGGTCCGAGGACACCCGCTTCAAGGTGGTCGACGAAGTAGCGGTACCCCTTGTCGGTGGGTACGCGCCCGGCCGAGGTGTGAGGCTGGGCGAGGTAGCCCTCGCGCTCCAAGGCCACCATCTCGGTGCGTACGGTCGCGGGTGAGACCACGAGGTCGGCGTTTTGGGCCACGGACGAGGAGCCCACGGGCTGGGCGGTGTCGACGTGCTCGACGACGACGGCTTCCAAAATGGTCGCTTTGCGCGCGTCGAGGTTGCTCTTGGGCTGAGGTGGGGTCTTCACGCGCCGGGCCATACGTTCTCCTTGTTAGCACTCGATTTTACCGAGTGCTAACCACTCTTCAGTCACGTGCCTAATGTTGGCCCATGGAGACCTTCAACGCCCCTGAACGCCCGAACGTGCCCGCCTCCGGCGAGGAGAAGGCCCAACTCGACTCCTGGCTCGACTTCTTTCGCGCCACGCTACTTCGAAAGTGCGACGGACTGAACGCCGCGCAGTTAAAAGAGCGGCCCGTCGCGACGTCTCGTCTCTCACTCTTGGGGATGGTTCGTCACATGACCTTCGTCGAACAGGTCTGGTTCGAGACCACGTTCGCGGGCCTCGAGGTGATCGAGTACTACAAGAGCGAAGGCGACCGCGACGCGGACTTCAACAATCTCGACAGTGACGCGCTCGAAGTGGTCATGGACCTTTACCTGCACGTCACCAAGGTCTCGAGGGAGCTGAGCGCTGTCCACGACCTGGACGAACTCGCGAAGACGCCTCGGCGAGGGCGCGAGGTCGACCTGCGCTGGATCTACGTGCACGTGATTGGCGAGTACGCCCGACACTGTGGACACGCTGACCTCATTCGCGAGATGATCGACGGCACGACGGGGTACTAGCCCCTCGAGCTTTCACAAAGCATTCCGTGCGCCGACTCTCTCCTGCGCCACGACAAGTAGCAATCGACTCAGTTTCGATCACTGCGCGATTCATCGACTGACCTTCACGGTGAGATCAGCAACACAACCCCGTCGAACCTGTCATCACCTGGTTCATAAACGCTGAAAAACCTGACAAATGGCTCAATTTTGGGCCTAGGTAGCGTCCGCGTCGCTATTCAGTTGGGAGAATTGTTTGGATTCAAACGAACGTTGGTGAAGCGTAACGATATGTGGGCAGGGACTCTCCATGAGTGAAGGCGTGGGGATACCTCTGAGGACAATGCGGGGGCGACGTTTTCGGACCTTGCTCGTGTGGGCTCTGGTGGCTGCGGCGCTCGTCCTTCTCGGATCTCTTGGCGCGGTCCTCGGCGGCTACGGCGTGGCCAACTCGACGGATCTGCAAAGCGACAAGGCCTTTGCTACGTCGTCGGACGATATCGCCTCAACGCTCCAGCTAGCGCTTCAACACGAGCAGGACCTCATTTCCAGTACGAAGTCCTTTCTGATAGGCAATCCCCTTCCGACACAGTCGCAGTTCACGTCGTGGTCCGATGGACTTCACGTGTTGAATCAGTACCCCGACCTCACGGGTCTCGGGGTCATCGACTACGTGACGGCCACGCAGTTGAGCGCGTACGTGAAGCGAGCATCGGCGCAAATGTCGACACCATTCACGGTGACGCCGGCCGGTACACGACCCTTCTACTGTTTCTCGACCCTTGGCCTAGCGCGACCCGGCGCGGTGTCCGAGGCGAAGGGTTATGACCTCTGTGCGGGGCCAGGGAGACCGTACATAACCTCGCCGCGCAGTACGGGCCAGAGTCTGGTTGTTCCCTATCGTTACATGGGCAAAGAGACCATTGCGCTCGAAACGCCGATCTACCGAGGGGGCGTCGTCCCGACGACCGTCGCCGCTCGAGAGCGCAACTTCGTTGAGATCATCGGGTTGAACCTCGAACCCGACGTCATACTGAAGACCGCGCTCAAGGGTCACCCGGGCTTCGCTGTCGCCCTCAGCTACAGCAGCGCAGGGTCGACACTCGTCTTTCGAAGTGGCGCGATGCCGAAGAACGCCCAGTCCTCCAGCGTCAACCTCAACGACGGCTGGAGCGTGAAGACGTTCGCCGAGAATGGGCCCGACGGACTCATTGGCAACGGTTCGGCCTCTCTCATCTTCTACGGCGGCATTGGCGTGAGCTTGCTTATCGGTGCGGTGATCTTCCTTCTCGGCACGGGTCGAGCTCGTTCGATGCTCCTCGTCGATGAGCGTACCGAACAACTGCAGTACCAGGCGTTACACGACTCGCTGACCGGTCTTCCCAACCGAGCCCTCATCGTTGACCGCATCGAGCAACTACTCGAACGAAATCGCCGGCGCGGAACACTCGGGGCGGCCTTGTTCGTCGACCTCGATGACTTCAAGAACGTGAACGACTCACTCGGACACGCGGCCGGAGACCATCTGTTGGTCTTGGTAGCGAGGCGGATGAAGAGCACGCTGCGCGGCGCCGACACGATCGGCCGCATGGGTGGAGACGAATTCGTCATCCTCATCGACGGTGGCGACGACGAGGCCGGTCCTGATCGCGTCGCGCGACGACTCCTGGACGTCATGCGAAAGCCCTTCTACATCGACGGCGCGCCCACACCCATCTCGGTGAACACGAGCATCGGAATCGCCGTAGGTGACCGGAGCAACGGCGGCGCACTCTTGCGCGACGCCGACGTCGCGCTCTACCAAGCCAAGGCCATTGGCAAGAACCAATTCGTCGTCTTCAATCAAGAGATGCATAACGACGTCGGACGTCGTATCTCCTTGGAGTTCGACCTTCGCTCCGCGCTCGCGGGTCACGAGTTCTTCCTCGCGTACCAACCCATCTACAACCTCGAAGACCTCACCATCGTGGGCGTGGAAGCACTCTTGCGCTGGCGTCACCCGAGCGAAGGTGTGATCCAACCCAACGAGTTCATCCCCATCCTCGAAAGGACGGGGAGCATCCGCGAAGTCGGCGCCTGGGTCCTGAACGAAGCGTGCGCTCAGACGGCGACGTGGCACTCGCGCGGCGACACGCTCGACGTGTCGGTCAACGTGTCCGGTCGCCAACTCGACAGCGACCTCTTCGTCAGTCAGGTCCGCAACGCCCTGCTCGTCAGCGGTCTCGACGCCACGTCGCTCATCATTGAAATGACCGAGACCGCACTGATGTTGGACGTCGATTCGGTCGTCAAACGACTCCAGGCGATCAAAGACCTCGGCGTGCGAATCGCCATCGACGACTTCGGCACGGGCTACTCCTCGCTGAGCCACCTGCGCCAGTTCCCCGTCGACTGCATCAAGATCGACAAGTCCTTCACGAGTTCGCTCGAGACGTCAGATGAGTCCAAGGCGCTCGTGAAGACCTTCATCCAACTCGGCCGGGACCTTGGTTTGAAGACCCTCGCCGAAGGCGTCGAGTCCATTGACCAGATGGACCTGCTTCGCGCGAGCAACGTCGACCAAGTGCAGGGGTACCTCTTCTCGCACCCACTCGATCCCGAGACGCTCGAAGTCCAACTCCTTGCGCCCATGCGTCCCGCTGGTTCCGCGACACCACCCGCACTGGCCTAGTCGAGTTCGTTCATCACTCTTCGAGCTTCAAAGCCGCCACGAATGCCTCTTGGGGTACTTCCACGCGGCCTAGGTTCTTCATGCGCTTCTTGCCCTCTTTTTGCTTCTCCAGGAGTTTGCGCTTGCGGGTGATGTCACCGCCATAACATTTGGCGAGGACGTCCTTGCGGCGGGCCTTCACGGTCTGGCGCGCGACGACCCGGCCGCCAATGGCCGCCTGGATCGGGACGTCGAACATCTGGCGGGGAATGAGTTCCTTCAGCCTCTCGGCCATCTTCCTTCCGTAGACCTCGGCGTTCGAGCGGTGCACGATGGTGGAAAAGGCGTCGACGGGCTCGTGGTTGATGAGCAGGTCCACGCGCACCACCTCGGAGGTGACGTAGCCGCTCGGCTCGTAGTCGAGCGAGGCGTAGCCCTTGGTACGACTCTTCAGGGCGTCGAAGAAGTCGATGACGATCTCGGCCAGAGGAATTCGGTATCGAAGTTCGACGCGCTCGGTCGAGAGGTACTCCATCTTCATCATCTCGCCGCGACGCGACTGTCCGAGGTCCATCACGGCCCCTAAGTACTCCGACGGCGTGAGGATGGTGACGTCGAGCATCGGTTCGTCCACGTGATCGAGTCGGCTGGGATCGGGCAGGTCCGTCGGATTGTCGATGAGGATCTCCGTGCCGTCAGTGAGGAACGCCCGGTAGACGACCGAGGGCGCCGTGGCGATGATGGCCAAGTTGAACTCGCGCTCCAGTCGCTCGCGCACGATCTCCATGTGCAACAGTCCCAAGAAGCCGCAGCGAAAACCGAAGCCCAGCGCGTGCGACTTCTCGGGTTCGTAGGTGATGGAGGCGTCGTTGAGGCGCAACTTGTCCAGGGCGTCGCGCAGGTTCGCGAGATCGTCGCCGTCGATGGGGTAGATCCCGCAAAAGACCATGGGCTTGGGGTCGAGGTAACCCTCGAGCGCCTTCGCCGCGGGGCGATTCGCCTCGGTGATCGTCTCGCCCGAGCGCGCGCCGCCGACGTCGCGGATACCAGCGACGACGTAGCCCACTTCGCCCGGACCGAGCTGTGTGACCTTGATCATGTCCGGAGTGCGCATCCCGATCTCTTCGATCTCGTGATTCGTCGCCGCGCGCATCATGCGGATCTTCGTCTCGTCGTGCAAAGTGCCCTCGACGACACGAATTGACGAGATCACGCCACGAAACTGGTCATAGTACGAGTCGAAGATGAGCGCGCGCAGCGGCACGTCGGGACTACCCACGGGGGCGGGGATGCGCGTGATGACGGCGTCCAAGAGCTCGTCCACGCCCTGGCCGGTCTTGGCGGAGATGGAGAGGATCTCGTTCCTGGGGATGCCGAGCACGCGTTCGAGCTCTTCCTTACAGCGCTCGGGGTCGGCGGCTGGCAGGTCGATCTTGTTCAGTACGGCCACGATCTCGAGGTTGTGTTCGAGCGCCTGGTAACAGTTCGCGAGGGTCTGGGCCTGGATGCCCTGGCTCGCGTCGACGAGCAGGACCGCCCCCTCGCAGGCGGCCAGTGAACGAGAGACTTCGTAGCCGAAGTCCACGTGGCCGGGAGTGTCGATCAGTTGGATGAGGTGGCCCTTGAAGTTCACCCGTACGTTCTGGGCCTTGATGGTGATGCCGCGCTCGCGCTCGATGTCCATTGAGTCGAGGTACTGGGCGCGCATGAGTCGTGGGTCGACGGCGCCCGTGATCTCCAGGATTCGGTCAGATAGCGTGGACTTGCCGTGGTCGATGTGCGCGATGATGCTGATATTGCGGATTTTGCTGGAATCGACGGATGATGAGGAAGTTGCCACGGTCACTCAAGGCTACCGGCCAGCCGTCAAAATCCTCGAAGTTGAGCGGTTCTCGCACCCTCTGCTAGCATCGATAGGCCCGCGCGCAGAGTTGTCGCGCACTGAGAACGAGGTTGTAGTCGTGGCCAATATTAAGAGCCAAATCAAGCGAAACAAGCAGAACGTGGTCCTGCGCGAGCGCAACAAGGGCGTCAAGTCAGAACTGCGTACCCGCACCAAGAACGCGGTCGCCGCCGTTGGCACCGACGACGAGGTCACGGCCCTGCGCGTAGCGATCAAGCGCATCGACATGGCCGCGTCAAAGAAGGTCATTCACAAGAACCAGGCCGCCAACAAGAAGAGCGGCCTGATGAAGCGCATCAACGCGATTCGAAGCGAAGCCTAGGCCGCGTCGTTGCTCTAGCGCCTGCGCGCGCCGTAGTTGAGGCGCGCGAGACGCGCCACCAGGACCTCGATCACCGTCAGTTCCGTGACGTCCAGATCACTCTCCAGGTCCTTACCGCCGTAACTGACGCCACCCTTCAGCGCAAGGTCCGCTTCGGTGATCCAGTGCACCGCGGTCGTGAGACGAGCAGCACCGAGGCGCTCGGCCAGTTGCAACGCCTTACCTGCGGGAAAGGCGTTGATGCCCAGTATCGTCGCCGCCTCTTCCTTTGAGTGTGCGTCGCTCCCCTCTAGGCGAGAGATGTTGAGGTAGTGGCGTTGCAGCATCGAAACGATCTGTAGTCCCGCGCGTCGTCTCGACTCCAGCATTCTGCGCGCGACGACGATGGCCTTCGTGGCGTCGCCAGCGTCAATGGCGTCGGTGAGGTCCCACACGGGCACGTCCCCGGCGTCACCGAGGTAGGGCTCGAGTCGCGCGAAGACGAGCGGCGCCGTGCCGTAGATCGACTGCAGGGTTCGCGCCAGCGCGTCGACGCGAGCCACGTCGTCACCGACCTGCTCGGCGACCCGTTGCGCCGTGGCGTGATCGATGACGACGTGGTACTCGTCCATCTTTTCCTTCACGAAGGCCACGCGATCGGCGACGCGCGAGCCGACGTTCACTTCCACGACGTCGCCGGCGAGCTTCACGAGCCGATTGGACTTGGCGCCCACGACCGCCAGAATCAAAATCGTCCCGGGCGCGGGCGAACTCATCCACGCGCCCAGTTGCGCCACTTCGTCGCTGAGCAAGAGTTGCGCGTCGCGCACCACCACCACGCGTCGTTCCACGAGGAAGGGCGGCGTGTTGAGCGCCTCCATCACGCGAGGCAGCGTCGACTCCCCCGAACCGAGGGTCACGTCCTTCGCGGTGAAGTCCTGTAACGCGAACGAGGGGTCGAGATCACCGAGGGCACTGGCGACGACGTTGTGCACGGCGTCGTAGACCATCGTGGCGTCCGTGCCGACGACACAGACGCTCGCGCTACTCACGACGCCTCGGCCAAGCGCGCGAGCACGTCGCGAACTCGAAGGGTTCCGGCCACGTCATGGACCCGAACGATACGACAGCCCAGCGTCACGCCGAGGGCCGTCGCGGCGAGCGACGCTTCACGGCGCTTGGTGACGCCGAGTTCGAAGAGGACGCCGAGGAAGGTCTTGTTCGACGCCGACAGCAAGAGCGGTGAACCAAGAGCCGCGAGCTGGTCGGAGGCGCGAAGGAGTTGCAGTGACTGCGCGGCCGTCTTACCGAGGTCGAGCCCCGCGTCCAGGATGATCTGCTCATCACTCAGGCCAGCGTCACTCGCCCAACGCCGCCGCTCGAGCAAGAACGCCGCCACTGTCGTCGTCACGTCGTCGTAGTGCGGGTTCGGGTCAGCTTCGCGCGGACGCAGTCGAATATGCGTCGCCACGACCGTCGCCTTCGCCTTCGCGGCGACCGCGAGATACTCGGGATCGGCGAAACCACTGATGTCGTTGCCAACGCAGGCGCCTGCGTTGAAACTCGCCTTTGCTACCGACGCGCGCCACGTGTCAACGGAGAGCGGCAGATCGAAGCGCCTCGCGAGTTCGCCAATGACGGGCACGACGCGATCGAGTTCTTCTTGTTCGCTCACTTCCTCGCCGGGACCGGCCTTCACGCCACCCACGTCGAGCAGATCGGCGCCTTCAGTGACCAGTTGTTCGGCGCGGCGATAGAACTCGTCGAGGTCGTACGTCGCGGCCGGCGCGTAGAACGAGTCCTTCGTACGGTTCAAGATGCCCATCACGAGCGCGCGCGTCGTCACGTCGACGCGGCGAGTGCCTAGCGACACCACCAACGGCCCCGAGGGCCGGTAGACCGGCACTAGTAGAGGCGACTCGCGAGTCGGCGACGAAACGAGACGTACCGAGGGTCGTCGGGGCCGAGGGCGTCGAGCACCTCGAGGAGTTGGACCTTCGACTCATCGTTGGACGACGACTGCTCGAGGAGGTGCTCGAGCGTGAGATCGAGGTCGCCGTCGAGGCGCACGCCGCTTCGTTGGAGTCGAATCCGAGCGAGCACCGTCTTCGCGGCGAGGACGTGGGCGAAGGGCGTGAGCAGGGCCTCGGCCTCGTCGAGCCGGTCGTCTTGAAGCAGGAAATCACCCAGCGCGACGGCCGCTTCGACGTTGGTGGGGTCCATGGCCAGTGCTTCACGGATGGACGCCTCGTCGCCGGCGCCGACGAGTTGGTCGACCTTCGACGCGCCTGGCGCGAGGCGATCCACGAACTCTCGCACGGCCGCCTCAGGCAGCGCGCCGACGAACGTGTCGACGATCTGACCGTCCTTGATGGCGAAGACCGCCGGAATCGACTGCGCTTGGAAGGCCTGGGCGATCTCGGGGTTCGCGTCGACGTCGACCTTGGCGAGCTCCACCGCGCCACCAGTTTCGTCGATGACTTTTTCTAATATCGGACCGAGGGTCTTGCACGGACCGCACCACGACGCCCAGAGGTCAACGACGACCGGCACGCTCTTCGAGCGCTCAATAACGGCGGTGGAAAACGTGGCGTCGGTGACATCATTCACGCGCTCCAGCCTAACGGTCGATGCGATTCGCCAGAGGGGTTGCTTGGCGCTGTTAGCCTCGGCGACTATGGGTACGGTGACGGGCGTTAACGAGGTCAACGTCACCGCTTGGATGGCGGAAAACGTCGGCGCCGTCGCTCCTCTCGACTTCGAACTCATCGCCGGCGGTCGCTCGAATCTCACGTTTCGAGTCATCGACGCCGTTGGCACTACCTACGCCCTTCGTCGGCCACCGACGAGCCACGTGCTGCCAACGGCCCACGACATGGTGCGCGAACACACGGTCATTAGTGCGCTCTACCCCCTCGGAGTCCCCGTCGCGAAGCCGCTCGGACTCTGCGTCGACCTTGAGGTCAACGAACGTCCCTTCTACGTCATGGAGTTCGTCGACGGTGCCATTTTGCGCGATCGGGATCAGGCCGAATCCGCGTTTGGGGTCGAGACGCGCGCCATCATTGGCGACCATTTGGCCGCCACGTTGGCACAACTGCACGACGTCGACGTCGACGAGGCGGGACTCGGCGATCTCGCCCGTCACGACGGCTACATCGAGCGACAGCTGCGTCGGTGGCGAAGTCAGTACGAGCAGATGAGGGTCGAGGGCGTCGACCACGCCAACGTCGTCGAAGAGGTGGGTGACGAGTTGGCTCGTTCGATCCCCGTCCAACAGCGCGTCGCCGTCGTGCACGGTGACTACCGCCTGGACAACACCGTGCTCGACCGCGAGGGTAAGGTTCGCGCCATCCTCGACTGGGAGATCTGCACGCTCGGCGATCCCATGGCAGACTTGGGGGTGCTCCTTTGTTACTGGTCCGAGCCAGGTGGCACGACCGCGGCGCTACTCGGCGCGGCCCCGACGACCGCTCCGGGCTTCGCGACGCGTGACCAGGTACTCAACGCGTACGCCCGTCACACGAATCTCGATGTCAGTCAGGTCCATTACTATCAAGCATTCGGTTATTGGAAGTTGGCCTGCATTCTTCAGGGCGTCTTCGCGAGGTATCGCGCGGGCGCTACGGCAGGAGATCAGGGCAGCGTCGATGAATTTCCGGCACATATCGCCATGCTCGCCGAAACGGCGAAGCAGACTTTGGAGAACTGATGGATGAAGAAATCTACGACCGGATCATTTTCCTCGCTGACCCAGAACTCAGCGAGCCCGTGCTCGTTATTGGTCTCGAGGGCTGGATCGACGCAGGTATCGCCGCGAGTACGGCCGTGTCGACGTTGCTCGAAACCATCCCCACCGAAGTGCTCGCCACCTTCGACACCGAGTACTTCATTGACCAGCGCGCCCGGCGCCCTCTCGCGCGCATCGTCGACGGCATCACGACCGAACTGACCTGGCCCGAGATCCAGTTGCGCTACGGCCGCGACGGCGACGGCGCGGACGTGCTCTTTCTCGTCGGACCCGAGCCCGACTTTCACTGGAGCGACTTCGTCGACGTCGTCACCGACGCCGCGGGTCGCTTCGACGTCCGTCTCGTCGTCGGACTCGGCGCCTTTCCCGCCCCGACGCCCCACACGCGTCCGGTTCGCGTCATCGGTACGGCGCCCGCCCCTAGCGCCCATCTTTTGACGCTCGTCGGATCGGTGACTGGCGAACTTGAAGTACCGGCCGGCATCGGCACCGCCCTGGAGTTGGGGTTCGCCGAAGTGGACATGGACGTCATGACCCTGTGGGCACGCGTCCCGCACTACGTTGCCTCAATGCCCTACCCCCAAGGATCCGCGGCCCTGATCGATGGCCTCGCGCGGGTCTCAGGTCTAACGCTCGACGCGGGAAACCTTCGCGCCGCGGCCGAAGAAGCGCGCCAGCGCGTCGATGAACTCGTCACCAACAACCCGGAACACTCGTCCATGGTCGCTCGACTCGAAGCCGCGGCCGACGAGAGTGAGGGCACGTCCCTCGGCGAGGAGCTGCCGAGCGGAGATGAACTGGCGGCCGAACTCGAGCGATTCTTGCGCGGCGAGGCGAACTAACGAACGTCGTTCGTCGTGAGGTCGACGTCGCCTTCTTCGATACGTAGGCCGAGGCCGAGCGCGTAGCCGTCGAGATAGAGTTCGCTGTCGTTCTGACGGGGATGGCGATTGGCGATCTCGTAGAACTTGGCGGAGTGGTCGGCCTCTTGGAGGTGCGCGAGTTCGTGCACGAGTACGGCGTCGATCACCCACTCGGGGCACTGGCGAAGTCGGCTCGAGACGCGAATCTCGCGCGAGTCGGGTGAACACGACGCCCAGCGCGCGTGCTGGTTCTTGACCCAACGAACGGACGCTGGCATGATTGCGTCGTTATACGTCTCAGCCAAGACCCGTGCACGTTCTTCCAGCGCGGCGTCGCCGCCCGCGTTCTGTGGTCGCTGCGTGAGGAGACGTTCCACGAGTTCGTCGACGAAGGCACGGCGTTCGCGACCACGGACCCTCGCGGGGATCTGCACGACGATGCGACTGCCCGACCAGTGCGCGGTGCCGGTCTTCTTTCTCTTCGACGACGCGCGGATCTCAACTTCCGGTCGATCGAACTGGGGCGGCTCGATCGTGACCTGCGTCTCAGATTTTGATGAAGAAGAGGGGCTCATCAGATGATGATGTTGACCATTCGAGGTGGTCGAGCGATGACGCGCGTGGGCGTCGCTCCCTTTAGTACTGCCGCGACGTCAGGGTCGGCGAGGGCGGCCGCCGTGGCGTCGGCCTCATTGATCGTTGGCGCCACCGAGAGACGTGACTTCACTTTGCCGTTGACCTCGACGACCATGATGACGGCCGCTTCGGCCACCAATGTTTGATCGGCCACCGGCCAAGGCAACGCGTGCACGCTCGCGCGATCGGGGTAGCGCTCTTCCCACAGCTCGGCAGTGACGTGGGGCGTCATGGGCGCGAGCAACATCGCCAGTGTGTCGAGCGCCTCGTTGAGCGTCGAACGCTCGATGCCTTCATCACTTCGAGCCACTTTGGACACGGTGTTGTAGAGCTCCATGATCGCCGCCACGGCGGTGTTGTAACTCCAACGATTGAGGTCGTTGGTCACGCGAGCAATCGTGCGGTGCGTCGCTTGGCGAACACTGTGATCGGTCTCGTCAGCGACGTCGTGAAAGTTCACGTCGTAGAAGTGCCACAAACGATAGAAACGGTCGATGAAGCGACCACAGCCCTCGACGACTTCGTTGGTCTGATCGGTCCAGTCGAGGTCGTCGCCCGGCGCTCCCGCAAAGAGGTGAAAGAGTCGAAGGCCGTCGGCGCCCACCGTTTCGTAGTACTCCTCGGGGGCTATGAGGTTGCCCTTGGACTTGGACATCTTCGAACCGGAGAGACGAATCATGCCCTGGGTGAAGAGTCGCTGGAAGGGCTCGCGTGGAAGTCCCGGCGAGAAACCGATGTCGTCCAGCGCCTTTAGATAGAAGCGCACGTAGAGAAGGTGGAGAATGGCGTGTTCGATCCCGCCGATGTACTGATCGACCGGCAACCACTTCGCGGCCTCGACGGGATCGAAGGCCATGCCGGGCGTGAAGGGGTCGGTGAAGCGCAGGTAGTACCACGAGGAGTCGGTGAACGTGTCCATCGTGTCGGTCTCGCGACGCGCCGGTTTGCCACAGATCGGACAGGTGGTATTCAAGAAGCCCGAGTGCGTCGCGAGCGGTGACTGACCGGTCTTGTCCATGATGACGTCGTCGGGCGCGAGCACCGGCAACTGATCCTCGGGTACCGGCACGATACCGTCATCGTCGCAGTACACGACGGGGATCGGGCATCCCCAAAAACGCTGGCGAGAGACGAGCCAGTCGCGCAGACGATAGTTGACCTTGCTGACGCCGTTCGCGTTGGCTCCAAGGAACTCCGTGGCCTTCGTCTTGGCGTTCGCTACGTCGAGGCCGTTCAAGAATCCGGAGTTCACGTGTTCGCCGTCGCCGCTGTACGCGTTGCCAACGAATCCGGTCGGTGGTTGCACCGTTCGAACGATGGGTAAAGCGTGCACCGTGGCGAATTCGAAGTCGCGCTCGTCCTCACCGGGCACGGCCATGATGGCGCCCGTGCCGTAGTTACCAAGCACGTAGTCCGCGACGTAGACGGGAACCTTTTCCTTGGTAAAGGGGTTGATCACGAAACTACCGGTGAAGGCGCCACGTTTCTCGAGGCCTATCCCCTCACTCGATGACGATGTCCGGTCAATCTCGGTCGTGTTGCTCGCACGAAGGACGATCTCTTCGACCCTCGCGCGCTCATCGTCAGTCGTGAGCATCGAGAGAAGTGGGTGCTCTGGCGCGACGACCGCGTACGTGACGCCGAAGCCGGTGTCCGGGCGGGTCGTAAAGACGCGAAGAGCCTTCGTGGCGTCGTAGGCGAGTGGAAGATCGAACTCGACGCCTTCACTGCGACCAATCCAGTTGCGCTGCATGGTCTTCACGCGCTCGGGCCACTCGAGGGGGCCGAGGCTATCGAGGAGCTCTTCTGCGTAGTCGGTGATCTTGAAGTACCACTGCTCCAAGAAGCGGCGCACGACGAGGTCGCCGGAACGTTCACAGGTCCCGTCGGCCAGTACTTGTTCGTTCGCGAGCACCGTCATGCAGCCCGGGCACCAGTTGACCTGTGCTTCGGCGCGGTACGCGAGGCCGTTCTTCAAGAACGCGAGGAAGATCATCTGCGACCACTTCATGAACTCCGGATCGTGGCTGTACACCTCGCGACGCCAGTCGTAGACCGCACCGAGGCGTCGCACCGAGGTCTTAAGTTCGTGCATTCGCGCTTCGGTGTAGAGCCGCGGATGACTACCCGCCTTGATGGCGGCGTTCTCGGCGGGGAGCCCAAAGGAGTCGAAGCCATAGGGGGAAAGGACGGCCTTGCCGAGCATCGTCTGATATCGGACAACGAGGTCACCAAAGACGTAGTTGCGCACGTGTCCCTGGTGAGCTGTGCCCGAAGGGTACGGATACATGGTCAGGGCGTAGTAGCGCTCACGCGGGTCGTCGTTGTCGACCTCGTAGGTGCCCTCGTCAAGCCAGCGCGCCTGCCACTTCTCTTCTACGGCCGTGACGTCAAATGGGCGGTTCATTGTGACATTCTAGGGAAGAAAAGCCCTAGTCTCTCTCCAAAAGGAAGGCGGAGGCGATGTCCGACACCACGTACATTCTCGTTCACGGCGCGTGGGGCGGCGGGTGGTGCTGGCGCGACGTAGGAATTGAACTCACGCGTCGCGACACAAACTGGACGGTGCTCGACCTGCCGAGTTCGACCCACGGCGCACATTCCAATACGTTCCTTGCCGACGACGCGCGTGAAGTCGTCGAGATCGCCAAACTCGAAGGGCCGGTCGTGCTCGTCGGTCACAGCTACGGCGGCGCGGTCATCACCGAAGCCGCTGATCAGATTCCCAATCTTGAAGGTCTGGTGTACGTTGCCGCGTTCGTGCCAGTGCTGGGTCAAAGCGTTAGTGAAGCCAACGATGAGTTTCCCAATCGAACACTTCTCGATGAGGCCATTGAAGCCGACGGCGACTTTCTTCGATTGATCCCCGAGCGTGCCGCGGCGGCGCTCTATCAAGATTGTGAAGAAGAGATCGCCACCTGGGCGGTCTCACAGCTGACGCCGCAGACGATATCGAGTTTTCGGAGTCCTCGAAGCTCGTTCGACGTTGATGTCCCTTCGCGCTACATCGTGTGCATGAATGACGAGGCAGTTGATTTGAGGATTCAGACGATGATGGCGAGCCGCTGTAGCAAGATGGCGACCATTGACAGTGGACACTCGCCGATGTTCTCGCACCCGAACGAACTCTGCGACCTCATTTTGACGAATCTTTATACGCCGCGTCGGCTGTGAAACTCGAAAGGATCGCGGCCCTCGCGATGACATTTCCCGAAGTGAGCGAAGAGCAACCCTTCGGACCAGGTGTCGACGTGTACAAAGTTTCGGGCAAGATCTTTGCGATCATTTCACCCGACGACACTCCCCCCACAATTTCACTCAAATGTGATCCGTTGCTCGCTCTCGAACTTCGAGAAGAGTTCGAAGCGGTCATTCCTGGCTACCACCTCAACAAAGCGCACTGGAACACGGTGATCCTCAACGGAACCGTATCTGACAAAGAAATCAAGAACATGATTTCGCACTCGTACGAGCAGGTAGTAAGGGGACTTCCAAAGTCACTCCGTGACAGAATTTCGCGTAGCGACGGGGTTACTACTTGACATCCGAGTTGCAACGAACTGCCACCGCTTTCGAGGGACACCGTGCATTTGGCTCTCGCCTTTGATTGATGCGGGCAAAGCGCAATGGCCCACTATCGGCCAAAGCTGAAGAATGCACTCTGGGATCTTCAGGTCTCGAGGCTTCGCTGCAAGTTTCTCTGGTGCCGACTTTGGTCAAATTGAACGCGACTGCTAGAATTGAAAATTCCACCGGGGGTATAGCTCAGCTGGTAGAGCACTTGCATGGCATGCAAGGGGTCAGGGGTTCGAATCCCCTTACCTCCAC